>ERZ773203.1051-NODE-1051-length-14487-cov-51.451635_pt1 | contig 14487 bp, 12 predicted proteins | sample MGYA00580529_ERZ773203 | MGnify/ENA primary metagenome ERZ773203 (study PRJEB29015, sample SAMEA2738176) | human oral metagenome | biome: human oral; feature: human-associated habitat; material: saliva | place: China | collected 2177 ... | reverse complement strand
ACATCCTCATGATGATCGGCGGCGGCTCGGCGTCCACGGCGGGCGGCGTGAAGGTCACAACCTTCGCGGTGCTGGTCCTCGCCGTCATCGCCGAGGCCCGGGGTGACCGCGATATCGAGACCTTCGGACGTCGTATCCCCACCTCGACGGTACGCCTGGCGGTTGCCGTGTCCCTGCTGGGCCTGGCGATGGTCGCTATCTCCGTGGTCCTGCTGTTGACCATGACGGATCACTCGCTGGACATCATCCTGTTCGAGACTGTCTCCGCGTTCGCCACCGTCGGCCTGTCCACGGGCGTGACACCCAATCTGCCGGTGGCCGCGAAGTATGTGCTGATTGCGCTCATGTTTGCCGGTCGTACCGGTTCGATGACGGTGGCGGCCGCTTTGGCCCTGCGCGAGCGTTCCCGCGTCATCCGTATGCCCGAGGAGCAGCCCATCATCGGCTGATGCCGCCTGCCAAACGGGGTGTCCCACACTGTTAGACACCACCGCGCCCCAGTTTTACCGTCTGCTAGGCTAACTCGGGTAGCAGTCAGGCTGTTCGAAGGAGATACGTCATGGTTGACCGACTCGAAGTGACAAGGCAACAGTGGGGCAAGTGGATCAAGGCGCTCACGGAGGGGGAGGACAGCGTCGTTGCCCGACTCAACAGGGCCGCAGGCGCTATGTCGGAAACTGCCGATGAGCAGACCGAGAGCAAGTGGGGCACCGAGGACGGCCCCTCGGCCTTTGGCTCCAGGTACCAGAAGTACCTCTCAGCAGAGGCGAAGGCATTGACACAGATGGCCGCCAACGCCGAGAAATTTGCAAAACAGATTGAGGACGCCCTCAAGAAAATCACTGGTAATGACGACGAGTCGCGCGCCTCTCTTGACAAGGTGATCGATGATCTCAACACCGAGATTAGTACAATCGACTCGGTCTACGAATCCGAGAAGATGAAGCGCTTCCGCGCCAACCCACAACTGGAATTGTCCGAGGCCACCAAAGATGTAGGCCCCTACTAACCAACTCCTCGCAGCAAAGCAACCACGCGCGACGAAGTGGAAGGAACCTCCATGAAAAAACTGACTAGGGATCGATTGGCCAGGTGGGCGGCGTGCGTGGCTGCGGCCGCGTGCTGTGTGGTTGGTGGTGTGAGCCCAGCCTATGGCGCAGGCGATCCTATCCCTGTTCCCAGAGTCACACCCACCCCGGTTCCCAGCTCACCGTTGTTGCCCGGACGCGAGATCTCCATCAGGGCAAAAGTGTCCCAGGATCTCGATTCTGTCTCCGGAGAGGAAACCTACCTCACTAATCTCACCGTTACATTCTTGGCCGACGGACGCAGAGCCGATCTCACTGAGCAGGATTGTTCAGACCTGGTAGCTACCTTCTGGTCCGGCAGGAGCAACAACTACTACGTCAAGGCTGAGTACCTATCCAACTCGTGCATCATCACCGCTGATTACGCGCGCGAGGCCCGCCATGCCTTCTACTCCCTGGACGAATCCGGCCACGTGCAAGTGCGTGCACCCCTGGTCTACCTCAACCAGATCGCTTCCTCCCTCGACAACGCCTCCGTCACTGAACTCGAAGTCGATTTCATGTACTTTATCAATGCTCGTTGTAACGCCGACCCCTCCCTCGAGCATCTGGACGATCTACTTTCGGCTAGTCATTGGTCGTACTGCCAGTGGAAAACCAAAGAAGGGGCGACGATCCCCACCAGCGACGATCCCCTGCTCGAAGGCGAGGTCGAACAAACCTTTTTCGATTATCAAAAAGGAACGGTCGGCCCGTTCATTGACCTGCCCGCACCCATCAACCCCTTCACCATCACCCCCACACAGGCCGACGAGCCCGCCTCGGGCACCAGCGCCGACGCCGCTTCCGAGTCAGCGTCTGCCTCTTCGCGCGGCCTGATCATCGCCGTAGGCGCGGGCGCCGCGCTCCTCCTCCTGGCCGCCGCGGTGGGAATCACCTGGGCACGGCGCCGAACAAGCTAACACCCACCCTTGGGCAGACCACAACAGGAGGATCAATGGCGACAACGCGACGCACACACATGAGACGCACGCTGGCGTGCGTGGCTGCGGCCGCGTGCTGTGTGGTTGGTGGTGTGAGCCCAGCCTATGGCGCAGGCGATCCTATCCCTGTTCCCAGAGTCACACCCACCCCGGTTCCCAGCTCACCGTTGTTGCCCGGACGCGAGATCTCCATCAGGGCAAAAGTGTCCCAGGATCTCGATTCTGTCTCCGGAGAGGAAACCTACCTCACTAATCTCACCGTTACATTCTTGGCCGACGGACGCAGAGCCGATCTCACTGAGCAGGATTGTTCAGACCTGGTAGCTACCTTCTGGTCCGGCAGGAGCAACAACTACTACGTCAAGGCTGAGTACCTATCCAACTCGTGCATCATCACCGCTGATTACGCGCGCGAGGCCCGCCATGCCTTCTACTCCCTGGACGAATCCGGCCACGTGCAAGTGCGTGCACCCCTGGTCTACCTCAACCAGATCGCTTCCTCCCTCGACAACGCCTCCATCACTGAACTCGAAGTCCGTTTCACTTCTATTGACAACGCACGTTGTAACGCCGCCCCCTCCCTCGAGCATCTGGACGATCTGATTTCCAGTGATCCGAATGCTCCATCCCATTTGTCGTACTGCCAGTGGAAAACCAAAGAAGGGGCGACGATCCCCACCACCGACGATCCCCTGCTCGAAGGCGAGGTCGAGCAGACCTTTTTCGATTATCGAGAAGGAACGGTCGGCCCGTTCATTGACATGCCCGCCCCCATCAACCCCTTCACCATCACCCCCACACAGGCCGACGAGCCCGCCTCGGACACCAGCGCGGACGCCCCTTCCGAGTCAGCGTCTGCCTCTTCGCGCGGCTTGTTGATTGGCGTGGGCGCGGGCGCCGCACTCCTCCTCCTGGCCGCCGCGGTGGGAATCACCTGGGCGCGGCGCCGCACGAGCTAACACACCAACAAGTGGGGGCCGCACCCATTAAGGGTGCGGCCCCCCGCCATCACTGAACCAACCACCACTCACCAGTCAGCATCAGCATCACGAGCAATCGGCTTGAGCTGATCAGCACTACCAGCAGCACCACCCATCATCTGAGCACCACGCTCCTCCAAGGCATCCACACGCACCACATCATACGCACGACGCCGCACCTGCCCCTTCTTCCCACGACGATCCCCAACACCGCCAGAACCCACCGGCGCCACACCACCACGACCAACCGTAGTAACACCGGAAGCGCCACGACCACCAGCGACACCGCCACGACCAACCGCACCAACACCGCCGCCGCGACCCGCAGCCCTCACACCACCACGGCCAGCGACACCACCAGAGGCACCACGACCACCAGCAGAACCAGAGGCGCCAGAACCCACCGGCGCCACACCGCCACGACCAACCGCACCAGCACCGGAAGCGCCACGACCACCAGCGACACCGCCACGACCACCAGCAGAACCAGAGGCGCCAGAACCCACCGGCGCCACACCACCACGACCAACCACACCAGCACCACCGCCGCGGCCAGCACCACCAACAGCCCCAGCTACACCCCCACCAGGAAGCGCAGACGGACGCAACACACCACCGGCAGGAGCAACAGCACGCAACGCAGAACCAGACGCACCCGAAGCAAGCCCACCAATCCCAGCGAAACCACCACCACGAGACAACGCCGCACCAGCAGCACCAGCAGCAGAACCAGCCACCAACACACCACCAGCAATACGCGCACCACCACCCGCGGCAGAAGGAACAGCACGCCACGCCGGATCATTCACATTCAACACATCAGCAGGCATATGCCCACCCACAGGACCATTCGGCGTCATCCGCTGATTCACCGGCGTCGTCGTCAAATCATAACGAGCCAAATCAGCCGGATCACTAATCGGATTCGACGCACTCCCAAGCTCCCCCGGAGCAGGAGACGTCCACTCACCACCACCCGCACCCGTGCCACTACGAACCGTCGGAACAAGACCACGACTCCCACCAGAAGACGCCGGACTCGGGCTGGGGGCTGATCCCGCATCGCCTTCGACCCGCGGCTTCCACGCGTCAGGAACGTAGTCGTCCTTTTCATGGCGGAATTCGCTGACGTGTGAATCGGCTTCCTGATTGAGCTTATCGAGAATCGTCTGCGCTTCAGCTTCCCGCTTGTCGTTCTTTTGCTGTTCCAGAGCCGTCAAGTAAGCCGTGGGTTCCGTGTACTCGACCGTCTTACCATCGGCGCTCGTAAGCCTCAGGGGCGGATTTTGCTGACTGGCTGCAACATCCGACTCGCTCAGCAAGACAGGACTCAACTGCTCACCGTCGGTCACCGCAGTCGACATCGACTCACGGACCGCCAGATGGCGTGCCTTAGCCGTCGTGATCTTTTCTTGGTGTGTTTTCGCGGATTCGATGAACGACGATAGCCAACTGTCTGCACCAGTCTTGGTCTGTGACTCGCCGACGCTCAGGTCAACCACGAAGTCTTCGGAGGTTCCCTTCGCATCCCCAACCTCCGTACGAGCCGTACCCGCACGCCCATCTTCCTCATAGTCCTCGGATGCCAGGGGCCTCGCAGTCAATCCGATGACTGCCTTCAAGCGCTCATACTTCGGCGATTCAACCACGACGCAACCTCACTTGCAGTCAGCAATACACAAATAATGGGAGCACCGGCCCCCGATAGACAATCGCCGCGGGGAGGGGACCCCTCGGTCCCCTCCCCGCGGCAATCAGGCGGAATCAGGAGCCGAAGCCATCAGCGTTACGAGCATCGGTAGCCTGAGCAGACTGGCGGGCTTCCGCAACCGCAGCGGCGACACCGGTGAGGATTTCGACGATACCGTCCATACCCTCGGTCCATTTTGCCTTGGACGCGTCGTAGGCGCGCTTCGCCTGGCCATCCCACGAACTCTGCAGCTGCTTGAGCTCGGAGTCCATGTCCTCCAGCTTCGTATTCAGTTTGTTGACACCGGCCCGCATGTCGGCGACAGCCTGATCGATCTGGCCGTAGTTGTAAAGAATGTCAGCCATGACAGTATCCCTTTCCTAGTCTCGACTACAGACCGTAGCGGACTTTGTACTTGTTCAGCGCGGCCGACTGCTCGGCCTCGTTAGCCTGCGACGCAGAGTCAGACGAACGCAGCGCGGTGTGCAGCTCGGTGAGAGCCGACGTAACCTTGCCGGCCTCGGTCTGCCACTCCGCCATGACGTTCTGGAATGCGACAGCCGCTTCGCCCTGCCACGAACTGCCGATACCCGACAGCTTCGATTCCAGGTTCTTCAGCGTCGATTCAATGTCGCTCTGCGACTGCTCGATGGTTGTCGCTCCCTTGAGTAGCGCACCATCAAGAGCCTTCTGATCGGTCATTATTCCTCCCAGATCATCTGTGAAAGAGCGCTCCAACGGCGGAACCGCCCTTCTGACAAGCCCAGTCTAACCACACATACGTGCAAAAGTCCATGAACTTGAGACAGGTTTTCGACAAAGTTCGACCGTCTTGCAGAGGTATGACAGCTTGCCCCAGACACCACAAACGGGCAGACTAGGAACACAACAACCCGGAGGAGACGATGGCCCAGAGCACGCATACCGCCGCTGCACTCACTCCACTGACAGTCACCTTTGATGAACAAACGGTCGATCTGTCGGTTCCTCAGTTGTCTCCGCTGGCGGAGCTTATTCCCACGATTTTGCGCAGCCTCGGACGCATGGACGTGTACGGCGCGTCCGCCGGGTTCACCGTCTCAACATCCTCAGGACAGGTCCTCGACCAGTCCCTGTGTCTTCGCGACCAGGGCGTGCGCGCAGGGGCAGCCCTGACGCTCGAGCGCGCCGGGCAGGGCCGAGAAGACCAGCGCTTTGACGACCTCGTCGAGGCCGTTGGAAGTGCCGTCGAAACCACCGTCGACCCGTGGACCCCCCTCGACTCCCTACAGCTCTCGGTCTACGCATCCGCTGTCTTCGTCGGCCTGGCCAGCGCCCTCCTCGTCTCCGCTTCGACCCATGGGACGTCACTCCTGGGCGCTGATTCCTCCTTCGACGGGGTCCGTCTCATCGCCTATCCGATTATCGGCATCGTCGGTGCCCTCCTCCTCACCGGCACCGCTGCCGTCGTCTCGCGCAGGCTCGAGCACTCCTCCGTCGCCGTCCTGGCTGGCTGCGCCCCCGTCCTCCTCGCCTGCGCGAGCGCCGGCGCCCTACCGGCCGGCCCCTGGACCACCTCCGGCGCCCTTGCCGCGGGAGCCGCCCTCACCATTGGCGCCCTGTGTCACCTCGTCCTTCCTGGGAAGCTGCGTGCAAGCGGCCTGTGCCCCGCCATCGTCGGTGTCACGTTGAGTTCCTTCAGCCTCTTTTCGGGGGCCCTCGGCATGAGCGCCGCCCGCGTGACAGCACTGCTCAGCGCGCTCCTTCTCCTGATCTGCCTGGCTATCCCGTGGCTCGCCATGGCCTCGGTCCCCGTGCGCGTGACCGGCCCCTCCGCAACCGCCCACATCGACCCCCGCCAGATCGGCAAATCCGTCTCGATGGGTGTCGCCCTGTCCGTGTCTATCCGGCTCGGCACCTGCCTGAGCCTGATCATCCTGGCCCCGATCCTGGCCTCGTCCATGGAAGGCGTCATCCTCTGCGCGCTTATCGGCACGGCCCTCATGCTCTCAACCCGCTCGATCCGCTCGCGCATCGAAGTCCTCATCGGCGTCATCTCCGGCATGGCCATCCTCTCGTGGGCAGCCTTCGCAGCCGCGCTCCTGGCGCCCACGACCGCGCTGCTCGTGCTCGTCACTTCCCTGGCCGGAAGCCTTCTCGTGCTTGCCATGAACGTCGTGACCCCGAAGGTTCGGCCGTGGCTCTCGCGCACCGCCGACACCTTCGCCACCCTCATCATCGTCGCCATCCCGCCCTTCGCCCTCTACATGTGGGGAATGTAATGGCATCAAATAAGGACATCCTCGAAGCCCAGCGCTACAACAGGCGTCGCCTGATCACCTCCTTCGTCGCGGGCTCGCCCGACGGCAAAGAGGTCGAGCCGCAAGCCCCGACCCGCCCCTTCATCGTCGGCGTCTCACTCGCACTCGTCATGCTGCTGGTCAGCGTCGGCCTGCGATTCCTCTACTCGACCGCCGACTCCTCACAATCCTTCGGCCTGGCGATCGTCTCCAGCTCCGGCGCCCGCTACTACCTTCAAGACGGACAGTGGCACCCGATCACCAACCGGACCTCCGCGCGCCTCCTCGGCGATTCTTCGACCGGCACGATGAAAATCTCCACCTCCGACCTGAGCAAATACAGCCAGGGGCAGGCGCTCGGCATCCCCGACGCGCCCGAGGACGTGCCCTCCAGCGCCGACCACATGACCGCCGACTGGACCAGCTGCGCCATCTCCGAACACACCTTCACGTGGATCGGTAACTCCTCGCTCCTGTCGAGCAACGGCCTACACAGCGCCCGCAGCGCCTACGTCACCCCCTCCGGGAGTTCCGACTCCTTCATCGTCGCAGGATCATCCAAGTTCCGTATCCCCGGCAGCGCCAGCGACATCGTCGCGCGCCTGCGCATCGGTACCTCCCCCATCTCCGTGGACCCCAACTGGGTGTCTCTCTTCGACGACGGTCCCGACCTGACCACATGGGGTGTGGCAGAACCGGGTGGCGCCATGGCCTCGTCCCCCCAGAACAACGCTTCACTGCGCCAGGGCAGCGTCATCGCCGTGAAGGATACGGGTAGCACCACCTACTACGTGCTGGTGGCCACCGGGCACGCCTACCCGCTGTCGCCGCTGGCCGCCGCCCTGTACGAGGGCACGACCGCTGCGCCCAACGGCACGATCGAGGGCGCTTTGACCCTCCAGCCCAGCGCGTTCGCGCAGTCCTTTACGGTCGCCAAGACCGACGTGGAACCCTCACCCTTCCCCGACGCGTGGTCGCAGCTGGAGGGCCTGTATCCCTTCGACTCAGACTCGACGGCGGCCGACAGCGACGACCCCAAGGTTATTCGCGTGCGCGACCAGGTTCCCTGCGCGACCCTGGAGCGCGCTCAGGGCAACGCTGACAGCAAGCAGCCCTCCGGGTCGGCCCACGCGACCCTGACCGTGATGTCGCAGGACAGTGCTCGTCGGGCCTCGTGGAACCTGGACCCCACGGCCGACGTCCCAACCTCCTTCTCGCCCGGGGCCGCCCTGGTGGCCTCCGGTTTCGGCACGCTCGCGCAAGGATCCAGCAACGGGCAGACCGAGGCTCCGCTGACCTTTGTCTCCGACCTGGGCCAGCGCCACTCCCTCGGCGAGGACCAAAACGATACCCTCCGACGGCTTGGCTGGAACGCGGATTTCATCCAACGGGTCCCCGAGCAATGGCTGGAGCTGATCCCGACCGGCGTTGAGCTGTCGAACCGAGCCGCCCGCCGGGAGGTCGCCGGTGGGGGCAGCTCATGAGCCGCGCACGGCCCCGCAGGAAGCCCCGGCTCCTCGACGCGCGGGCGACGCGAACGCTGCGCGCGGGTGCCTGCCTCCTCGCGGGCGCCAGCCTGGTACTGAGCGGTCCAGCCCCCGCGCGCGCAGAGGTGCTGGCGCGTGCGGCCGATGCTGCCTCCGGCGGCTGCCTGACCAGCACCGACTACATCGCCACCTACGCGCAGACAGCGGACAAACGCCTCGATCTCGATCGCGCATGGGCCATCACGAAGGGCGACAACGTGACCGTCGCCATCGTCGACTCGGGTATCAGCCCGGCCAGTAAGCATTTCTCCCCCGTGGGTGCCGCAACCGACCGCGGCGAGGATTCCTCCCGTTTCCCCTCGGGCTCCATCGTTTTGCCCGGCCTGGACCTCGTCAGCACCGGCGGAGATGGCCGCACCGACAACTACGGTCACGGCACCCAGGTCGCGGGCATCATCGCCTCCCGGCTCCTGCCCGAGCAGTCGGCACTCGAAGGCGTCGCGCCGCGCGTCGCCCTGCTGCCGGTGCGCGTCTACGACACTTTCAACGAAGACCCGCAGAAGGGACCCACCGGCCTGGATGCGGCGACGACCGCGAAAGGCATCGAGTGGGCGGCCAGCCAGGGCGCTCAGATCATCGTCGTCCCGCAGTCCCAGCCCACGCAGGACGCTCGCCTCGACGAGGCCGTGGCGTCGGCAACCGCTCAGGGGTCCCTCGTGGTCGCATCGGCGGGCAACGCGGACTCCCAGATCGTTCAGCAGTACGGGACCGACACCGTTCCACGCTACCCGGCCGCGCACCCGCAGGCCCTGGCCGTGACCAGCGCGACGGGCGGCGTGCCCGACGGCGGGCAGGTTTCGGGCGTTCACGTCAATATCGCGGCTCCCTCGATCTCGTCACTGACCACGGCCGTGCCCGGCGGGGACTGCCTGACCGGCGAGGCCAACAACGTCGCGACCGGTTCGTCCTCCTTCGCGGCCGCGTACGCCGCGGGGGCAGCCGCCCTCGTGGCCTCAGCCCACCCCGACGAGACGCCCGCCATGTGGAAGTGGCGGCTTGAGGCCACGGCTCGGCGCGTGAGCCCGGCCAGCTCGACGAGCACCGTCGGCTGGGGCATGATCAACCCCTACGCTGCCATTACGGTGGCCGCCAACGCCCGCATCGACGGCCCCATCAACCCCTTGACCGGCACGAGCGGCGCAGACACCGCGCCCACGCTGCCGGTCACCGAGCACGCCTCGGGGGCTCAGGCGCGCACGCGCGCCAACCTCACCGTCATCGGCATCGCGCTGGGCAGCGCGACCTTCCTGGGGAGCCTCGTCGTCCTGTCCTGGCTGCGCAAGCCGGGCGGCTCGACGCGCTGACGCGGGCCGGCCAAGGCTTGCTCGACCCGTTACTCGACGGCGACGCAGATGCTCACAGGCTGAGACTGTAGGCCGGAGGCCGACACGACGGTTCGCACGGTCAGGCAGTTGTCCCCTCCGTGCGCGGCGGGCAGGGTGACGGAAGCGACGGGGCTTGATGCGGCCATCGGTGCCTCGCCCGGGCGATCGAGGCGGTATTGGAACGCCAGGTCCTCGCTTGCGTAGTTCGGATCGGGCGGCGCGGTCCACGTCCACACGATGGATTCGCCCTCCAGACGCCCGTTCAGGCCGCTCGGCGCAGTCGGCGGGACCGTCAGGTCTGCGGGATCGTCCCCGTTGGCGCTCGGGGAGTCAACGGGATCGATACGGACCGACTGGCCCCCACCGGTCAGCATCGCGACGACGAGGCCGGCGGCCGCGACCGCTGCGATCACCGCGAGCGTCACGACGGCCAGGAACGGCACGGAGCGCCCCTTGCGTTCCTCCTCCCCCTCGAAGGACGTCGCCGCTGCTCGCCCCGTCGACTGGTTGCGCGGGTGGTGCCACGAGTCCGCGACCGGGACGACGCCCGACTCGGAGAAGTCAAAGCCCCCGCCCGCCCGGACGGTATGCTCCTGCGCGGCCGATGTGACGCGCAGTTTCGTGCCCTGCTCATCGGGCTTCGCCGGAACGGGGTAGCCGCCGTGCCCGGCGATGCTGGGTTCCGTCGGACGAGGAATGGGAGCCTCCTCGCGCACCTCAATGGGCGTCTCGGGAAGACCCATGAGCGTCTGGATACCCTGGAGCGACTGGGCGAAGGCCAGCGCGGTGCGCAGGCGGCGCGCGGGGTCCACGTTCATCGCAGCCCGAAGTACCAGGTCCAGTTCCTCGGGGGCGTCGGCGCGCCCGATGGAGCGCAGGCGCCCGGAACGCACGCGCATCGCGACCGCGACCGTCGAGTTATCCCCGATCGGGTCTTCGAAGGGGCTGCGCCCCACGAGCAGGGTCCACAGCGATGCCCCCAGTGCCCACACGTCCTGCGACGGGTCCGCGGGGGCGCTTCCGTCGTGCTGCTCGGGCGGCGCCCACATGACGGAGAAGCCCTCCAGGCCGCCGTCCCTGCCCTCGCCGATGCGCGCGCTCACGCCAAAGTCGGTGAGGACAGGCGACTGGTAGGAGTCCAGCATGATGTTGCCCGGCTTAATGTCGCGGTGCACGTAGCCCATCCGGTGCAGCATCTCCACGCCCGAGGAAATGCGGATGATCAAATCGAGCGCCGCGGGCACGTCCATCGGATGAGCACGCACCTGATCGGCGATGTTCGTCACCGGGCAGTACTCCATGATGAGGAATTCGCGCCCGTCATCCAGCGCACCCACGCCGTGCAGATTCACGATGGTCGGGTGGCTGGACACGCGGGCCATCGCGTCGGCCTCGTGGCGAATCGCCTCGTTTCCGCCCTCCACATTCGAGCGCGCAATCTTGATGGCGACGTCACGCGACGGAACCTGCTGGTGATACAGGTGAACGTCCGCGAAACCGCCCGACCCGAGCGCACGAATCCACCGGAATCCCTCGATGCGCGGGCCGGTTCCCACCACTCCTGCACGCGTCACGACTTACTCCTCACGCTCGATGGGCGCCACTGGGGGCCACCCGCGTCCTCCCCGTCATCCAGCAGCTCGGCCGGGCCTCGTCTCTCCTGGCTTCCGGTCGGCTTCAGGCGCCACTTGCGCGCCAGCGAACGCAGCGAGAAGCGACGCCTCAGGCGCACCCACATGCTCGCGGACGACGCCAGCGAGCGCTTGAGGTGATCCACGTCCGCCCACGCCGACTCGGCCTCGGCCCGCTGCCCGGCCTCGGCCGCGAAATCAGCGACGTCCGCGCGCCTGGCGATCGCCACCGTCATCGGCACGCTCTCACGGAACATCGTCCAGCCCGGGATCAGGTCGCTTCCCGAGGCCTGGGCGCCCTCAGGTTGGTCGCCCGCAGACTCGGCGTCCTGCCCCTCGCGCAGCTTCCAGAACGAGGCCAACGCCCAGGCGGTTTCCTGACGCGTCTGGTCGGCGCGCACGCGCACGCCGGCGTCAAGTGCCATGTCGACGACCTCATCCCAGGAGCCCACGAGGGCGACGCGGGGCGAGGCCTTGCGACGCACGCGGGTTCGCCTGGCCTTGAGCGCCACGATGAGCACGAAGGGAAGAATCAGCAGGATCAGCGAGCCGGCCGTGGTGCCGATGAGGAGCCAGGGGACGCCCGCGGGCGGCGGTTCCTTGGCGGCCACGTCCTGGTCGCGGCTGACCGGGGGCAGCTCGACGGGTTCCTCGGGCGGCTCTGGCGGCTGGAGCACCTGAGGACGCGGCGAGTTCTTCTTCGTGTGCGACTCAGACTCCGGCACACGATCCTTGTCGGGTGTCGGGTCGAACACGGCCCAACCGATGCCCTCGAACTCCATCTCCACCCACACGTGCATGTCCGAGCCGAGGAGCGTCATGCTCTCGGTCGGCTCGCCCTCCGGGTAGGCGCCGATGACGACCCGCGCGTTCCACCCGAGCTGGTGGAGCATGAGGGCCATGAGCGCGGCGTACTGCTCGTCGTCGCCGATCAGCTCCCCGGTGCCAGAGACCATCGATGACAGGCGGTTAAGGTTGTGGCCGGGGCGCGACTGGTCGGTGTTCTCGGTCAGGTAGAAGCCCTCGTTGTGCAGGTAGCGTTCGATGGCACGCGCCTTTTCAATGGGCGTCGAGGAGGATCCCACGATGGAGGCCATGAAGCTGTCGAGGCCGCTGGGGTAGGGCTCTTTCGTGTCCGAATGGAACTTCATGGGGGTAGCCCCCGCGAATTGGGAGTCCGTGGGGACGACGGGCGCGTCGGCGCGCACCGTGACCGCCTGCGGCTGCGCGGGAATACCCGTCGTCAGGGCGGCGTTCGCCCACATGTCAAAGCGCAGGCCCTCCTGCTGCGTGCGCGCGTTCTCCCCGCCGAACGTCACTTCACGAACGTCACCGGCCACGGGAACCCACGGGCCGACGATGCCCGCGGTCTCGATTGTCGCAGTGAACTCCCCGTCGCTCAGACCGGAAGGGGTGCGCGGGATCGTGGAGCCCACCGCCACGTAGCCGTTACGCACGTTGACGGATTGTGTCTTCCCGTCCTCCGCCGCCGCGGTCAGCACCGAAATCTGGCTCTTCGGCGCACTCATCGTGAAGGTCGTCCCGTCGTACACGTCCAACGCCGCCAGACGGATACGCGTGCGCGCGGGCAAGCCACTGACCGTCATGACGGTCTGCTCGCCCAGGTCCTTCTTGTAGTGGCGGAACGCCGACAGCGGCGACGGGTACTGGCGCACGTTAAACGGCGGCTCCACCAGCTCGCGCGCCACGATGCGTCGCCCGCTCGGTCCCCACGCGTCCGTCACCGGCAGCGCCACGCCCACCGCGAGGACGATCATCAGCGACGCGGCCAACAGGCGCCGAGAACGGAACACGGCCTGACGGGATGCGCCGCGCGCCGACACGGTCGACGCACTAGCCTCGCCATGGCCTCGTCGATTGACGGACACGTCCAGGCCCAGGGAGAGGCGCTGATGCGCCGAGGCCCACGTCAGCCACAGGAACGCGCCCGCACACCACACCATGAACGGCCACACGGGCGGCACGAGGCCCGAGGGACCGAAAGCCAAGCCGACGATGCCCATGAGCGCAACCGGGAGGATACCCAGGAGCGGGCGCCCCCAGCGCACCGAGACGAGGCCGGCGCCGAGCGCGCACAAAAGGCCGGTTATCCAGGGAACCAGAGCGGGTCCCACATAGGAGGAGGCGGGCGGCGTCAGCGTCAGCAGGTCTTTCCAGGAGCTGACCGCACCGCGCACGAGCGTCAGCAGCGTATCCGTCGTCGGCACGACACGCCAGCGCACCGTCGCAGGCAACGCGACCGGCCCACCCACGAGGAAATAGCCGAGGAGGACAGCCGCCAGCGTGGAGAGCGTGTCCCACGACCAGCGGGTCGAGGCAGCGGCAATCAGCAGGCCCACGACAACGCCCGCGCCAGCCGCAGTGAGGCCGACCCAGGACCCGAACACGGCCTCGTGCGTGAGGACCGGCCCGGTAAAAAGCACAGCGAGCACCAGGAAAGACGGCAGCGGCAGCGAGGGCCTGGCCCGACGCAGATCATTCGCAGTCACCGGATATCACCCACCAGGTGCGCCAGATCACGCAGCGACGGGCAATCGTAGAGCACGCCGCCCTCCAGGCGACGCCGACGCGGACGCCGCTTCGGGTTGATGCGCAGCACCTGCACAGTCACGTCCCTGGGGGTGACCTGGGCGAGGTGCGCGGCCTCCGCGTCGCTGACCGACGGAGGCGCAACGATACTCACGTACGAGGCCGTCGGACGGGCTGCGTAGGCGCGGCGAGCCAGGGCAGTAATGTCGGTGCGCCCGCTCATCGGCAGGGACGACAGAGCGTCAAGCATGGCACCCGCATTCGTGGCGGGCACCCACGTCTTGCCAGCAGCGAACGACACCGTGCGCGACGCCGAGATTCCAGCCAGGGCCAGCGATGCGGCGACCGACACCCCGTCCTCGAAGGAGTCGCGGTCCCACGACGAGCGCGACGTGTCGAGCACGATGAGGTGGTGAGATCGGTGGGTCTCCTCGTACTGGCGCACGATGAGCTTGCCCAGGCGCGCCGTGGACT
>ERZ773203.1045-NODE-1045-length-14534-cov-73.986049_pt1 | contig 14534 bp, 8 predicted proteins | sample MGYA00580529_ERZ773203 | MGnify/ENA primary metagenome ERZ773203 (study PRJEB29015, sample SAMEA2738176) | human oral metagenome | biome: human oral; feature: human-associated habitat; material: saliva | place: China | collected 2177 ... | reverse complement strand
AGCCGAGGAAGAGCGGCGGGTCGCCGAGCGGAGTCAGTATGCCGCCACAGTTCGCGACGATGAAGATCGTGAACAGGACCGTGTGCACGCGGTGCTGACGTTCCTTGTTCGTCTCCAGGAGTGGGCGGATCAGCAGCATGGCCGCGCCCGTCGTGCCGATAAACGAGGCCAGCAGGCCGCCGATCGTCAGGAAGATCGTGTTATTGCGCGGGGTCGCCTGAATGTCGCCGGCCAGGTGAATGCCGCCGGAGACCACGAACAGCGCGAAGAGCAGCGCAATGAACTGCACGTACTCCACGCCCGTGGAAATGAGCGGGCCGGTGCCCGCCCTCATGAACAGCCAGATTGTCGTCGGCACGCCGAGAGCGAGCGCGACGGACAGCTGAGAGGTTTCCTTTTCCCACCAGTGCGAGGTCTTCGGGATGATGGGCAGCAGGGCGATGCAGGCAAGCATCGCAACGAAGGGGAGCAGACTCCACCACGGGTAGGTCATTGGCCATTCCTTGGTAGACAATAGAGACGCTCTTTATTTTATGTCGTGTGCGCGGGCGTGCGGGCGTTGTCCGAGGTGGGGGTCGCCTCATCGACGAGGCCGGGGCGGGCAGATGCTCGGGTGCGGGCGCGCGGTGGTCGTGTGAATAGCGGCGGTCCTGATGCCGCGTCTGCGCGAGCGTGTGGCGGGGCGCGGCGCTGGGAGGTGTCAGCGGGCGGTGGCGTGCTGGCCTGGGTACGCGTGGCGCCCCGAACAGGACTCGAACCTGCGACCTCTTGCACCGGAGGCAAGCGCTCTATCCGCTGAGCTATCGGGGCAGCTCCGCCAGTTTAGCAGGCTTCAAACGCCCGCGCGTGACGGTGAGGTGTGCCATACTAGTGGGCGTTGCTTGTTCGAGACCCCCTCAGGAGGATTCCATGCGCGTCCATATTGCCACTGATCACGCCGGTTTTGAGCTCAAGGAAAAGATCGTCGCTGACCTGCGTGAGAAAGGCTATGACGTCGTCGACCACGGCGCACACGTGTTCGATGCCCTCGACGACTACCCGCCGTTTTGCATTGAGGCAGCGCAGGCCGTTGTGGATGAACCCGGTAGCCTCGGCGTCGTTATTGGCGGATCGGGTAACGGTGAACAGATGGCTGCGAATTGTGTGGAAGGTGTGCGTGCCGCCCTCGTGTGGTCGGATGCTACCGCTCGTCTAGCTCGTGAGCATAACGACGCAAACATGATGGCGGTCGGTGCTCGTCAGCACAGCGAGGAAGAGGTTTTGGCTCTCATCGTTACTTTCCTCGAGACTCCCTTCAGCGGGGATGAGCGCCACCAGCGTCGCATCGACCTGATGGCCGCTTACGAGCGTTCCGTGCGCTCCTGAGTGATCTTTTCGCGAGACGGGGCCGGTGGTCCGTCGGCCCCACTTCCCGGCCCCGGCCTCGTTCTCTGGCTGCGATCGGCCTCGGCCTCGTGGTTCCTCCACAATCTCGCACGTAATTCCCCGGTGCGTGTTTCAGATTTTGAAATCTAAGTGGCGGAATTTCACGGTTTTCTGGATGCCTATGATAACTAAGGTGAACCAAATTACGTGCGACTGTGGGGTGAGCATGGCGCCTAGCCCTGACCGGTGAGCGTCAGGTAGACCAGGAACAGGTTGAGTGCGACGATGACAGCCGCGATCAGGAAGCCTGACGCGCGTAGGACACGGTTGTTTGCATAGTCGCCCATGACGTCGCGTGATGCTGTGAGTCGTATGAGCGGGATGATCGCAAAGGGGATGCCGAAGGACAGGGCGACCTGTGAGACGACGAGCGCCCACGTGGGTTCCGCTCCTGCGCCAAGGATAATGAGAGCGGGAATCAGCGACACGAGGCGGCGCACCAGGATCGGGACGCGGACGTGGAGCAGGCCGTTCATGATCTCGGAGCCTGCGTAGGCTCCCACTGACGTGGAGGCCAGGCCAGACGCGAGCAGGCCTACTGCGAAGACAGTGCCTACGACGGGGCCGAGAGTGGAGGAGATCGCGGCGTGCGCACCCTCGATCGTGTCAGTGCCTTTTTGTCCTGCGAGGGCCGCTGCCGCCAGGAGAAGGAGGCCGATGTTGACCAGGCCCGCGATGCTGAGCGCCCAGTAGATGTCGATGCGGGTTGCGCGCAGCAGGCGCGACAGGTGGCCTGAGGAGTGACGCGAGTCGGCGGTGGAGGGTCCCAGGTCGTCTGTTTCGTGGTCGTTGACCAGTGAGGAATGCAGGTAGACGGCGTGTGGCATGACGGTTGCGCCCAGCATGGAGGCTGCGACCAGTACTGAGTCCGTGCCCTGGAAGCGGGGGAGGAGGCCGCCGAGGACGCCTGACGCACTGGGCGGGGCGACAAACAGGCCCGCGAGGAAACCGAGCGTGATGACGACCAGCAGGGCGACGATGATTGTTTCGAACTGGCGCTGCTTACCCTCGCCTTGGACGACGAGAAGAGCCATGGAGATGGCGCCGATGATGATGCCGCCCCACAGGAGTGGCAGTCCGAAGAGTAAGTGGAGTGCGAGGGCGCCGCCGATGACCTCGGCCAGGTCGGTCGCCGCGGCGACGATCTCTGCTTGGATCCAAAAGGCGATGCGACCGGGTTTCGACATGCGGTCGCCGAGCAGGGTGGGCAGGGACTTGCCGGTGACGAGGCCGAGCTTCGCGGAGAGGTACTGGACGACCATCGCGAAGATATTCGAGGCGAGGAGGACCCACACGAGGAGGTACCCGTAGCGTGCGCCCGCCGTGATGTTGGCGGCGACGTTGCCGGGATCAACGTAGGCGACGGCAGCAACGAAGGCAGGACCGAGGAGAGGGATAAGCTTGTGGTGGTGCTCGGTGGCTGGTGTGCTCACGGTGTTCCTCCCTGCGCAGTCAGGATTATTCGGCTACCCGAAATCTTACCCTCGACTTTCGTGTAGACGCGGGACGAAAGACGCGCGTGATGGCTCTCGTGTGGCCAGGTTTTCATCCCCGCGCCGCGCATTCATTCGCGGTGACGAGCCAAAACCCCGTAGGCTAATGGGGTGACTCCTGAAGAACTTGCCTCCCTTATCCGCTCGACGCTGCTGGACGCTGCGGCCGCCGGGCGCATCTCGATTGACCCCGCTCTGGTGCCTGACCCTGTGACGGTCGAGCGCCCGCGCGTGCGTGAGCACGGCGACTGGGCGACGAATGTTGCCATGCAGCTCGGCAAGAAGGCGGGTATGGCGCCGCGCGAGTTCGCACAGATCCTCGCTGACGATCTCGCCGCCGCCGCCGGCATCGATTCCGTTGAGGTCGCGGGTCCTGGCTTCATCAACATTCGTCTGGGTGCGGGTGCCGCCGGTGAGCTTGCTCGTACCATTGTCGAGGCCGGTGCGCAGTACGGTCGTAACGCGACTTTGGCGGGTCGCTCTATCAATCTCGAGTACGTGTCGGCAAACCCGACTGGCCCCGTGCACCTGGGTGGCGCCCGCTGGGCAGCTGTCGGCGATTCGCTCTCGCGACTCATGGCAGCCTGCGGTGCCGCGGTGACCCGCGAGTACTATTTCAACGATCATGGTTCCCAGATCGACCGTTTCTCCCAATCCTTGTACGCTCGCGCGACGGGACGTGAGGTTCCTGAGGACGGCTACGGCGGTCAGTACATCGCGGACATTGCTGAGCAGGTCCGTGCCGACGCGAACGCCGCCGGTGAACCTGACCCTGTGACGCTGCCTGAGGCCGAAGCCGTCGAGGTGTTCCGTTCCCGTGGTGTCGAGCTCATGTTCGCGGAGATTAAGGAGCGCCTGCACTCCTTCCGCGCGGACTTCGATGTGTTCTTCCACGAGGACTCGCTGCACAGCTCCGGTGCGGTGGCTGACGCGATCGAGCGCCTGCGCGAGCGCGGCGAGGTTTTCGACGAGGGCGGCGCGGTGTGGCTGCGCACGACGACCTACGGCGACGACAAAGACCGTGTTCTCATCAAGTCGGATGGCCAGGCGGCCTACTTCGCGGGCGATGTCGCCTACTACCTGAACAAGCGTGAGCGCGGCGCAGATGCGGCCATCTACCTGCTTGGCGCCGACCACCATGGCTACATTGGTCGCATGATGGCCATGTGCGCGGCCTTCGGCGACAAGCCGGGCGAAAATCTACAGATCCTGATCGGGCAGCTGGTCAACCTGGTCAAGGACGGCGAGCCTGTGCGTATGTCGAAGCGCGCCGGAACCATTGTCACTCTGGATGACCTCGTTGATGCCGTGGGCGTGGATGCCGCGCGCTACGCCCTCGTGCGTGTCTCCATGGACACGCAGGTTGACATCGATCTGGACCTGCTTTCGAGCCACTCCAACGACAACCCGGTCTACTACGTGCAGTACGCTCACGTGCGCACTTGTAACGTTGCCCGCAACGCGGCGGCGCACGGCGTTACCCGCGATGCTGGCTTTGACCCGGCTGTCCTGGACACCGAGGCTGACGAGGCCCTGCTGGCCGCCCTCGCCCAGTTCCCCGCCCAGGTCGCACAGGCCACGGAGCTGCGCGAGCCGCACCGCATCGCCCGCTACTTGGAGTCCTTGGCCGCGACCTATCATGCTTGGTACGGCCAGTGTCGTGTGACGCCTCGCGGCGACGATCCGGTCGAGTCCGGCCACGTCGCGCGCCTCTGGCTCAATGACGCGGTCACTCAGGTGCTGCGCACCGGCCTCGGCCTGCTCGGTGTGGGCGCGCCGGAGAGGATGTGACCCGGTGAGCGATGCGGTTACCCTGACGTGCCCGACCCCCGATGAGCGCCCCGACCTGTGGCCGTGGAGCGCGGCGCGGGAGGGTGGCGTGCTGCGCGTGGGTGGCGTCGACCTGACCAGCGTCGCCGACGAGTTCGGCACCCCCACCTTCGTGCTTGACGTCGAGGCTATGCGCGGTCGCGCCCGCGTGTGGGCATCGGCGATGGCCGAGGAGTTCTGGGACGGATACGGATTGAGCGGCGGCGACGTCTTCTATGCTGGCAAGGCATTCCTGAGCGCCGACGTGGCGCGCCTGGTCGCGGCCGAGGGCCTGGGTATCGACACCGCCTCGCTCGGCGAACTGAGCCTCGCCCTGCGCGCCGGGGTGGATCCTTCGCGGATTGGCCTGCACGGTAACAACAAGTCCGACGCGGAAATCCGCCTCGCCCTCGAGGTCGGCATCCACCGCATCTTCATCGACTCGATGGACGAGGTCCTCCAGGTCGAGCGCATCGCTGCCTCCCTTGGCGTGAGTGCACCCGTCATGGTGCGCCTGAAATCCGGCATCCACGCGGGCGGCAACGAATACATCGCGACCGCCCACGAGGACCAGAAGTTCGGCCTGTCCCTGGCCACCGGCCAGGCGTATCAGGCCGTGGCAGCCATCAGGGACGCGCCGCACTTGGATTTCCGCGGGCTGCACAGTCACATCGGCTCCCAGATTTTTGGGACCGAGGCCTTTGCTGAGGCCGCCCGCATCGTCGTCGACTTCGCGGCGGTTGTGCGCGGCGAGCTGGGCGTGGATGTGCCCGCCATTGACTTGGGTGGCGGTGTCGGCATCGCCTACACGGGGCAGGATCCGGTCCCGACCTCTCCGGTCGAGGTGGCTCGCGCCCTGGCCGGGGTCGTGCGTGAGCGCTGCGCCCACCACGGGTTGCCGGTCCCGCACGTGTCTGTCGAGCCCGGTCGCTCGATCGCCGGTCCGTCGATGGTCATGCTCTACAGGGTCGGCGTCGTCAAGGACGTCTCCCTGGAAAGCGGGGGAGTGCGCCGTTACGTGGCCATCGACGGCGGCATGTCGGATAACATCCGTCCCGTTCTCTACGACGCGGTCTACACGGCGACGCTCGCGAACCGCGACCCGGCCCAGGCCTCGTCCCTGGCGCGTTGCCGCGTTGTCGGTAAGCACTGTGAGAGCGGAGACATCATCATCCGTGACATTGACCTTCCCGCTGACATTACGGGTGGTGACCTGCTGGCTGTGCCGGCCGTCGGTGCGTACGGCTATTCGATGGCGTCGAACTACAACATGGTCACGAAGCCTGGCGTACTCGCCGTCGAGAACGGCACTGCCCGCTGGTTTATCCGCCCGCAGACGGTCGATCACCTGCTGGCCCTGGACGCGGGCCTGGAGTAAGCAGATCAGCGAGACGGGGAGCGCGCTCCCCGTCTCGCTTGCGTTTTGAACTGTCTCCCGTTTCTTGTTTATCGACATTGAAGTCCGAGGAGGGAGGTTTGTCGGACCGTTTGTTGTGAGAGGGTCTTTCGGACCGTTTGTTGTGAGGGGGTCGTTCGGAGCAGTCCTGGTATCGCCGCGACCTTTCCCCAGTAATGTCGCACGTAATTCCTCCCCGACTATTTCAGAGTTTGAAATTGGCTCGTTGAAATTGCAACGTTTGTGGGGGCGCTCGAATGCTGACCAAGTTAAATTACGTGCGACTTTGTGTTGGAGGTGGGAACTTGCAATCGGTGGGCGGTTTACGAAAATGCTGTGCAAATAGCAAATAAGGTAAGCCTACAGTTTGTTGTTACTGACAAACTCTAGGATGATGGGCGCAGCTGTACATGCAGCCGAAATCCTGACAATGACAATCGAAAGTCGAGGAACAATGCGCCGCACTGCTGCCCGCATTGGAGTCGTCGCCGCGCTCGCCCTGTCGATGGGTGTTACGACGGTGGTGGTTCCGCCCGCACACGCTGACGACACCAGCCCCCTGATCTCGTCCACCCGCGCCAACGATGATCAGATGAACTACGCGATCAACCTGGCCCCGGGCACCAGCTCAGCCGACGTGGAGCGCGCCATCGCTCTGGTCCCGTCGGTCAAGGGCGCCGCCCTGGCCTCGTACCCGCAGATCGGAACCTTCTTTGCGCAAAGCGCCACGCCTTCATTTGCGCCCGACCTGGCCGCCACCCTGAGGGACGCGGGTATCCCCGTCCACTCGATCGGGCCGACCCGCACCCAGGAAGTCCTCTATTACGAGCGCCTCACCCTTCCCACCGGTGAAGAACCCGCCGACGAGAACGCTGAGACCCCGGCAGCCGGTGACCGGGCGGCTGATGACGCTCAGTCAGGGGGCCTGGCTGCCACGCGCGACGAGACGGGCAACGACGCGGCCTCCACGACCAGCGAACAAGTCTTCAACTGGGGCGCCGAGGCTATGCACGCCCGCGAGGCAGGGGCGGTTGCCGTGGAGCGCGCCCCCGTGAGCGTCGCCGTCGTGGACTCGGGCGTCGAGGACACGCACCCCGACCTGGAAGGCCGCGTGGACACGCAGCGTTCCGTGAAGTGCTCGGTGAATGGCGTCGCCACGCAGGACTTGTACGGCTGGCGCGACGAGTTCTACCACGGCACGCATGTTGCGGGCATCATCGCCGCGAACCACAACGACATCGGCATTGATGGCATCGCGCCCCAGGCGACCATCGTGGCGATCCAGGCCACGAACGATAACCGCCTCATCTACCCCGAGTACGTGACCTGCGCGTTCATGTGGGCGGCCGATCACGGGGTGGACATCGTCAACAACTCCTACTCGATGGACCCGTGGGTGTATTGGGACCCGACCGACCCGGAGCAGGCGGCGGGCCTGGAGGCGGCGACGCGCTCGATTAAGTACGCGCAGGGCAAGGGTCTGGCCGTCATCGCTGCCGCAGGTAACGAGGGCGTCAACATTGATAACCCGACGATCGACGACGGCTCGCCGACCGACGCGCCTGCTCCGACGAAGGGCCGTGATGTTCAGGGCGGGATCCGCGTGCCCTCCATGATCGACGGCGTCGCGCAGGTGAGCGCCCTCGCCCAGGCCTACAACGTTGCCCCCGGCCTGTCTCTGGCTCGCGCCGACTTCTCTAACTACGGCACGACGATTGACTTCGCGGCGCCCGGCGACCAGATTTATTCGACCGCGCCGCTGCTGTTCTACCTGAGCGGCTACGCGGTCGCCGACGGCACGTCCATGGCGACCCCGCACGTGTCGGGTGTCGCCGCGCTCATCAAGTCGGTGCACCCCGAGTACACGGGCGCGCAGGTCATTGACCTCATGAAGAAGCAGGCAGCGCGCAACTACGGCGAACTTAACGCGCCCTGGGATGGCAAGGAGTACCGCGGCAGTGGCTTCCTGGATGCTCTCGACGCTGTCCTGAAAGACCAGCCCAGGCCCCAGATCGGCCAGATCGAGTACTCGACCGATGGGACGGCGTGGACTCCGCTGGACGGCCAGGAGCTCTCCGGTTCCGTCTCGGTGCGCGTGACGGTGGGCGGGCCCATGACCTCGGCGCGAGTGCTGGTGGGCGGCGGCGAGGTCGCTGCCGCCACGGGCGCGGGAGAGCTGACGGGTGACGTCGTGACGCTGCGGGCGGACGGCGTGGATGTTTCGGCTCTGTCGGGGGAGCAGGTCGTTCGGGTCGAGGCCTCGGGCCGCAACCCGGATCCGCGCGCCGACGACGACGTGACCACGTCGGCCCTTTTCACGGTTGCTCCGGCGAGCGAGGATACGCACGAGGCCGTGGCCGGTCAGTGGATCTCGGATGCGCTGGGCTGGTGGTGGCGCAATACCGACGGCACTTACCCGGCCTCCGAAACGCTGCGTATCAACGGCGAAGTTTACCGTTTCGACGCGCGCGGCTACATGGTGACCGGCTGGGCCAGCGAGAATGGTCACTGGTTCTACTACGGAGTGTCCGGTGCCCAGGCATCGGGCTGGGTGAGCGTGGGCGGCACCTGGTATTACCTGGACCCCGCGACCGGCGCGATGGTGACCGGCTGGCTGAAGGAAGGATCGTCCTGGTACTACCTGCAGCTCTCGGGCGCGATGGCTACCGGCTGGGTGAGGGATGCTTCGTCCTGGTACTACCTGGATGAGACTGGCGTCATGGTGACGGGCGAACGTACGATCGACGGCGTTGTCTACTTCTTTGATCCGTCCGGTCGTTTGCGCTCCTAGTCGCAGCCTCGGCGTACCGGGTTGGGGCGCGCCGAGGCGTCATCGATACTGACAGGGGGCTGCGCGTGAGCGCAGCCCCCTGTCAAGCCCTGATTTGTCCGGGTGTTGCCCGACGTTAGTCGTTATGAATTGTCGGACATGTCAAACTCGAGGATGATGGTTCTTATGCGCGCACGGTGTCGTGCGCGTGACTGTAGCAACTGAAATGAGGAACCATGCGCCGCAACGCTGCACGCATTGGGCTCGCCGCTCTCGCCCTGTTGATGGGTGTCGCGACGGCGACCGCCCCACCAGTCCAAGCCGATGACCTAACCTCCCTGATAGCCCCAATGCGAGAGAGCGCGGGTCTGATGAACTACGCGATTAACCTGAGTCCGGGGGCCAGCCCCGCCGAGCTGGAGAGGGCCCTCGCCCTCGTCCCGAGCGCCCACGGCGTCGCCCTGGCCTCCTACCCGCAGATCGGTACCTTCTTCGCTCAGAGCGAGTCGGCCTCGTTCGCGCCCGACATCGCCGAGGCCCTGGCCGGCGCCGGGATCAAGGTGCACTCGGTCGGACCGACCCGCGTCGCCCCCGTGCCCGAGGGCGAGCGAGCCGCGGCGCCCGCGCCCGGGGAGAAGCCAGAACCCGCACCCGAACCAACACCCGACCCGGTGCCCGATCCGGTGCAGTCCGGGGACGGCACCGGTCCGAGCGGGCCACAGTCGGGCGCCCCTTCGGGCGGCACGAACAGCGCTCGCGACCATGCCGCCACCGAGGCTGAGGGAGAAGAGGACATCTCGAACTGGGGCGCCGCCGCGATGAGCGCGCGCGAGGCGGGCGCCGTGCCCGTCGCCCACGCCCCCGTCACGGTTGGCGTCATCGACACGGGCATCGACGACATGCACCCCGACCTGGCGGGGCGCGTCGATCAGACGCGCTCCGTGTCCTGCGCGGCTAACGGCATCGCCTCCCAGGGTTACGGTTCGTGGCGCGACGACTACTTCCACGGCACGCACGTCGCGGGCATTATCGCCGCCAACCACAACAGCATTGGCATCGACGGTATCGCGCCCGACGCGACCCTCGTGTCGATCAAGGCAGCCAACTCCGAGCAGCTCATGTACCCGGAATACGTGACCTGTGGGTTCATGTGGGCAGCAAGCCACGGGGTCGACATTGTCAACAACTCCTACTCGATGGACCCGTGGATGTACTGGAGCCCGACCGACCCGGAGCAGGCCGCGGGCCTGGAGGCGGCGTCGCGTTCCATCGCCTACGCGCAGGGCAGCGGCCTGGCCGTCATCGCCTCGGCCGGTAACGAGGGCGCCGACAACGACAACCCGACGACCGATTCGGCCTCCCCGACGGACGTGGACACGCCCATCAAGGACCGGCCCGTCGCAGGCTCCATCCGCGTCCCCGGACAGGTCGCGGGGGTCAGCCAGGTGAGCGCCCTCAAGCGCGTCAACGAGGAGACGAAGCCCGAGTGGACGACGCTCGCGCGCGCGGACTTCTCCAACTACGGCACGACCATTGACTTCGCGGCCCCCGGCGACGGCATCTACTCCACAGTGCCCACCAGCCAGTACGCGAGCGGCTACGCCAAGACGAGCGGAACCTCGATGGCCGCCCCCCACATCACGGGCATCGCCGCGCTCATCAAGGCCATGCACCCGGCGTTCACGGGCGCCCAGATCGTTGATCTCATGCGCAAGCAGGCTGCCATCGACTACACGCGCCTGGATGCTCCCACCGACGGCAAGGAGTACCGCGGCCACGGCTTCATCAACGCGCTGACCACGATGCGCCGCGACCAGCTGCGCCCGACCGTGACGACCCTCGAATACCGCGTCGGCAAGGGGGAGTGGAAGAACCTTGACGGCGCCGTCCTGCCCGCCGGCCCCGTCACCTTCTACGCGTCCGCGGCCTCGCCGATCAGCCACCTGCACATGGACGTCGCCGGCCTGACCGCCGTCGACCGCGACGGGTCAGGCAAGTACGGGGACGACGAGCTGGGCGTGTCCGCGGAGAACGTGGACCTGAGCTCCCTCCTCCCCGAGGGCGCCGACTCGGTCACCGCGCGCGTGCAGGTGAGCGCCACCGGCATTAACTTCGACCGCCAAGCCGACGACGACACGGGCCGCGAGGCCACCTTCACGGTGTCGCGCGACCCCGCCGTGGTCCCCCAGCCCGCGCCCGATCCGGCAGACAACACGGTGCCCACGCCCGCAACACCGACCGCCGGAATCACCGCCCCCGCGCGAGCCGCCGAGCAGCTGCCCGCCAACTACGCGGTGAACCTGCCCAAGGGCGCTGATAAGGCCACCTTCGAGCGGGCCGCAGCCCAGGCCTCGTTCCTGGGAGGCCTGGTCCTGGCACGCTACCCGCAGTTCGGGACGTTCTTCGTGCAGTCCGCCTCGCCCTCGTTCTCACCCGACCTGGGCGCGGCGCTCATCAAGGAGGGCATCAGCTACGACTCGATCGGCCCGACCCGCCAGGCCCCCGTCGGCGGCAACGAGGCCGTGGTCCCCGTCGACTACACGACCCTCGCGCGCGCGAACGCGGCGCTCGCGGCCTCCCCGAAGGCTGACGGCGCGCAGGGAGGCGGTGTGCAGGATGGCGGTGTGCAGGATGGCGGCGCGCAGGGAGGCAACGAGGCCGGGGTGACACCCGACCCGCAGACCTCCAACGGGTGGCACCTCCAGGCGCTGCGCGCGCTCGAGGCCCAGGGCGTGGACGTCATGCGCGCCCCCGTGACCGTGGGCGTCATGGACCAGTCCATTGACGACACTGTTCCGGACTTGGCGGGCCAGGTGGACCATTCGAAGTCGGTGGCTTGTAACGTGAACGGCATCCCGAACCAGGATCCGGCGGCGTGGCGCTGGGACGACGCGACGCACGGGACGCACGTGGCCGGGTCGATTGCCGCGAAGCATGACGGCGTGGGCGTGGACGGCGTGAATCCGACGCTCAAGATTGCCGCGATCAACGTGGCGTCGCGCAACGGCGGCTACTTCTACCCCGAGTACATCGTGTGCGGCTTCGTGTGGGCCGCGGAGCACGGTATTTCGGTGACGAATGGCTCGTACTACGTGAACCCGTGGAAGTACTGGATGCCGGGCGACCCGGAGCAGGCGGCCGGCCTGGAGGCTGTCCAGCGTGCGGTCGACTATTCGACGTCGAAGGACGTCATTAACGTGGTGGCTGCCGGCAACTGGACGACGGACTTGGATAACCCGCCCGCGACCGACGATTCGTCGCCGGGGGACACGTGGGGCGCTTACGAGCGGGACGTGAAGGGCGGCGTGTACTTGCCGTCGATGATGCGCGGTACCCTCGCGGTGTCGGCGTTGCAGCTGCCCGACGGCGCGGACCCGGCCACCGGCGTGTTGGAGCCGACGTCCTGGTCGAACTGGGGTGCCTCGACGATTGATTTCGCGGCTCCCGGCGCGAAGATCTATGCGCCGCTGACGAGTTGGTACGGCAAGGCCTACGGGAACCTGTATGGCACGTCGCAGGCGGCGCCTCTGGCGGCGGCCGTGATTGCGACGCTGCGTCAGGTGCATCCGGAGATGAACGCTTCGGAAATTGTTGCCTTGGCGAAGAAGCAGGCGTCCGCGCCCGAGAACTGGTCGCGCCTGGCAGCGCCCGTCGAGGGCCGCGAGTACCGGGGCGCCGGCTTGCCTAACGCGCTGGACGCGGTGCTGAAGGATCAGGCGACGCCGGTGATCGGCACGGTCGAGTATTCGACCGACGGGTCCACGTGGATGCCCTTGGCGGGCGAGTCCGTCGCGGGCCGCGTCTCGGTGCGGGTCAGTGTTTCCGGTCCCGTGACGAGCGCGCGCCTGCTGCTGGGTGATCGCGAGATCGCGGCGGGGCAGGGGAGTGGGGACTTCTCTGGTCCCGGGCTGACGCTGCAGGCTGACGGCGTGGATGTGTCGCACCCGCAGGGTGCGGGGCGTTTCGCGGGTGCCACGACGGTCACGGTGGAGGCGTTCGGCCGGAACTTTGACCCGCGGGCCGACGACGACGTGACCGTGCAGGTGCCATTCACGGTGAGCTCCGATCACGTGGGGCCCGACGAGGCCGGGGCTGGGCGCTGGGTGTCCGGCGTGCTCGGCTGGTGGTGGCGCTACGACAATGGGACGTATCCGACGTCCACGCAGCTGCGCATTGACGGGGCGATCTATCGTTTTGATGCTCACGGGTACATGGTGACCGGATGGGTGTACGAGGGTGGCCGCTGGTTCTACTACGGGCCGTCTGGTGGTCAGGCCTCCGGGTGGGTTCACGTGGCCGGCTCGTGGTACTACCTGGATCCTTTGAGCGGAGCGATGGCGAGCGGGTGGACGAAGGTGCGCGACACCTGGTACTACCTGTCGTCGTCCGGCGCGATGCGCACCGGATGGGTTCGGGTGGGTTCCTCGTGGTACTACCTGTCTCCTGACGGCGCGATGGCCACGGGGTGGGTGCGGGTGGGTTCCTCCTGGTACTACCTGTCTCCTGATGGCGCGATGGCCACTGGGTGGCTGCGTGATCGCGGCTCCTGGTTCTACCTGTCGTCTTCTGGGGCGATGGTGACGGGCAGCCGGTGGATCGACGGCACGCGCTACTCGTTCGACGCTGAGGGGAGGCTCCTCCCGTAGCTGAGGGGCCCGGCTCGACGAACTCGTCGCCCGCGCCCGTAGCTGACGGGGTGTTTCCTGTGGGCTGAATGATCTCCTCAGACTATTGAGGGGTTTTCGGGCTACCATGGAGGTGCCTGGCCAAGTCCGACCTCCCAGCGGATTGTGGTCGAGCTCGAAGGCGGGGGCCGCGCACCGATGGTGCGCGGCCCCCGTTTGCGTCGTGGCGCGCCGCCGCGGGGTGCCGGGTCTTCCCGCCCGGTCGTCGCACGCGCAGCTCCGGGGTGCGGGACCCGTTTACGTTGAGATCGCGCCACTCCGGGGCGCGGGGCCTTCCCGCCCGCTCGTCGCTCGCGCCGCGAGCGTCGCTCGCCGCGTCGCCTCCGGGTTAAAGGACAAAACGTGTTGGTTTTGTGGTGACTTTTCGGCTTTGTTGCGCGGGAAAGTCGGTGTTGGAGGTGGTTGTTTCATTGCGAGTCTGTGCGTGGTCCCTGGGTGGGCGAGACGCTGCACCGCGTGTGGGTGCTTGTTTTATCGTGAGTCTGTGCGTGGCTCCTTGATCTGTCTCGGTGGGGCTTGGGCAGGTCGTTTGCGGCGACGGTATTCACCGTGCCATGCCGCTGGCACGTCGCTGGCTGCGCTACCGGCGGTGCTATGGGTGGCAGCGCATGACTCCCGCCCGGCGAGCTTTCCACGAATGTCGCATGCAATTCCCCCGACACCGTGTCTCACCGCGCAACCGTATCGTTGGAATTACAACGTTTGTAGATACTGTTGAAAGTTCACCCAATCGAATTGCATGCGAAACTGCTCCAAGCGCGAGCTGCTTGCGTTCCTCGCCGCGCACGTGGACCCGCTCATTCGCGCGTGGATCCACTGATTCGCGCGTGGGCCCGCTATTACGGGCGCGGGCCCCCGATCCGCGCGTGGGTCCGCTGATTCGCGCGTGGGCCCTCTAATCCGGCTCTTCAGAGTTGAGTGTGGGTGGAGGCGTCTAGGCCTCCTGCGATGAGGAG
>ERZ773203.1038-NODE-1038-length-14594-cov-18.023041_pt1 | contig 14594 bp, 17 predicted proteins | sample MGYA00580529_ERZ773203 | MGnify/ENA primary metagenome ERZ773203 (study PRJEB29015, sample SAMEA2738176) | human oral metagenome | biome: human oral; feature: human-associated habitat; material: saliva | place: China | collected 2177 ... | reverse complement strand
CTTTCTTTTTCCCGTATTTCTTTCTTTCAACCATTCTTGAATCTCTTGTTAAGAAACCATTTGATTTTAATGATGGTCTGAATTCTTCTTCATTTGCAACATTCAAAGCTCTTGCAATACCATGACGAACTGCACCAGCTTGTCCTGATAATCCACCACCAACAACTTTAACTCTAACATCATACTTTGATAAAGTATCTGTAACTGTTAATGGTTGTCTAGCAATAACTCTTAATGTTTCAACACCAAAATACTCTTCTAATGTTTTTCCATTAACAATGAATTTTCCATTTCCTTCAGTTAATCTTACTCTAGCGATAGAACTTTTTCTTCTACCTGTTCCTAAATATTCAACTGCTTTAGATTTAGCCATTATCTATGATCCTCCTACTAAAATTTCCATACTTCAGGTTTTTGAGCCATATTTTCATGTTCATTACCTTCATATACTCTTAATTTCTTTAACATTTGTCTACCAAGACTGTTGTGTGGTAACATACCTTTTACAGCAATCATCATAGCATTTGTTGGTCTTTTAGCCATCATATCTTTAGCTAAAACTTTCTTCATGTTTCCAATATATCCTGTAAATCTTGTATATACTTTTTGATTTAATTTATGACCTGTTAATACAGCTTCTTTGCAATTTAAAACTATTACATAATCACCACAATCCATATTAGGTGTAAAAGTTGGTTTATGTTTTCCTCTTAATAATTTTGCAGCTTCTGAAGCAACTCTACCTAAAGGTTTGTTTGCAGCATCAATAATATACCATTTTCTATTAATTTCATTTTTCTTAACACTATAAGTAGTATTATTCATGGTAATATATCCTCCATTTCATTATCTATAAAAATTATTTATATGAAACCTTCAAAACCAACCGGGGAATCGCTTTAAAAGGTCATATTTCTTTAACGCTATATTATAATATAATATTTTTCCATATATGTCAATATAAAAAAAGAAAAAACCCACAATCGTGGGAAAAAGAATTTCTTTTTTACTTAGGCTGTACATAGTAAACAGAATTCTCTGTTTCGATTCTAAAAATCGACCCGATATATTCTATTCTCCTGATACTGGAAGTTTTTACTGTCATCACTTCTAATCCAGAATTAACTGGCTTTACAGCAATACATTTCATTCTCCCTCCGAGTATCGGTAAACTAAGACCAAAAGCTACGTATACATTCGTCCAAACAACTGTTATTATTTGAACATAATATGTGTTATTAAGTGTTTCAACACGAAACATATTTCCCGCCAATTGATCTACTCTTTCGATAGTAGATATAGTCACTGGTTCTGGAAAGAAGTGACCAAAGTCACTTTCGAATCGCCAAACATTTAATGTCATTCCTATTTCTGGAACGACATTACCTATTGCAACGTAATTTCTTCTTTGCTTTTTTTCCTTCATCCTATCCTCCTTAAATCTAAGAGAGGACCCAGGTCCTCTCAATTTTCGTATTGAAAAAACCATAATCTTCAATACTCTAAGTTTACAACATTTTAAGTAATATGTCAACCAAATTGTATTTTATCATCTACAAATTATACTTCCCTACAAATAAATTATTCCAAAATATTGACATTTCAATCTTTTTATAGTAAACTAAACAAAGTTATTAAAGAAGAAGTTTACTTCTCACCTTCACTTTTAGGAAAAGGTCTATAAATATTAAAATATATCAATATGTTCAAAACATATATTATATCTGTATTTATAATGAGAAGTAGATTGGATTCGTCCAATCTTTTTTAATTTTATAATATTTTTAGGAGGTGTTTTAACATAAAACAAGATTTACCAATTAATGATCAAATTAGAGCTGACAAAGTTCAAGTAATCGATGAAAACAATGAAAAATTAGGAGAAATGCAATTACATGATGCACTAAATTTAGCTTATGAAAGGAATTTAGACTTAGTTTTAGTTTCATCAAATAATCCAAAAGTTTGCAAAATGATGAACTATGGAAAATATAAATTTGAACAATCAAAAAAAGAAAAAGAAGCTAGAAAAAAACAAAAAAGTTTTGAAATGAAAGAAATCAGAGTAACGCCAAACACTGATACACATGATTTTGAATTCAAAGCCAAAAATGCTAGAAAATTTCTTGAAGATGGTAATAAACTAAAAATAACAGTTAGATTTCGTGGTAGAGAAATGAATTACAAAAACCAAGGTGAAGAATTATTAAACAAATTCATTGAAGCCTTAGGAGACATTGCAAACACAGAAAAACGTCCTATCATGGAAGGAAAAAATATGTTCATAATATTAACTAAAAAAGGTTAATATTAAAATAAATTAAAATAAACAAGGAGGAATTATAAAATGCCAAAATTAAAAACAAACAAAGCAGCATCTAAAAGATATAAATACACTGCTACTGGTAAAGTAAAAAGAACAAAAGCAAACAGAAGACATTTATTAGGAAATAAAACAAATAGACAAAGAACAAGTGGTAAAGTTCAAGACGCTTATGTTTCAAAAACATTTGAAAAGAACGTAGCTAAAATGTTACCATACGGAAACTAATATTAAATTGAAAGGAGAATTATAATGGCAAGAGTAAAAACAGGTATTATCACAAGAAAAAAACATAAAAAAATCTTAAAAAGAGCTAAAGGATATTATGGTGCTAAAGGTTACAGATTCAGACAAGCAAAACAAGCAGTTATGAAATCTGGAAACTACGCATTCGTAGGAAGAAAAGATAGAAAAAGTAATTTCAGAAGATTATGGATTACAAGAATTAACGCAGGTGCAAGAATTAATGGATTAACATACAGCAACTTAATCAATGGATTAAAGAAAGCAAATGTTATCGTAAACAGAAAAATGTTAGCAGAATTAGCTATCACAGATGAAAAAGCATTCGCAGACATCTGCACAATCGCTAAAAACGCAAAATAATAAAAAGATGTAGATAAGTTTCTACATCTTTTTTCTTTACTATTCAATACTTTTTAAAGCAATATATTTAACATTATCTTCTTTTTTTATTTCACTAAGTAAAATACCAACATTATCTCCAACACTTGCATCTTTAACAACTTTTCTAAGCATTTCAACTGCCATAACAGTAGTCTGTATTTTTCTATTATCATCTAAAACAATTTCCACTTTATCCCCTACTTTAACACTCCCACTTTCAATTTTTCCAGTAACAACCATTCCCCTAGAATAAATCGTAAAAACATCAATTATTTTCATATAAAATCTACCACCATATGAAACTAATTTAACATCATCAATACTATTATTCTTTTGTATATCATCATTTTTCTCTCGAATAAATTGCACTATCGTAATTATGATAAGTATTAAAATAACAATTAAAAATATCATACCCTTTCCCATATTAACTCCTCAACTCTATTTAACTCTAAATTCACCATTTTTATAAACAAGATATTCAATACTTCCATCATCTAAAATTTGATTATACAATTCATCAGAAATATCGAAAATCTGTTTATCAACTCCATCTCTTTCCCTAGTTAAAAAACGTATTTATCATCATCACCAATTTCATCAATTTTATAAATTTCGCCTTAAACTTCAAACTTCACTTCTTTTTTTCTTTTGAAAAATTTTAAAAAATTAAACATACTATTTTTCTCCATTTTCATCAAGATTAATTGAAACCTCTTTTATATCAATATCATTACCATTTGATGTAAGCCAAAAAGATGATTCATTAACATCCGTTCTAAAAATTTTAGCCCCCGTCTTTTCAATTCTTTCCATTGCTTTAACGTTTGGAAGTCTATATTTATTATTCTTACCAACTGAGACAAAAACATATTTAGGCTTAACTTGATTTAAAAATTCTTGAGTACTACTTGTATTAGAACCATGGTGCCCTGCCTTTAAAACATCAACCTCATTCCATTTACGCTTTGCTTCTTCCTGTTTCACTTCAGCATTCTACCTCTTTTTTTATTCAATTATTTCAAGAATTTTACCAGATGCAATTTTATGAGGCCTTTTAGAGCCTACTTCGTCTTCAATAATAACAAATCCTACTCCCTCTTCAATTCCAACAGGTTCTGTTAATTCAATAATTAAATTCACATCTTGTTTTAAATCAACTTTACCTTCAATTTTTCTAATAACACCTTTTACACTTTGTGCTCGAAGATAGCAATTAACTTCATTACCAACTTTCAACAAACTTAAATATGGTTCATTATTATAATCTAAAATATGTACCTGAACTTTTATTTTTTTATGAGTTTTAATAGAATTAATTTTAGCACAAACTTGCCCTCTTTTTAAATCAGTTGGTAATACATTATTTAAAAGGAGTCCTATATTTTCTCCAGCAACAGCTTCATCTTTTTTTGTTCTAAAAGCTTCAATTCCAATTACTGTTGCTATTATTTTTTTATTTGGACTATATTGATATATCAATGGTTTATACGAAGAAATGTCTATCCTGAATGGATGAAAATGCTACTAATGTGCATATAGACAAGCCTCGATATTGATTGCTATACTATAGATAAGAATTAGATTATATCTTTATTTATATATGCATAGAGGTTCATTATGAACAGTATTTTTGATATTATCGGCCCTGTTATGATTGGCCCATCTAGTTCGCATACCGCTGGTGCGGCACGGCTTGGCAAGATGGCTCGTTGTATATTTGGGAATACGCCGAAGAAGGTTGAAATGACCTTGTATGGGTCATTTGCAAAAACATATAAGGGGCATGGTACAGATCGTGCCTTATTAGGTGGTTTATTAGGCTTTAAAGAGGATGATAAACGCATCCGCAATGCAAAGGAACTCGCTGATGAAGCAGGTTTAGACTATACTTTCATCGAATCACCACTCGATATAGGACATCCGAATGTAGTTAAGTTTGATTTATACGGCGACCATAATCGTCATATGTCCGTTGTAGGTCGTTCGATTGGTGGTGGTCAAATCATGATTACCGAGGTTGATGGCAATGATATGTCCATTACGGGCGATGAATTTACCCTTGTTGTATTCCATGAGGATAGACCAGGTGCAATTTCTCTCATTAGTCAGGCCTTGAGTGAATCGGATATCAACATTGCGTCCATGCGCGTGTTTAGAAAGGGTAAATACAAGGACGCGGTTATGGTAATTACTACAGATTCCGTTGTAAACCCTATTACAGTACAATTTATGCGTGAATGCCCAGGTATCCAAGATGTGATGACCTTTGAGGCCCTATAGGAGGATATGATGAGTTACGAATATGAAACGATAGCTGATATTATCCGCCTTAGCGAAGAGAATAACATATCTTTTGGTGATGTGGTAATGCGCAGTGAGCTAGAACAGTATGATCGTAGTGAAAAGGAAATCGTTAAAGAAATTAAGCATCGATTAAGTATTTTTGAGGCCTCCATTCACGATGGTATGCGTCATTTACAGCGGACTCAATCCAATATGTCTGGTGGAGATGCGGCTCGTTTAATGAAACGAAAACCATTATTCATGAGTGAAACTGCTTATAAGGCGATGTCTTATGCTATTGCGGTCAACGAAGCTAATGCGAAAATGTTCAGAATTGTGGCTTGTCCAACGGCGGGTTCTTGTGGCGTTATGCCTGGCGCCATTCAGGCCGTGGCTGAGCAATACAAACTAGATAGAGATGTCTTGGTGAAAGGATTCCTTGCCGCATCAGGCGTAGGGAATGTGGTTGCTAATCGCGCTTGTGTAGCCGGTGCGGTCGGTGGCTGTCAAGCTGAGATTGGTACAGCTGCATGTATGGCGGCAGCTGCCATTGTAGAAATGATGGGCGGTACTGCTCGTCAGGTCGGGCATGCCGTGTCATTGTGTATGAAAAATTTACTAGGCCTTGCGTGTGATCCTGTGGCAGGTCTTGTTGAGGTGCCCTGTGTGAAACGGAATGGCGTGTATGCCGTTCATGCCATTACAGCGGCTGAACTTGCTTTAGCTGGTATTGAAAGCCAAATTCCTACCGATGAGGTAATTGAGGCTATGAATAATATTGGCCGCGCTATGCCTGCAGCCCTTCGCGAAACAAGTGATGGTGGATTAGCGGTCACTCAAACAGGTCTTGCCATAGCGGAGAAAGTTCGGTCACTATAATTACATATATACAAAAGGTTCACTATTATGAGCATAATCTGCAATGTGCTTATAGTATGTGAGCCTTTTTTCATAACCCTATTTGTAGTACAATAAAAAGATAAATAGAAGGGAGGGTAGATGTATGGAACAAGCTATACGTTTGCTGACAATTTTAGAAGAAGCGGGCTTTGAGGCTTTCATTATTGGCGGCGCTGTGCGAGATATGCTCATGCATGTAAAGCCACACGATTTTGATATCGTTACATCTGCCCGACCTGAACAGGTCATCTCTGTTTTAGGTGATGCGAATATTGAAACTACAGGCATCATAGGTAAGTCCTTCGGTGTGGTAGTGGCCATTGTAGATGGAAAACATTATGAAGTGGCTACGTATCGCAAGGAACGATATGGGGCAGATAGCCATCGCCCTGAAGAAGTCATCTATGCAGATACGCTCGAAGAAGATGTAAAACGTCGCGATTTTACCGTTAATGGTATGGCGATGAATCGCTATAAAGAAGTTATCGACCTAGTCGGTGGACGCCGAGATATTAAGCATAAGGTTTTGCGCACCATCGGGAATCCAACGGAACGGTTCCAAGAGGATGCACTGCGATTATTTAGAGCTTGCCGATTCGTTGCAAAACTTGATTTTCTTCCGGATAAATCCCTATTAGAGGCCATGCCAAAAGCATTCCACCGTGTATCGGGGCTTTCACTAGAACGAGTACGAAATGAATTGGACCGTTTATTATTGGAACCAGCAGTTGCAAAAGGGCTAGATGTACTCGTCCAATCGCGCTTGGCAGAATGTTCGTGCCGCGTCGTTGAAAATGGGGCAATTAAAGAGGTTCCTATATTGCCAGAGCTATATCATTTAGTGGGATTGCCTCAAGAAAAGGCGTTTCACGAATTTGATGGATGGTATCATACATTGGCTGTCGTTTCGGAAACGGAACCTGATTTAACCCTTCGTTGGGGGGCCCTATTACATGATGTGGCAAAGGGAATGCCTACCATTAGGCAAGTTATCAATGGACGCTATACCGACCGAGGCCATGATAATCTAGGCGCGGAGATGGCCTATGACCTATTGATTCGTCTCGGCTATAATAAGAAATTTGCTAGTCGCGTTTCGTGGATTGTTAAAAATCACATGCGCTTTCATTTCTTCGTGCAAAATGAAGAGGCAGATGAGAAAAAATGGATGCGCAAGGAAATTCGAAGTGGCGAGTTTAGAGATAGTCAAAGTATGCGGGAAGCATGGTTGCAATTGGCGAAGGTTTGTGCGGCCGACGTCCTTGGTTGTGGTAAGCCATATTCCGTTACTGATGGTACATTGGCGTTCGGGGAATGCATGGCTGATTTAAGCCTAGAAATGCCTGTACACACAAAAGATTTGAACTATGACAACCGCGTTCTAGAAGCCTGTGGCGATAATGTGGCGAAAGGGTTACAATATTTGATGCAACAGGTGCAAAATGGTGTCGTTAACAATACACCGGATGATTTATATGAAGCGCTTATCCATAAGTTGCAGAGGTCATCGAAGTAATATATTGAGTGGGAGACCATAATGAATATTTCAGGGAATGATAATAAGCGAATTGAATATACGGTGCGCGTATTACTGTGCATTGCCGTTGTATTAGTGGGGCGCTTATTCTTTTTACAAATTATAGATAAGTCCGACTTGCAGGCGAAGAACTTGAGTCAAGTACAAGTGGATAGAAAATTACAATCTCCACGCGGTACGATTTATGACCGCAATGGACGACCATTGGCGATGAGTGTGGTTACGAAATCCTTATATGCGGATCCTAAGATGATTAAACAATCGCCTAGTGAAATCGCTGAGCTCATCGCACCGTATGTGACGATGTCAAAAGAAGACATTGTGAAGTCATTACAAGAGGATACTGCGTTCGTATGGATTGACCGTATGATGGAACCAGAAAAGTCTAAAGCTGTAGCCAAATTGATTGAGGATAAGAATTTAGAAGGTCTTAACTTTGTAGAAGAATCTAAACGGTATTATCCTAATGGTAATTTGGCTGCACAAGTGCTCGGCTTTGTCGGTACCGATGATAAAGGTCTCGATGGTCTTGAAATGGTGCTAGATGATGAATTGAAGGGCGGTATCCAAAAGGAACTTGTTGTAACAGATAGAAAAGGGAATGCCATCTTTGGTTCCGTATTATCCAAATATTTACCTGATAAAGGTAAGAGTGTGACATTAACGATTGATGCAAGTATTCAATTTATAGCAGAACGTGCTCTTGATAAGGCCATGGAAGATACAGGTGCTAAACATGCTAGCGTTATTGTTATGGATCCTAAAACGGGTGAAATCTTGGCAATGGCGAACCGTCCAACCTATGATCCAAATCATTATAGTCAAGGTTCAGAGGAAGATTTTAAGAATATTGCAGTAACAAATTTGTATGAACCGGGTTCTACATTCAAGCCGATTATTGCATCTGCTGCGTTGGCATCTGGTAAATGGAAACTAGATCAAGTGTATAACGATAAAGGTTCCTTTGTAGCCAATGGACATGTTATGCAAAACTGGAATGGCGAAGGCTATGGCCCTGTTCGATTGATCGATATTTTGAAGTTCTCCATCAATACAGGTATGGCAGAAATTGGTACAACTACAGGTGCGGATATATTATCTAAATATGTTCGTAACTATGGGTTTGGTTCTAAGACAGGTATTGAATTACCTGGCGAAGGCGATGGTATCTTATATAATCCGGATGATATGAGTAAGCTAGACGTTGCGACTATGTCTATTGGTCAAGGTATTGCGGTTACACCATTACAAATGGTTCGCGCTTTTGGTGCCCTTGCTAATGGCGGTGCTATGATGAAACCGCATATTATCAAGTCCTATAGTAATTCTCAAGGGGATGTGACAAGTACGACAGAAACATCTGTTGTAGGCCAACCAGTTCCTGCGGAAACTGTTAAAACCATCGTAGATATTCTAGAAAAAGAAGTATCTGAAGGTGGCGGTACTAAAGCGATGGTAGAAGGCTATCACTTTGCTGGTAAAACTGGTACGGCGCAAAAACTAGATACCAAACATGGCGGTTATCTCGACGGACAATACATTGCGTCCTTTATTGGCTTTGGCCCTGTAGAGGATCCAAAATTTGTAGTTCTTGTCGTTATTGATGACCCACAAAAGGGTTCTTATTATGGTAGTCAAATTGTAGCCCCTGTATTTAAGGACATCGTATCTCAACTTGTACGGTATTACCAAATGAGTCCGTATGTTAAAGAAAGTACACCAGTAGCTGTTAAAGCTGCTAATACATTACCTGAACCAAAACCGGGAAGTGATGGTTCTGTTACATTGCCTAACTTTACTGGTTTTACCTATGGTGAAGTGCGTGATTGGTTACATAAGGCGGGACTTGCCTTTAAACCGGATGGAACTGGTACGGCTACATCTCAAGATGAAAGTAGCGGTACAACTGTTCAGGCTGGTACAGCAATTACTGTTCATTTCCGTAGATAAAACGAATTCGGTCATAATTAGAAATTATAGACAGTTCGTTATATAATAGAATAAGAGACTTAGGTGCCTCTCCGGAGGCACCTTATTTTATAGATAGTTTGAATGAATGGAGATACACATGATCGAATTACGCGGTAAAGCAGTAGCAGATGCTCACAAGGCGATTTTACAAGAAAAAGTTGCAGCAGTAGGGGACTCTGTAATTACTATGGCAGTATTACTCGTTGGTGAAGACCACGGTGCTCATATGTACGCTACATTTATGGAAAAGACAGCAAAGAATTTTGGCTATGGCTTTGTATTAAAACAATTACCTGAAACGGCTACACAGGATGAAGTGGTGACAGCATTGCAAGAATTAAATAATGATGCGGCTGTTCATGGAATTTTACCGTTAATGCCGATGCCTAAACACATTGATACAGAGGCTCTTATCGATATGCTAGATCCTAAAAAAGATATCGATGGTTTAACTACGTATAATATTGGCCTTGTAACTGCTGGCAAAGGGGGCTTTGCCCCTTGTACTGCTAAGGCGTGCATGGCAATTTTGAATCACTACGATATTCCTGTAGAGGGGAAACATGTGGTAGTAATCGGTCGTAGCCAAGTTATTGGCAAACCAGTAGCTCTTATGACTCTCGGTGCACATGGTACGGTTACAATGTGCCATTCTAGAACTCCTGATTTGGCAGAGCAAGTAAAACGAGGCGATATCGTTATTGCTGCAGCGGGTCGTGCTCATATGATTACAGCAGATATGATTAAGCCAGGTGCTGTTGTTATCGATGTAGGCATTAATGAACTAGAAGGTAAGACGGTAGGCGATGTTGATTATGAAGCGGTAAAAGATATTGCGTCTGCAATTACTCCAGTGCCTGGTGGTGTAGGCTCTGTAACGACTACTATGATGCTTGAAGCTGTATATGAGGCATACCATGCATGAGATGTCTATAGCAGAAGGTATACTTGATGTAGCCCTCGATACGTTACGACAACACGATGCATCTGTGATTCATTCCGTTCAACTCGATTTGGGCCTTATGAGTGGAGTAGAGCCAGATTCTCTCCTATTTTGCTGGGAAGCCGTTACAAAGGGGACTGCCGCAGAAGGTTCTCGTATAGAAATTAACACGATTCCTATTGAAGGAAAGTGCTTGGATTGTGATAAAACATTTCCTGTAGAAAATTATAAGTTTATCTGTCCCTATTGTGACAGTCATTTCGTACAAACCATTGGTGGCCGCGAACTACAAGTGACCTCCATGGATATCGATTGATAGAAAGGTTAGGACATGCAAGTTCAAGTTAAAACTAATGTATTGGCAAAAAATGATGCCATTGCAGAGTCCTTACAACAGTTGTTTAAGGAAAAAAATATTTTTGTATTTAATCTATTAGGTTCTCCAGGGGCTGGTAAAACATCTCTGTTAGAGGCAACTTTACATGATTTGAAAAAAGATTACCGCCTTGCTGTTATTGAAGGTGATTTATTTACTGCTAAGGATGCGGAACGGATTCATGAATTAGGCGTTCCTGTTATTCAAATCAATACAGTGGGAGGTTGCCATCTTGATGCACAAATGATTCAAGATGCACTAGGTGATTTAAATCTTGATGAACTGGATATGATCATTATCGAGAATGTAGGTAACCTTGTATGCCCTGCAGAATTTGAGATTGGTGAAAGCATGAAGGTAACTGTATTATCTGTTACTGAAGGTGAGGATAAGCCTCTTAAATACCCATTAATCTTTAAAGAGTCAAAGGCTATCCTCATTAATAAGATAGATTTATTGCCGTATGTACCTTTCAAAAAAGATAAGGCCATACAAGATATACGTAATTTGAATCCAACAGGAGAGATTTTTGAAGTAAGTTGCACGGCCCATAATGGACTAGAGCCATGGTTGACATGGTTGCGTGCACAATTGGAGAGTAATCGATGAATCATTCTATTAAGAGCCGTATCGTAGCGGCACTTCTAGTAGGCTTATCTGCTACATCGGTAGGGTATGCAGCAGAGCCGGCTATTTCGACTGTGAAACAAACTGCGGTGGAATCTACAGAGAATGCAAATGATGTTGCACATACGGATGATAAGACAACTGTAGAAGCAGCGGGAACTGATGCGGCTGAGTCTGTTGCGTATATAGATAATGCACCGATTAAAGCTGTTAAAATCGATACAAAGACAAAAAAGGAAAGCACTAAAACAGGATGGCTAGCTGAACAAATGGCGGTTACCGAGTTTGGTGATTCCATACAGTTTTGGCAAGCAGCTAGCGAAAATGAAGGTCCGTTGCCTAGCGTAACGCAAAATAACTTGGCTGATATTGGTAAGTCTTATACGGCTAATAATTTGCCAGCTTTAGGGTCTGAAGATGATTATGCTATTGATGGGTATCGCTTAGGAGATCAGTTTGTAGCGCCTAAAGATGTAGAAAAAACAGTGGTTCGTGATAACTTTACGACGTACTATATGAAAGACTTGGAGGTGACCGTTTATACGGGACCTGCTCAAGAGCGTTTAGTAAATAATCAATTACGCGGTCAAGGGGCTACTTATTTCTTTGAACCGAATACTATTACTAATATTCATAGTACGAAAAAAGGCGTCCACACTGTACGCGATATTGGTGTTGGTAGCACGCGCATGGAATTGGTATTTGCCTATGGTAGCCCTATTGCGATGTGGCGTGATTTGAAAAATGAAAGTTATATCTTCCTATATGAAGGTCATTCCGAAAATTCATGGTCTCGAAAAAAGGAATTTAATAGCTCGATAGAGAATACAAATAATAATAGCCAACAACAATCTATGCTAGGGCAACAGAAAGAATATATTGCTTTCACCATCAAACAAAGCAATGTAGAGGCTGTTGATATGATTAGTGGGCAAGTATGGCCAAGATTTGGATTGCCTAAAGCTCCAGTATATGATTTTGAAGCAGGTAAATTGACTGCTGATGATTTTGTGTTGCGCGGCTATAAATTAAATGATTATTTTGTTAATGATCCCAATAATGATTGGAAACATCAAGGTATGTTGTTTGGGTCCACATTTATTGGGTATAACGAATATGGCGTGAGTGTTGATAAAAAAAATCTCATCAATCGTGTTCTATTAAATATTTACACACCTACTCGTCGCGGTATTGCGATGGGGGATACTAAATACTTATTGCTCTTTGTATATGGTATGCCTACTCGTATTGTTGAATCTACAACAAATGCGGGCACATCTACTGTATATGAATATAAAAATCCAGCGGCAAGCGACTCATATTTGCAGTTTGCCCTAGATGATAAAAACCAATATATCAAATCCGTTATGTTATCTGACCGTCCAGTTAAATAGGATAGGTCGCAGCGAGGAGGCAAAGGATATGGTTACTGTACAAGATGTAAAAGAACGTTGGGAAAAAATTCAAAACGATGATGAACGTATATTGTTTATCGTTGGTGGTCCAGGTTCTGGTAAAAGTTTGCTAATTCGTGAATTGTCCGAGCAAAAGGGTTGGAAATACTTGGAAGCTAAACAGCTTATCGAAGAAGAATTCCTACTTGTGCCTCGTGATGAACGTCCTCAATTAGCAGAGGAAGTTATTTGTCGTGCTCTTAGTCGTAGTGATACGGAAGTAGTATTGCTCGATGGCATTAATGTATTCTTTGCACCTATCTTAAATTTAGAACCATTTGAATTACTAAAAACCATTAGTAAGAAGTATCCTATTGTCGTTGGCTGGCGTGGTCACCTTGAAGGGGATCAATTGTACTTAGAACATAACAATGATCCAAAACATGCTGTAGTTACTATTGCACATCCAGATCATGTTATTGTAATCGACTAATTACAACATTGAACATATTGGTAAAATATAGGGAAAACTATAAATGTATAAAAGGAGATAGATCACTATCTCCTTTTTTGATTGCTTTTTTAGTAACTATTCCATAAAAGCTTGAAACTACGGTGTTTTATGTGGGTTTGATGAAATGTAATTTTTTTTTGACAAAATACTTGCATAGGGTATCGTTTCATGTTATTATGATTAAGCACTAAGGGATACCGCAGTGAACGAAAAAACTTTAAAAAAAGTTTTTAAAAAGTTCTTGACACTTAGTGAGGCGGATGATAAAATACATCTTGTCGTAATGATGCTGGCGTAGCTCAATTGGTAGAGCAGCTGACTTGTAATCAGCAGGTTGTGGGTTCAATTCCTATCGCCAGCTCCATTTTATTTATGGAGGGATTCCCGAGCGGCCAAAGGGAGCAGACTGTAAATCTGCCGTCTTCGACTTCGAAGGTTCGAATCCTTCTCCCTCCACCATTTATAGCGGGGTGGAGCAGTTGGTAGCTCGTCGGGCTCATAACCCGAAGGTCGCAGGTTCAAGTCCTGTCCCCGCAACCACAAAAATTCACAGTGAAATGATCGTTCATTGTGCTGGTGTAGCTCAGTCGGCAGAGCGTATCCTTGGTAAGGATAAGGTCACCGGTTCAATCCCGGTCACTAGCTCCATACATGGCGGCATAGCTCAGTTGGCTAGAGCAATCGGTTCATACCCGGTGTGTCCGCGGTTCAAATCCGTGTGCCGCCACCATTAAACCTCACATTGGTGAGGATTTTTTTATTTCTTTATAAAATACAAATTGAAGCTGATGAGTGTAAGGATTACATTTGTCAGTTTTTTGATTTATAGAGCTTATTTATATTTGATTTATGGAGCTTATCTATATTTCTAGACACTTTTGTGTATATGGTATAATAATGTAAAGAGGAATTTTATATTCCATTGATAAATTAGGGTTAATATATTATATTAATACTAGAATGTAATTTGTTTTTGTGAAGGAGGATACAATCCTAATGGCAAAAGAAAAATTTGAACGTACGAAACCGCATGTTAACATTGGTACAATCGGTCACGTTGACCATGGTAAAACTACTTTGACAGCTGCAATCACAA
>ERZ773203.1036-NODE-1036-length-14616-cov-4.242634_pt1 | contig 14616 bp, 13 predicted proteins | sample MGYA00580529_ERZ773203 | MGnify/ENA primary metagenome ERZ773203 (study PRJEB29015, sample SAMEA2738176) | human oral metagenome | biome: human oral; feature: human-associated habitat; material: saliva | place: China | collected 2177 ... | reverse complement strand
GTTTTTCTCGTCATGTCTGAGTAAATTTACTCAGACTTCATGCACTTTTCAGGCTTATTGCGGCGCTTGAGTTTGGATTCGCAACTCAGAAGCATCTGGCGAGAAACCCGTGCACTTGCGGCACCCGTGCACTTGCGGCACCCGTGCGCTTGTAGCTCAGTGCCGGGCCAGCGTGCCGGGCCCCGCGCTTATCCCTTGAACCAGCGGTTGGGCTGCTCGTAGGAAGGGCAGATGTCGCTCATGGGACAGCCGACGCACTTGGGGTTGCGAGCGGTGCAGGTTTCTCGCCCAAAGTGAATCCACTCCTCGTTGACGTCTTTCCAGAGCTCGTGGGGGAGAAGCGCGAGCAGGTCCTTCTCGGCGGCCAGCGGCGTGGAAGCCGAACTCAGGCGCATGCGCTTGGAGATTCTGTACACGTGCGTGTCCACCGCGATGCCGTCGACCACGTCAAACATCTTGTTGAGCACGATGTTTGCGGTCTTTCGACCGACGCCTGGGAGCGTGACCAGGTCTTCCATGGTGCCAGGGACTTCTCCGCCGTATTCCGTCAGCAGAATCTGGGCGGTTTCCACGCAATGCTTGGCCTTTGCGCGCCAGAAGCCGATGGTCTGAATGACCTCTCCGACCTCGACAGCATTAGCGGCCGCCATGGATGGCGCGTCTGGCCAGCGGTGGAACAGCTCGGGCGTGACCTTATTTACCGCGGCGTCAGTAGTCTGCGCCGAAAGCATAACGCTTATGAGCAGGGTAAACGCGTCGTGGTAATCCAACGCACTTTGGACGCTTGGATAGAGCTCGTGCATGCGTCGGCACAGCTCAATACCGCGTTCTACCTTGACTTTCTTTGATTCTCTGGGCATAACCTCTCCTCAATTCCTTCTATGTGTACCCAGTATGTAGTTACGTTATCACGTGGGGCGAGAATAGCAAAATAGCTGCATAACGACTACAATAACAGCCCAATTGAAAAGTTATCAAACCTGCGCGCCGGACGCGGCTGGACGTCGCCGAGCGCTGCGGCAAGTGCGTCTGGCGTCGCCGGCTGCGCGCCGGACGTCGCGGCGACAGTGCGCGTCCAGCAAGGTTTGGTGTAACCCGCATGCGTTTGCATGTGGGTTTAGCGGCATGGCGGGAGACTGTGTGTTTATCAATAGAGTTGCAGCTCAACTACTGAGCGCGCCCGAGCTAGAGAAGCTGAAACGAGAGCTTTCGCGCGGATCAGACGCTACGCTGTCTCTCTCGCAAAGCGCTCGTCCGCTGATGCTGGCTGCGCTCTGGGCGCAGAATCCCCGTCCATGCCTGCTGGTTGTTGCGGGCGAGGACGCCGCGGATCGCACGGCGCGCTCGCTCGCGGCATGGCTGGGCAACGACGCCGTGCTGCGCTATCCCAACCGCAAAGATCGTCCCTGGTCGGACACCACGCCGGACGACGCTCTTATTGGAGCCAGGTGTCGCGCCATCTCCAAGCTTTCCGCTGGCGAGAAGGTCATTGTAGTTGCAAGCGCCCATGCGCTGATGCGCAGAGTTCCTCCTGTTGGCTCAGGCTATTTTCTTCCTGCAACGTTTACCGTTGGCGATGATGTTCCCTTTGAAGACGTTGCTTCACTGCTGGTAGGCATGGGATACGCCGATACGGGCGAGATAGATGCGCCAGGTACCTTCCACATTCACGGCGATACGGTTGATATCTTCCCAGCTCAGGCTACAAGTCCCGTGCGCATTGAGTTCTTTGGAGACGAGATTGATCGTATTAGGCGCATGGTGGCGGCTACCGGACAGACCATTGGTGCCATTGATGAGATTACCGTTTCTCCAGCTAGAGAGCTTGCATTTACCAAAGAGACTATCCGCCGCGCGGAAGAAGCGCTTTATACGCGCGCGCAAGAAAACTCTGCACTTGCCGCTGACCTAGAGCTCATTCAGCGTGGAGCCCAGGCTCCTGCACTTGAGCGCTATCTTCCGGTGTTGTATGGAGGCACCGCCAGCCCGCTTGAGCACATCTCTTCAGAGACACTGGTAGTTCTTGCAGAGCCTCGCTCGCTGTTTGACGATTGTCAGCGCGCTTTCGATGAAATCTCTGCATCTGCGGCAGCATCAAAAGTGAAACTAGATGGTCTGTACACAGATCCTAAGGCAATGGACTTTGGCTCACAGCAGCGCCTGTCCTTCTCGTCACTTTTACGCACGGGAGCTGCGGTAACGTCAGAACTTTCTGTGGTTCAACCATCCATTGCAGGCTCGGACACAAAGCTTTTGAGCCGCGTAAGACAGCTGGTACAAGACCGCGATGCCGTGGTATTTGCGGTTCCAGACCGTGCTGCTCGAGAGCACCTCAAGTTGCTTTTCTCGGATGAGTCCATTCCGTTTGAGGAGTCGCTGGGTACGGCGCTTGAAAACGAACCTGATCAAAACGGTGCTTACGCGCCACTTAAGCGAGGTCGCGTTACGTTTACCGACGCACCTGTTCCCGCTGGAATCATTATCCCTACAGCTAATCTAGCAGTGCTTTCTGTCTCGGACTTGACGGCCAGAAGTGCGCGCAACAAGAAGCGCTCCAAACGTATTGACCCCACAACGGTGACGTTCCCGTTTAAGCCGGGCGACTACGTTGTCCACGCAACGCACGGTATTGCGCACTTTACAGCTATTGTGCGTCAAGAAGTTGCAGGTAGAGAGCGTGATTACTTCCTGCTTGAGTATGCCAATGACGATAAACTCTATGTGCCCCTGGAGCAGGTTGACCGCATCACGCGCTATGTGGGACCCGACGGCAACAATCCGCGCCTTACCAGGCTTAACACGGCGGATTGGTCACGCGCTACTAACAAGGCAAGAAAGTCTGCCAAGAAACTGGCGTTTGACCTGGTAGACCTCTATACACGTCGCGCTTCGGTACCAGGCTACGCGTTCTCGCTGGATACTCCCGCTCAGGAGGAGATGGAATCCAGCTTCCCGTATCAGCTGACGCCAGACCAAGAAAGCGCTGTTGCAGACATTAAGCTGGACATGGAAGCGCGCAAGCCAATGGACCGTCTGCTTTGCGGCGACGTGGGCTTTGGCAAGACAGAGGTGGCGCTGAGAGCTGCATTTAAGGCGTGCCAGGATGCTCGCCAGGTTATGATTTTGTGCCCAACAACCATCTTGGCTCAGCAGCACTACGAGACGTTTTTCTCGCGATTTACTCCGTTTGATTTGAAGGTAAGCGTGCTTTCGCGTTTTGTCACGCCTGCTCAGCAGAAAAAAGCGCTTGAGGGATTTGCGGACGGAACCGTAGATGTGCTGGTAGGAACTCATAGGTTGCTCTCAGCTGACGTCAATCCGCACGACTTAGGCTTGGTTATCATCGACGAAGAGCAGCGCTTTGGCGTACAGCACAAAGAGCAGCTCAAAAACATGCGCGAGCAGGTAGACGTGCTGACACTCTCGGCAACGCCAATTCCACGCACCATGCAGATGGCCATGAGCGGCGTGCGCGACATGAGCCTGATTCTGACGCCGCCGCCTGGCAGAAAGCCTGTTCAGGTAATGGTGGGCGAGTACAACCCGGATCTTGTTTCCGCAGCTATTAGAAGCGAGCTGGAGCGAGAAGGACAGGTATACTACGTGTCCAACCGCGTGACCACTATTGATGAGGCGGTGGCTCGCGTGGAGGAAGCTGCGCCGGAAGCTCGTGTGGGCGTGGCTCACGGTCAGATGAGCGCTCGCGAGGTAGAAAACGTCATGCTTGCCTTCCAGGAGCACGAGATTGACGTTTTGGTGGCCACCACCATTATTGAGTCCGGCATTGACAACTCGCATACGAACACACTAATTATCGAGGACTCGCAGCGCCTGGGACTGGCTCAGTTGTATCAGCTCAAGGGCCGTGTTGGTCGCGGTAGGCAGCAGGCGTACGCGTATTTTATGTTCCCGGCGGAGTTGCCGCTGACGGAAGAGGCAACCGAGCGTCTTACGGCAATCAACGAGTTCCAGGACCTGGGTAGCGGCATGCGTATTGCTATGCGTGACCTTGAGATTAGAGGCGCCGGCTCTCTTATGGGCGCTGAGCAGCACGGAAACCTTTCCAGCGTTGGCTTTGACCTCTTTACACAGATGTTGGGCGAGGCAGTTGCTGAGGCTCGCGGTGAGTCCGCTGAATTGGAACAGGCTGAAGTTACCATCAATCTACCTGCAGATTTCTATCTTGATGAGGACTATCTGCCAGAGGTTGACCGACGCGTTTTGGTGTACCGTCGTCTTGCCGCTGCTACCGAGCTTTCCGATGTGGATACACTTCAGCAAGATACCGAGAATAGCTTTGGCGCCCTACCGCTCGCAGGTAAGAACTTGTTTGATCGTGCTCGCGTGCGTATCCGCGCGCAGCGTCTGGGTGCAACGTCAGTGAGCCTGACAAATGGACGCCTGGTATATCTGGGTGTAGAAATTCCTCGCGAACAAGCCCTCAAGTTGAAGGGTCGCGGTGCTATTGTGTATCCAAAGACGCATAAACTGGCGTATCCGTTCCACCGAAATGAGGAGCAGCTGATGCCCGCCGCCCTGGGAGTTCTTGAAGAGCTTGGTGGCGACGACGAGGTTGAGGAGTAAACATGAGCCAAACAGCAGATAAGACGTCTCAGAACGCTACGAGCGCTGCGGGGACCACGAGCGCCGCGCAGGATACTGCGAGCTCTGTGGACACGATCTTTACCGCACCACACCTCAGATGGGGCGTTATTGGCTGCGGAGTCATTGCAAATCAGATGGCAGAGGCGCTGGCTTCGGTTGGTAGAACCATCGACGGCGTAGCCAACAGGACACAGGAGAAGGCCGTCGCGTTTGCTCAAAAACACCACGTAAAGCGTGTGTATGACAGCATTGACGATCTTCTCGCCAGCGACGAGATTGACGCGGTGTACCTGACCACGCCTCACAACACGCACATCATCTACCTGCGCAAAGCACTTCAGGCGGGCAAGCATGTGCTGTGCGAGAAGTCCATTACGCTCAATTCCGCCGAGCTGCTTGAGGCCGAAGAACTTGCTCGTCAAAACGGCGTTCAACTCATGGACGCCTGCACCATTTTGCACATGCCGCTCTACAAAGAGCTGGTCAGCCGCGTGGAGGCGGGCGAGTTTGGTCCAGTCAACCTGATTCAGGAGAATTTTGGCAGCTACAAAGAGTTTGACATGGAGAATCGCTTCTTCAATCCCAAGCTTGCGGGCGGCGCGCTTTTGGACATTGGCGTGTATTCGCTGACGCTGGCCCGTCTTTTCTTGAAGAGCCAGCCTCATGACGTGCTCTCCATGATGAATCCGGCTCCTACCGGCGTTGATCAGACGGACGGCATTTTGCTCAGAAACGCTGAAGGTCAGATGGTTGTTCTGGCGCTGACGCTCCATTCCAAGCAGCCAAAACGCGCCATGATTTCTGCTGATAAAGCCTTCATTGAGATTATGGAGTACCCACGCGCCGACGTTGCCTCCATTACGTGGACTGACAGTGGCAAGCAGGAGAAAGTCCAGGTAGGTCGCACGGCTGACGCTCTGGCATACGTATTGGCAGATCTGGAGTCCGCTGTTGCAGGAGACGCTTCTGCTCAGGCGCAGCTTGAGGTTTCCAAAGACGTTATGGAGCTCATGACTGGCTTGCGCACTGACTGGAATTTTTTGTACCCCGAGGAGCAGTAAGTTACATGACATCTGACGAGAAGATCGCCCAGCTAGCTGCCGCAGTTGATGAAGAAACAAAGGCTCGTCCCGGCGCGCCACAGACACATCCAGAGTTTGACCGTCTGGTGAGAACCATCTGGCGTCTTCGCCAGGAGGACGGCTGCCCTTGGGACAAGGAGCAGACGCACCAGTCCATCTCAAAGAACATGATTGAGGAGGCCTACGAGGCGGTTGAGGCTATTGCTGAGGGCTCTCCCGAGCATCTTGAGGAAGAGCTTGGCGATGTGCTAGAACAGGTAGTGCTTCACTCGCAGATTGAGGCGGACAGCGGCGTAGCGGGCGGCAACTCAGCCGGTGGCGCGCGCAATCGTGCAGCGGATACGGCTGACACGCGCGACTGCGCAGCGGGTACGGCTGACACGCGCGACCGCGCAGCGGGCTTCAACATCGATGACGTGTGCCGAGCACTCAACCAGAAGCTGGTACGCAGGCATCCGCACGTATTTGGACCAGAAGCTGGCTCAACGTCGTCAGCCACGGCCGTCTTGGACGTGTGGGAGAGTGTCAAGGCTGAGGAGCGCACCAGCGCAGAAGACACCGTGCACACCGAGGGTCTTCTCGACTCGGTTCCACAGTCTTTACCTGCGCTCATGCAGGCTCAGAAGATTTCAAAGCGCGCCGCAAAGATGGGCTTTGAGTGGGCGTCTGTCGATGACGTGTGGGATAAGGTTGCCGAGGAACGCGCGGAGTTTGACGCTGAAGACCCAGGTACGCAGCAGAAAACGGACGAGTTTGGCGACATTTTGTTTGCGCTGATAAGCGTTGCTCGCTGGGAAGGCGTTGATGCGGAAGAAGCGCTGATGAGCGCCTGCAGAAAGTTCCGTGCTCGCTGGTCATACATGGAGAAAGCTGCTGCTGAGAGAGGCTTTTCTCTTGACGAGAAACCCGAACTTCAAGAAGATTTGTGGCAAGAAGCTAAGCGCCATTTTGATGCGTAAGCAAGCTGCACAGATTGCAGCGAAGACGTGCGACGTGCCGCAAAGCTTGCGACTTGCCGTTGGAGCGACGACTTCTATTCGGTGAAACGATGAAATTCCAAACTGAGGTGGAGCCACCGGCGCTGCCTCTGCCATAATAAAGATGTTGCAATTTGTTGCGACGCATCACCAAACAAACCAGAAATGAGATCCGTGATGAGTCAAGACACCACTAAAAAGAGTGGTACAAAAAGAAAAACAACGCCCACCAAGCGTTCCGTTGAACCTCTTAAAGAGGCTACCGCGGAGCATGCCGCTGGTGCTCTCAAGATATTTCCAACTAAAAAAGCCGAGAAACCCCAGGTAACTGAGAAATCTCAACCTAATCAGAAGTCGGCTGTGTCAAAGAAAGCTGTGGCGGCTCCAAAAGATACAGCGTCGTCAGAGGACACGGTGCCATCAAAACAAACATCTTCCCAGAAGAGTTCCAAGGACATCAAGTCTAAAAGAACCGTTCAAGTTAAGAGGATTGATAGGACTCAGAGGTCCGAAAGAGGTCAAAAGTCCGAGCGCGGACAGAAGACTGAAAGAACCAATAAACCGCAGTTCAGCGTAGCTTCTCTGGTAGAGCTTAAAGACAATGCACTTGACTTCGCGCGCAATCATACCAAGCTTGTCGTTTTTCTCGGCGTTGTAATCTTCCTGCTTGTGGGCTTGTATCCGCCAATTCGTGGCTACTACCACGCTGTTCGCGAGCATGACGAGTTGTTGCTGAATCAGCAGAAGCTCGAGGAAGATCAAAAACATCTTGAGTCTGAGGTTCAGGGACTGCAGACAAAAGAAGGCATCATAGACGAGGCCCATAAGCAGGGCTTGGTTTCTGGCGGCGAGGAATCTGCGCGGGTAGAGGGCCTTGATAAAAAGAAGGACGAGAATACCGTTCAGCATCCTGACTATCCGTGGTACATCAGGGTTGGGGATTTTGTTTTTGGATTTACACCAGGCGATTCCGGCAATACTGAGGCTCCTAAGAGCGCAAACTCTGACGATTCTACATCTGCACCAGCTCCTGGAGAGTCTCACGAGCAGAAGAACTCTGGAGAAGGTGGATCTTCTGAGGGGTCCGGAGCCGACAATTCAAAGTCTGATAGTGGGAACTCACACTAATGCTTCTAGCTGCAATTGATATTGGAACCGTGACCGCTCGACTTGCGCTTGCGCAGGTAGAGGACGGTCGCGTCATTCGCATGGCCAAATACACCGAGATTGTCAATTTGGGCGAGGGTGTTGATACGACAAAGCGCCTGCTACCTGAGGCAATTCATCGTTGCGTTGGTTGCGTGTCTTCTTATGTTGATCATGCGAGAAAAGAGGGCGCTGAGGCAGTTGTGTGCACGCTCACAAGTGCCGCTCGCGATGCAGAAAATGCTCCTGACCTGGGAATGGGCCTAGCATCGCTGGGACTTGAGCCTATGATTATTCCAGGTGAGATTGAAGGCGCACTCACTTTTTTGGGTGTCTCTCACGATTTTGAAAATCATCGCATTCTTGTTGCCGACAGCGGCGGTGGCTCAACTGAGCTGGTTGTTGGTACGCTGGTGGGGCAGTCTGCGGCTCAGGGCGCAGGTCAGGGCGCAGGTCATCAGCTTGGAGGGCAGCAACTTGACATCAACTTTGTCGAGTCCGTTGACCTTGGTTGCAGGCGTCTGACCGAGCGTTTTAATCTGTCATCGGATCACCCATCAGCTGAGGACATCGAGGGAGCTCACAAAATGGCAGCTCAGATGATGTCTGAAGCTATTGGGCGAGCTCAGCAGCAGTGTGCAGCACCAGAGCTTCTGGTTGGTGTTGGAGGAACCGCAACCAGCCTCATTGCCGTTAGGGACCGCCTTGATCCGTACGATCCCGCAAAGGTGCACCTCAACCACATTTCGATTGATGAGGTGTCGCAGATAGAAGGGCTTCTCGCCAGCAAAACGTTAAAGGAGCGAGAAGACATAACGGGACTTCAAGCAAAACGTGCACCCGTCATGCTCGCGGGAACTATTTTGCTTGCAGAATTGATGAAGAATTCGGGCTTTAAATACCTGGTAGTAAGTGAGAGTGACCTGCTCTTTGGCCTGGTGGTAACTGCAGCTGCCGTTCACCAGGGAAAGCAGTCGCCTGTGATTTGGCAGCCAATTTTGCGCCCGCTGAATTAAAAGTAGTGGCATAATAGCTAGACATATCCGGGGGCGTGGCGGAATTGGCAGACGCAGGGGACTTAAAATCCCTCGACTTCGGTCTTGCGGGTTCGAGTCCCGCCGCCCCTACCACTTTTGTTGCAGAATAAATATCGTTTTAACTGCGTATTTTCAGAAAATATTTAAGTATTAGGCTTTTTTGAGCGTGAAGAGCACATAGCTCTTGACCTGGTAAAGCTTAACTCGACATTCAGCTCATGGGACAAAAATGGGACATAATTTAGTTCGACTATTTTTTTACGCTGATAAATTGCTTTCCGCGATTAATGGCTAAAAGAAAACCCCGCTTGTGGCAGGGTTAGGAGTTACTTCATATGTAGTTTGGCATATTCAAGAGCAAAGTCTGGTATCTGCTCTACGCCAGCTCGATAGTTCAAAATGTCTTGGTCGGTTACTACCTTATCACCAATATCATGTGCTGCAAAACCCTGCTGTACTACTTCATTTGTGAGAGGGTCAATAAGATAAGCGGAAGTAACTGCATCTATTGGTAAAGACGCGAGGAAATCGCAAATCTTTTTTATTTCTTTGGCATCCATTTATAGCCCTCCAATCTCGGTGAAAATACAATCAATCTATCTATTTCTTATCGACGTCAAAATTCTTCTGTGATGATAACGGCTAAAAGAAAATCCCGCTTGTGTGAGGTAAGAGGTTAGATTCTATATCCAAGCTGACGAAGTTTTTGAACAACTGCTCTTCCTCTATCGTATAAGTCTCTCTGCTGTTTCATGAGTTCTTCAGTCTCAATGATTAGTCCAGCACTCTCAGAAGACTCATACTGCGTGATTTGCTCAAGTATTGTTTCGTATTCTCTTTTTAGTTTCTTTATCTCTTTGTCCATTTTAGACCAAATCTTTCTGAGCACTCAATAGAGACATATTCACGTGTCTGAACCTCGTTTTATCTATCAGTTTAGTCTTTAGTCAGTTCAGAAAAGGAGCGCAAGTCATTTGCCTTTTATGATTAGAGACAATTACTAGAACGATCATATTTGGTTTTGTCGCTTCTACATTCAGCCTTTAGCTCTTCTGGAGCAGAATCTTTTACGCCGTTTTCATCAAAAAAGTGCTCCAAAACATACTCTGGGTCATATTTATCAAATAATGACTTAAGAAATGGTCTATCAGGTAATTGAGTCATTATCCAATCTCCTTAAAGGCTAATTTAATCAAGAGTAAATTCATTTAACAAAATAATTATATTCTGCAATGTCGACTAGCAAAAGTTATTTCTATACCTATTCTGTTCTCCTTCAGAAACTTGTATACTACTTGTCTTGTACCTAACGTATGCATGACTAATTTCTTACTCACTTCGGAGGACCTATGTCATTTGAGACAGGAGTTTTTCCGGTTTTAGTTTCTGAGGGCGCAGCTGCAGAGTCACTATCCCCGCAGGTCAGAGGTGGGCTCAACACGTCGTCTGCTACACCTCTTCATGTGCAACTGTCAGATTTGATGCGCGTCAAAATTCTGTCAGAAGACTGGAAGGCGGGAACGTACATTCCGTCTGAGGCCGAATTTATGGCGCAGTATGGCGTCAGCCGAGGAACCATCAGAAAAGCTATTCAATCCCTGGTCAAAGAGGGTTTACTGCTTACTCAAAAGGGTCGAGCAACGCAGGTCATCTCTAACACTGTTCGTCATGCGGCAGGAAATACCGTACTTTCATTTGCAGCCGCACTCAGAGATGGTGGCTTTGAGTATCGAACTGAAGTCCTATTTAAGCAGGTAGTTCCTGCAGATCAAGCCGTTGCCGAGCACTTAGAGATTCCCGTTGGCTCGGACGTACTCTTTTTGCGTCGTGTTAGGAGTGTTTCTGATCGGCCGGTAGTGTGTCAGGAGTCATGGTCTAACCTGCTTGTTTGTCCTCAGCTTGAAGAGGCAGACTTTGAGAATGAGTCGCTCTTTGACGCGGTTGAAAGAACTTCTCAAAAAGAGATTGCGCGCTCTCGCATGCGCTATCAGTCGCAAATTGCAGGCAAAGACCATGCCGATTATCTTCAGTGTTCTCCAAATGAGGCTTTGCTTGTACTTGAGCAGGTAATTGAGTTGTCCGATGGCAACTGCATTGAGTGGAGTCAGACTTGGCTTGCTCCACATCAGAGTGTTGTTGGCGTATCTGAGCAGGTAGATGACTCTATTGGACCTCTGGACATCTCTTCTGTTCGTCAGTCAGAGCACGTGGGTGTATCACTGACTTCTGCAGAAATAGACTCTGATCAGCGCACGCAGCTTGAGCTTGATTTGCGTCACGAGGCGCTTGCAGTGCGTCGAGGCATTATTGAGTTAGCACATCGTTACAGCTCAACGCCGTTTCACATCGGCGGCGCGTGTTCTGTGGCAGATATAGTCTCTGTGCTTTTGAGCAAGGTTATGCAGGTGGGCCACAGGGATTGTGAATGGGAACTCAGAGACCGATTGATTCTCTCTAAGGCTCACACGTCGCTGGCACTATTCCCAGCTCTTTTACGTGCGGGAATAATCTCTCAAGAGGATATTGACCGCGGAGTCTTTGGACCCGATGCCGTTCTCTTTAAGCATCCACTGCGAGACCCTCAGCGTGGCTTTGAAATCTCCGGTGGCAGCCTTGGAATGGGCTTGGGCTATGCCGCCGGCCTGGGACTGAGCCTTCGCAGAAAAGATCTTCCTTCTCGCGTTTTTTGTATTTTGGGCGACGGCGAGTGTGACGAGGGTTCCATTTGGGAGAGCGCGGCGTTTATCGGCCACAACCAGCTCTCCAACGTGACGGTCATTGTTGATCAGAACCGCATGCAGCTGGACGGCCCTTGCGCGTCCATTTTGGACACCGGTTCAATTGCAAGAAAGTTTGATGCGTTTGGTTTTGAGTCCGTTGAGGTAGATGGGCATGATGTGCTTGCATTGTACGACGCATTAAAGCAGCAAACTTCAAGGCCTCGCGCGATTATTGCGCACACCATCAAGGGTAAGGGACTCTCGTTTGCCGAGAATAACGTCTCGTTCCACGACGCGTGCGTGACGGATGACCTCTATGAGCAGGCATTGCTTGATCTAAGAGTTGCAGAGGAGGCATGCTCATGCTAGATATATCTTTGCAGCCATCGTGCATTTCGGCTGAAGAGTCGCAGATGCTTGCGGGTATGAATACAAAAGAGGTATTTGGTTGGGTAATGGGTAAGCTCGCTGAAGATGACGAGCTGCTAACTGTTGCTGTTGCCGACTATGGTCGTCGTTTGAATCTGGATCGCTTCCGTGAGCTTAGACCAGACGGCTACATCCAGTGTGGAATTGCAGAGCAGAACCTTATTGAAGTGGCGTCTGCCTGTGCAAATGAAGGTTTTCATGTTTTTGCACCGTGCTATGCCACGTTTGTGACCTCACGAACGTTTGATCAGATTCGCGTCAACCTTGGCATGATGAAGTCGCCCGTGGTGCTTGTAGGTGTTGCCGCTGGCTGCGAATCCGCAGCTACAGGACCCTCTCACATGGCCGTGGAGGACATTGCGATTACCAGGACCATCCCGGGGCTTTCCGTGTTCAATCCGATCGATAATGCCCAGCTTGCGGCCACGCTCATGGAGCTTGCAAAGCATCCACGACCAGCTTACGTGCGTATGACCTCGTGCGATGGCGTCAATCTACATCCAGATGGTTACGTTTTTGATGCCTCCGGTGTCGAGAAACTCTTTGAGTCGTCACGTGCGGCGGGTGTGGCAAGCGTAGACGGCGTGGCGTCCGCTGAAGCAGCGGCATCCGAAGTCATAACCGCCACTCAGCCGAGGCGTGTGACCGTTCTTGCAACGGGTGAGATAACCAGCCGAGTTGTCGAGGCGGCTCAGCGAGCTGCAGAGCAGATTGCCGTTCCCGTCCGAACGAACATCGAGGTCTATGGTGTGTCGAACATCAAGCCGCTTGACTCTTCTCTGACGCAAATTTGTCAGAACTCTGACGTGATTATTACCGTTGAAGAGCACAGTGTTTTAGGTGGATTCGGCAGTGCAGTTGTCGAGCAGCTCAGCACTTCAGGTGCATGTCCGCAGGTACTACGTTTGGGCATGCCTGATACGTATCTTGAGGCGGACGTTCACCACAACATTCTTACGCGTGCTGGGTTGTCGGTTGAGGGTCTACAAGAGGTTCTTCTCGCCAACTGTTAAATCAACTAATCGAATCCAGGAAGTCTTTCTGTATTATCGAACATATCTCTGCAAGTTCGATTGCTGCTGAAACCAATAGATCTAGGCCGGCTATTACAAAATTAATAAAATCCATCCGAAGGAAAATGAAAAAAGATTTGAAGATGCCTGGGAAAAGATTATCGTGGAATAAAAGACACATCTTAATTAGCCCTCATAAAGATAGTTAGTTAGTTGGAACTGTCCCTTGCCTATTGAGATGATGAACAAGGGATAGTCCCCATGTTCTTGATTGATTATTTTTTCAACTTCTTGATTTGTAGTAATGCGACCAGTTCCATTATTCCAGGTAACATGCCAGTCACAGTAAAGGACTGATTTTTCAGGCTCTTGTGGAGGTGTATAAATCCCACCAATTTTTTCTCCCTCGCAAATGAGTGATGGCATTGAATAGAACCACACATCATCTGAATACTCATTAGCAAAAGTCATACATGCAATTTGAGTCTCAGGATTAGGGGTGTCACATTGAACCCATTTAATACTTGGAGGGTTAAAGCTCCCAGTAAAAAGAATATATATAATCGATGCGGACATAGGTATTATCGCAATGGTTTGTAAAACGGTGTGTACAAGTTTTCTACTATAGTTTAAAGACTCAAAAAAGCTGCGAGATGACACGATTAAAAAAATGACTATAGCCGCTAAGATAAAGCATACCATCCAGTGTCTAAAAAACAATACTCCTAAAAAACACACTGGAGTAGGATATGTTATGAACGGAATGAATTCATTTGCATAGAACACCAGAAAGAGAGCTGCTAAATAAATGGCCGCTCTTAGTAAATGAACAAGGCGATTAGTCTTTGAAAGCATCTCATTACCTCATTCTGCAAGTTTGAGAAATAACATCAACTCATGATTTCATAGACGGATAAGATTTGTATGTATGGGGAAAGAATCTTCTCTTGTTAGGGTTTCAATGGCATCTGAGTTTGTAGTTGTAATGTCATATTGGTTATTCTCATGAACTAGTAGCCACTCAATATCTTCAGTTGGTATTGAGTGGCGATATAACTCAACAGTTGCTATTTTTTCTCCCAAGCCGAATGGAAAACGTAAAACATAAAAATGTAAAGTTTCTCTTCCTCCAAAATCAAATTCCTCAAATAAAACAACTCTGGATAATGAAATTTCTCCAGTATTTACTACAGATTTATAATCATTTTGACAGGAATAAATACAAGGAATAAATAAAAATAATGCTGCACAAAAAGCAACAGAGATATTATAAATAGCAAATAGATAAGTTGCTTTTTTAAAAAAAGCAACCATAGATTTTATTTTAGAAAACAGCATTAGTGAAGTTATTAGAATGAAAATAGACATAAGAAATAATGCCTGTGGTATTGTCAACAAAGTGCCAAGAAAGCTCACTGGAGTATTATAATCAAGTGAGAAGAAAGAGAAATTTGAGAAGAAGAAATAAACCACTGACAGGACGCAAATAACAAAATATACGAAGCAAATTACCGTGATAAAAAACCCTTTTGACCTGTCCATCGCGATATCCTATTCTGTAGGCAGATAAAGACATTTCAGTAGAATTTTGCAAACTATTGTATATA
>ERZ773203.1034-NODE-1034-length-14621-cov-5.090210_pt1 | contig 14621 bp, 11 predicted proteins | sample MGYA00580529_ERZ773203 | MGnify/ENA primary metagenome ERZ773203 (study PRJEB29015, sample SAMEA2738176) | human oral metagenome | biome: human oral; feature: human-associated habitat; material: saliva | place: China | collected 2177 ... | reverse complement strand
GTATCGCTTATCCTTCGCTTATTGTTCGCTTATCCTTCGCTCATCCTTCGCTCATTGTTCGGTCATCCTTCGGTAAATTAGAGGGGCTGACTAGTAGCTAAAGTGAGATAAATAGAGGGTGGTAATGGCTGTTGTTTTTTTAGCTTTTTTGTGTTACCTTTGCCGCCTCATAATTTCAAAAATATGACCAATATTTTATTTATAAAAAATCAAACACAACTGACAGAACGGGCTATTGAGCATACTCTAGAACTGCTTTCCGAAGGCTGTACCATTCCTTTTATAGCTCGCTATCGCAAAGATAAAACTGGTAATCTGGACGAGGTGGCAATTGAACGTATCGCTAAAGCTCAGAATGAATATGACAATATTTGTAAGCGCAAAGAAACCATCTTATCATCGATAGAAGAGCAAGGAAAACTTACTGATGAACTCCGCCAACGTATAGAGACTTCTTTTGAACTAAATGAGTTAGAAGACCTTTATTTACCTTATAAAAAAAGACGCAAAACTAAAGGTGATGTGGCTAAAGAAAACGGCTTGGAGCCTCTTGCCAGACAGATTATGGCACAACGCCCAGCTGACTTGTCTTCGCTTGCCTCTCGTTACCTATCTGATAAGGTAACTACTGAAGCTGAAGCTCTACAAGGGGCTTCGGATATTATAGCTGAATGGATTAATGAGAATATGTTTATCAGGCGTACTCTTAGGAAAGTTTTTCAACGCAAAGCCCTCATTGTTACTGAGGTAGCCAAGGGAAAAGCTGATGAAGAGGAAGCTCAAAAATACTCACAATATTTTGATTGGAACGAGTCATTAGCCAAAGCCCCTTCGCATAGAGTGTTGGCTATGCTCAGAGCTGAAAAAGAGGGTTTCATAAAGATGAAAGTACAAGTTGATACAGAGGAAACTTTGCCTTTCATAGAAAAAAATATCATCAAGAGTAGCGGAGAAATAGCTGACTTTTTGCAGAAAACCATAAAGGATAGTTACAAACGCCTTTTAGAGCCTTCAATTGCCAATGAAACGCTTCAGGAAGCTAAAGATAAGGCTGATAGCAAAGCAATTGCGGTGTTTAGTGAGAATTTATCGCAACTATTATTGGCTGCCCCTCTGGGTGAAAAGCGGATTTTGGCTATTGACCCTGGTTATCGAACCGGCTGCAAGGTGGTATGCTTAGATGAGAAAGGCGACCTACTACACCACGATGTTATTTATCCTCACGCGCCTCAGCAAGATACAGCTACTGCTACTAAAAAGCTGCGCACAATGGTTGCTCAGTATAAAATAGAGGCTATTAGTATAGGTAATGGTACTGCTTCGCGCGAGACAGAAGCCTTTGTAAAATCGGTAGCATTCTCTCAGCCAATAGAAATATTTGTAGTGAGTGAAGCAGGAGCATCGGTATATTCAGCCTCTAAGATAGCACGAGAGGAGTTCCCTAACGAAGACGTTACTGTACGAGGTGCGGTATCTATCGGTAGGCGTCTATCAGACCCTTTGGCAGAATTAGTAAAAATAGACCCTAAGAGTATAGGTGTGGGGCAATATCAGCACGATGTGAACCAAACGCTATTGAAAGAAGAGCTTGACACTACTGTGATGCGCTGTGTAAATAAAGTAGGTGTTAATCTGAATACCGCCAGCAAGTCGCTATTGAGCTATGTGTCGGGTATAGGTGACAAAATGGCAGAGAATATAGTAGCGTACCGATCGGCTAACGGAGCCTTCAACAAACGAGAAGCCTTGAAAAAAGTACCGCGCCTGGGAGATAAAGTATACCAGCAAGCTGTAGCTTTCTTGCGCATCAAAGAAGGAGATAATCCGTTAGACAATTCGGCTGTACACCCTGAAGCCTACCCCATAGTACACAAAATGGCAAATGATTTGGGATTGCCTACGGAGAAACTTATAGGCAACAAACAAGCTATTGCAACCATTGATATTCAGAAATATATCACTGATGAAGTGGGGGTATTATATCTGAAAGATGTATTAAAAGAACTTGAGAAACCTGGTCTTGACCCTAGACAGGCTGCTAAAGCTTTTGCTTTTGACCCTAATGTAAAGACTTTTGATGATGTAAGGGTAGGAATGGTATTGCCAGGGATAGTGAATAATATCACCGCTTTTGGTTGCTTTGTGGATATAGGACTGAAAGAGAGTGGTTTAGTACATATTTCGCAACTGAAAGACGGTTATGTATCTGATGTAAATGAAGTAGTAAAACTCCACCAACAAGTAGAGGTAAAGGTGACGGAAGTAGATGAGGCAAGGCATCGGATATCGCTTTCAATGATACTTTAAAAAATGAAAATATATTTTTTTTCATTTTTTTTTGGTTACGTGATATTTTTTTTGCATCTTTGCAAATATTTTTAAAGACTTCCACCAGAGAGATGATGAGAAGGCTTTTATTATCAACAGATTAGCTAAAAAATAGTAATAGACTTTTTTATATATACATAAAAACAAATGAAAAAATTTGATAAAGAAGTGTACCTAAAATGGTACGAGGACATGCTCTTTTGGAGGAAGTTTGAAGATAAACTGGCAGCGGTTTACATTCAGCAAAAAGTAAGAGGATTCTTACACCTATACAACGGTCAGGAAGCGGTAGCAGCAGGATGTTTGCACGCTATAGACCCTACTAAGGACAAGATGATTACTTCGTACAGATGCCACGTACACCCTATTGGTTTGGGCGTAGACCCTCGTAGGATAATGGCTGAATTATACGGCAAAGGTACTGGTACTTCGCTCGGTTTGGGTGGATCAATGCACATTTTCTCAAAAGAACATCATTTTTATGGTGGTCACGGTATTGTGGGCGGACAAATAGCCTTAGGAGCTGGTTTAGCTTTTGCTGATAAATTCTTAAACCGTGATGGAGTAACCCTTACCTTTATGGGTGATGGAGCTGTGCGCCAAGGAGCTTTTCACGAAACGCTTAACTTGGCTATGCTTTGGAAACTACCAGTAGTTTTCATCGTAGAAAACAACCACTACGCAATGGGTACTTCAGTAGAAAGAACTGCTAACCACGTAGACATCTGGAAATTAGGTTTAGGCTATGAAATGCCTTGCCAAGCTGTAGATGGTATGCACCCTGAAACAGTAGCTGAGGCAGTATACGAAGCTGTAGAACGTGCTAGAAGAGGTGATGGACCTACTTTATTGGATATCAGAACTTACCGCTACAGAGGACACTCTATGTCTGACGCTCAACACTACCGCACTAAAGAAGAGGTAGAAGAGTACAAGAAACAAGACCCTATCACCAACGTACTAAGCGTAATAAAAGATAAAAAATACGCTACAGACGCTGAATTGGAAGCTATAGACGAACGCGTGAAGAACTTGGTAGCAGAATGCGAGAAATTTGCAGAAGAGTCGCCATACCCAGAACACCATATAATGTATGATGTAGTATACGACCAAGAAAACTACCCATTCTTGCGCAGTAGACTGTAATTAAAGTAAAAACACTAATATAAATAACAACATAAATGGCAGAAATTATCAATATGCCACGACTCAGCGACACCATGGAAGAAGGTGTTGTAGCAAAGTGGCTAAAAAAAGTAGGCGATAAAGTAAACGAAGGCGACATTTTGGCTGAGATAGAAACAGACAAAGCTACAATGGAGTTTGAATCGTTTCATTCAGGCACCCTATTGTACATAGGTTTACAAGAAGGTGAAAGTGCAAAAGTAGATACCCTATTAGCTATCATCGGTAAAGAGGGAGAAGACATTTCGGCTCTTATTGGTGGTGGAGCTCCTGCCCCTGCCAAAGCTGAAGCGGCTGCTCCTGCTGCAGCTCCTGCCCCTGCTGCTACTGGTGCTGCTGTACCTGCAGGTGTAGAAATAGTAACTATGCCTCGCTTGAGCGATACTATGACAGAAGGTACTGTAGCTTCTTGGTTGAAAAAAGTAGGTGACACTGTAAAAGAAGGCGACATTTTGGCTGAGATTGAAACAGATAAAGCCACAATGGAGTTTGAATCATTCTATGCAGGTACCCTATTATACATAGGTTTGAAAGAAGGCGAAAGTGCTTCAGTAGATTCGCTTTTAGCTATTATAGGCCCTGCTGGTACTGATGTAAATGCAGTATTAGCGGCTGTACAAGGCGGTGGTGCTGCCCCTGCAGCTCCTGCTGCCAAAGCTGAAAGTAAAGAAGCGGCTCCTGCTGCTCCTGCGGCTGCCCCAGCAGCTACTAATGCTAATGACCGTGTATTTGCTTCGCCTTTAGCTAAAAAAATAGCTCAAGATAAAGGTATCAACCTAACAGAAGTAAAAGGTAGTGGTGAAAATGGACGTATCATAAGAAAAGACGTAGAAAACTTTACTCCAAGCGCTAAAGCAGCGGCTCCTGCCCCTGCAGCTGTATCGGCTGCTATACCAACAGTAATACCTGTAGGTGTAGAAGTAACTGAAGAAGTGAAGAACTCACAAATGCGTAAGACAATTGCTAAACGTCTATCAGAATCTAAATTCACAGCGCCTCACTACTATTTGGCAATAGAAATAGATATGGACAATGCGATGGCATCGCGTGCTCAAATTAACAGTTTGCCAGATACAAAAATATCATTCAACGATATGGTAGTAAAAGCGTGTGCTATGGCTCTTAAGAAACACCCACAAGTAAATACTTCTTGGAAAGGAGATGTAACCGTGTATAACAAACACGTAAATGTAGGGGTTGCAGTAGCTATAGAAGACGGATTAGTAGTACCAGTAATCAAATTTACTGATACCCTAACGCTTACCCAAATAGGTGCTTTAGTAAAAGACTTAGCTGGTAAGGCACGCAACAAGAAATTAACTCCTGCCGAAATGGAAGGAAGTACTTTCACAGTGTCTAACTTAGGTATGTTTGGAGTAGATGTATTTACCTCTATCATCAATCAGCCTAACTCAGCAATCCTTTCAGTAGGTGCTATCATCGAAAAACCAGTAGTGAAAAACGGACAAATAGTAGTGGGACACACTATGCAAGTAACCCTTGCGTGCGACCACCGTACTATAGACGGTGCTACCGGTGCTCAGTTCTTACAAACACTGAAATCATATATTGAAAACCCTGTAACTATGCTTGCATAGTATAACAGAAAAAAGGAAGAAAAATCGCTGCAGCTTATGGCTTGCAGCGATTTTTTTTATGGCACTAATTTTGTTATTTTAGAAAAAAAGAATACCTTTGCGTGCTAATTACACAATTGCTTGATATGAACAAGAGAAACGCAAAAACGATTTGGTTACTACTTACTGCCTTTTTACTACTGCAAAGCTGTAAGAAAAATCCTGCTTCGCACCCCGATTCATCCTTAAGAGACACGGGAGAAGAGATTTATAAAGAAGCGCTAACCATTGGCGTAGATACTTCTGCTGCTACCTTTGAAAAACTGTTTATAGCTGATGCTGACCAAAAAAAAGGTGTACAATCAGATACTTATAACTATTATACACAAAATGGAAATAAAACACGTTGGCTGTACCAAGATATGCCTTCGCGGCTGTTTGCTGAATATCTCAGCGTATTAGATAGCGTTACCAACGATGGATTAAACCCTGAAACTTATAGGCGCAATGCCTTAGCAAAAGCGGTAGACAGTGCTTATACCCACCAATTATCAGATGAATACAAGGCTAATTTAGATAAGGAAATCACAGCTTCATTCTTTTTACTAACACAACACCTCAGCAAAGGGCGACTTAGCAGAAAAAACTATGGCAATCACTCGTGGATTCCTCCTAAAAGTAAAAGGAAAAACGTAGATTTACTTTTGAACATAGATGATAAGCAGCCTCTAAGCACTGTAATTAACAGTTTATTACCCCAAAGTAAGCAATATCAGCAGATGAGAGAGAAATACGTTCTGCTAAAAAAACAAACCCTTGATTCTGCTGAGACTATTGATTTTGCAAACTTTAAAGATTTCGTATACGGCTATACTGCCCCTGTAATAGAAAAGTTGCGCAAAGGACTTAAACAAAAAGGTTTTGAAGCTATAGCAGAAGCTGACCCACAGACAGTAGATAGCACTCTAATACGCACAGTACAACGTTTCCAAGAGAGCAAAGGACTTACCCCTGATGGGGTATTGGGCAAACAAACGCTCTACTTTATCAATATGAATGATACAAGAACACGCGACCTACTAAAGCTAAATATGGAGCGTATGCGGGTGTTTAACAACTACTTAGGCGATCATTACGCTATAGTAAATATTCCTGATTTTAAGCTCTTGTTATTTGAGAAGGATTCTATACTATTTGAAACGAGAGTAGTAGTTGGAAAATCGGCTACCTCTACCCCTATTTTTACGGACACTATACAGTATGTGGAGTTCAGACCTACGTGGTCAGTACCGCAAAGTATCATCAAAAAAGAAATGATACCCCAAATAGTATCGCAAGCTAACCCTGAAAAATATAAAAATCGCGGTTATACGATGTATGAAAATGGTAAAAAAGTAGACCCTACCCAAGTAAATTGGAATGACCCAGCAGTACATAAGAGAGGATTCCACTTTGTAGAAGCCCCTTCAGCCAACAACTCGTTAGGCTTAGTGAAGTTTATCTTGACTAACGGTATGAGTATCTACCTACACGATACCCCTTCTAAGCACTTTTTCGACCGCGATTACCGCGCCTTGAGTCACGGGTGTATACGGGTGCAAAATCCTTCGGAACTTGCCTATCATTTACTAAAAAATGAAGAGAGCGAGACTCCTTGGACAATAGAAAAAGTAACTGAAGCGATGCAGAATACTAAAAGAAGTCAGTATCGCATTGCACTGAAGACTAAATATAAAGTAAACATTATCTACTACACAGCTTGGGTAGATAACAACGGAGAGGTAGTTATTAAGAACGATATTTACGAGCTTGACACCCCTCAGCTAAACGAAATAAAGCGGTTTGAAAGTTAGCTTTCAAACCGCTTTATCAATTTTGAATTATGAATTTTGAATTAAGCTTCAATCCTTTTTATTTCTTCTTTTAACGCCTCAGAGGCTTCTACTAATGGCAAGCGCACATAAGGCTGACATAAGCCTTTAGCTGCCAAAATAGCTTTGATACCTGTAGGATTTCCCTCTTTGAAAGCGGCAGCCATCTTAGGCATTAATGCATAGTGCAATTTATTAGCTTCAACCGTCTTACCTTGTAAGCCTAAGCGCACCATTTCTGAGAACTCTTTTGGATAAGCAATGCCTATCACTGAAATAGCCCCACTACCCCCCATATATACTGAAGGTAGCGTAGTAGCATCATCACCAGAAAGGAAGGTAAAATTAGCAGGCATATCTTTGAAGATATTCATATCGAGTTGCAAATTACCAGAAGCCTCTTTTACAGCTACTATATTCTCGAAATCATTAGCTAAACGCAGTATCGTTTCAGCTGTAAGTGATACTCCTGTACGCCCTGGTACATTATAAAGAATTATAGGTAACGGACTTTCTGTAGCTACTGCCGCAAAGTGTGCATACAAGCCATTTTGCGAAGGTTTGTTATAATAAGGCGTAACCGAGAGTATCGCTACAAAATCAGTTAAATCGGTAATTTTAATTTCATCAATTACATTCTGCGTGTTATTACCACCGATACCCAAGACCAAAGGCAAACGCCCTTTATTTGCCTCAATAATAGTGTTGCGCACTATCTTTTTTTCTTCCTTAGTAAGCGTAGGAGCTTCGCTAGTAGTACCTAAAACTACTATGAACTCTACGCCACCGTCAATCACATAGTTCACTATATTGGCTAATGCCTTAGTGTCTACCTGCCCATCGGCAGTAAAAGGTGTAATTAGGGCAACACCTGTCCCTTTTAGTTGGCTTGTCATAATTTTTCTATTTATGAATAATTGTACTTAAAACTTTTTTCACTTCGTTTACGAATACGGTTTCCTGATTAGGGGTACAACCGATGACTATATCATTATATTGTAAGTCAATACCCTGAAAACCAATGCGTAATTTGGCTCTGATAGACGAAGAAAGCAGCAACAATGGCAGCTTAGGTTCATTAAAATAATTGATAAGCAAATCGTACTCCTGTTCAGCCAAACGGTCGGCGTGGTAATTGCGTATTTTGCCCTGCCAATTGATTTCTTTATCAATGAGAATAGGTGTACCGTTAGCGTGTGTTTCTTCTGATACACGTTTATACCCTAAAATGATATAGTTTTCGGGACGTATAGCATAATGCTTAATAAGCCCCAAAAGCGGATTGACATCTTTTACAACGTCCATATCCACTATACAGCCCACTTTGGTTAATTCATTGTTAAACAATTTATTATAATTATCCGAAGCTTTAAAATTCTTGCGAATTTTATTTTTTATATAATAATTCTTTACTATTTCCAAAATATTTGTAATTTTGCGTGTGATTGCAAAGGTAACAATAAATTTTAAATTTAAAAGATTATTTATGAGAAAGTTTAAACAATTAAATCATTACTTCATCTTGTCATTGATTGCGATAGGGCTTCTTAGTGCTTGCGCTGCCCATATCAACAAACCAGAATTGACAAAAGTAACAGCAAAAAACATAGTAATTACCGATACTATACCCTCTCTAAATCAGGTAGATAAGTTTGTTATGCCCTACAGAAAACACGTAGAGGAAGAGATGAGCAAAGTGCTGACCCAAAATGCAAATGACTTAGTGAAAGACCGTAAACACCCACGGCTAAATACTGCCATCTCTAACCTATTTGGTGATGCTACTTACGAAATTGTATCGCCTATTTATAAAAAACGTACTGGGAACGATATAGATTTTGTACTGATGAACTGGGGTGGCATTCGCGCTGACCTTGCTAAAGGTCCTGTAACAGTGGGTGATGCCTACGCCCTTATGCCGTTTGAAAACGAGGTAGTAATCGTAACAATGAAAGGTGAAAAAGTGCAAGAATTAGTTGATTACCTTATCAAACACCGCCTCCCCCACCCTCTCTCTAAACAAGTAGCTCTGCAAATAACCCAAGATGGAAAAATTGTAAAATTCACCATTAATGGCAAGCCTTTTGACCCCAACGCCACCTACAGAGTAGCTACTTCAGACTACCTATTCAACGGTGGTGATGCTATGTACTTTTTCGGTAACCCTATACAAAAAGAGGATACGGGCTATAAAATACGCAACGTATTGATTGATTACTTTAAAAAAACAGATGTGATAGACGCTAAAGAAGACCACCGTTTTGAATACAAACCTTAGAATTATTATGGAAAGAAGAACATTTATTAAAAATATAGGAGCTTCCTCTCTACTTGTAGGCTTAGGAGGACTTGGCTCGCTATCTATGAAGCCTAATAATGCAAAGCATATCACTATTTTGCATACTAATGACACTCATAGCCATATAGACCCTCTACCCCTAAATGACCCCATTAACCCCAATAAGGGAGGGGCTGCCCGTAGAGCACAACTGATAGAACGCATTAGAAAAGAAAACCCTAATACGCTGCTGTTTGATGCTGGTGATATTTTTCAAGGAACACCCTATTTCAACTTCTACGGAGGAGAATTGGAGTTTAAAGTAATGTCGATGTTGCGATATGATGCTGCCACATTAGGCAATCACGATTTTGATAATGGCTTAGAAGGACTTTATGCCCAACTGCCTCACGCTAAATTTGATTTTATCATCTCGAACTACGATGTAAGCAACACAATACTCAACGGACATACAAAGCCTTATAAAATATACTTAGTAGATGGTATAAAAATAGGAGTTTTTGGTATTGGTGTTGAATTGGAAGGATTGGTAACTAAGCAGAATTATGGGGAAACTGTATATCTTGACCCTATAGAAATAGCACAAGATATGGAGCGAAAATTACGCAATGAAGAAAAGTGTGACCTTATTATCTGTCTTTCGCACATAGGTTATGACTATAAAGATAACCCTAAAAAGGTAAACGATCTAAAAGTAGCTGCCCAAACTTCGCATATAGACCTTATTATTGGAGGACATACACACACTTTCTTAGAACGTCCTACCTTGGTAACTAACAGAAGTGGCAATACTACTTTAGTAAACCAAGTAGGGTGTTATGGCATCAATTTAGGGCGCATAGACTTCTATTTTGAAGAGAATACATTAGTGAAAAACAAATCAGTAAGTATTGAAGTATAAGTAGTTAGAAAATAATATGCAAAAAAGTCACTCTTTTTTTTGCATATTAAAAAAAGTTATGTACCTTTGCAACCGATTTAAAGAGTAGGCCTGAGTGGCGGAATTGGTAGACGCGCACGACTCAAACTCGTGTTCTTCGGAGTGAGGGTTCGATTCCCTCCTCAGGTACAAAAAAAGCTATCCTTATTAGGATAGCTTTTTTTATTGTCTTTATTTAGTACTTATTTGATAGTATCTAACTTCCCTTGCGATTTAAGCAACTCGATTTCTGCTAACTTATAATCTAAGAGTGCATTTGTATAGTTATTCTTTGCATCAGATAAAGAACGTTCAGCATCTAACAAATCGGTGAGAGAAGCTAAGCCCTGCTGGTAATTATTCTGCGTATTGAGCAACACCTCTTCAGCTAACTTTACATTTTCCTTTTGTGAATCTATTGTAAGTAGATTATTATTTAGTTGGCTATGTGCATTTTCATAAGCCAAATCCATAGCAAGGTGGGTGTCTTTGAGGGTAGCTTCTAAAGCTTGGCTCTCTATCTGAGCTTGACGTATTTTAGCTGTAGTACCAAAACCTGAAAAAATAGGTACACTAACCCCTAATGTAATAGACGAATAGTCAGCCCCATATACTTTATCCTTTTTACCATAAACAATTGGCATTTTAGGCCCCATACTCAAATAGCCATAAGTAGCTTGTAACATCAAAGAAGGATAGAGAGCTGCACGTTTTACCTTTACATTGATATCCAAAAGTTGTTTCTGTTTTTCGAGGACTTGTAACTCTATGCGATTGTTAGAACTCCCTTTGGCAAAAGCAAGATCATAATTAGCTTCAAAACCTTCTTTAGGAAGTATGATTTGCTCATTCATAGGCATTCCTATCATATATTTAAGAGCATTTTCAGAGAGTTGTAGTCCGTTAAGGGCTTGCTGTCTTGCAGACTTAAGATTATTCAGCGCTACTGTGGTGCGATCTAGGTCTATTTTTTTAGCTAAACCAGCTTCGTTAAGGCCTTTTACTACCCCTGCTGTCTTCTCGGTAAGGGCTAGGTTTGCTTCTATGTTTTGCAACATCTGACGGGTTTGATATACCTGATAATAAGCCTTAGCTATCTTTTCGATAATCTCATTCTCAGTAAGTTGCTGATTAAGCAGATAAAACTCGCGAGTAGTACGCGCCGCCTTAAGCCCCATAAATACAGCCTGACTGAAGAGCATTTGAGTAAGTTTAGCTTCAGCATTAGCTGACCACTTTTGTCCCATTTCCATTTTTAAAGGGTCTCCACCAGGTATGCCAAAGGCACTACCATCAATATAAGTGGCTTGTAACTTAGGGTTGTATACCATACCACCTGAAGCTGTAAGGTTAGGCAGTGCATTGGCACGTACTTCTTGTATCTGGTATTCACTCTTCTTCACATCTAAGCGCGCTTTCTCAGCATCGGCTTTGTGTTCTAAAGCGTAACGTATTGCGTCTTTTAGCGTAAGTTCTTTTTGTTGTGCAAAAGAAATTGCTGTAGCACACAGCAAAATAGTTGTAATGATTCTTTTCATTGATATTTGTTTTTATATGTTAGATAGGCTTTAAACAAGCTTTTTTTATATTAATTTTTCTTTTTTAAGCTGCAATACACGCTCTAATTCTTTCATACCTTTTTCGTTTACTAATATCCTAAAAAAATATTCCATTAGGGTATAGATAGTATCCCAAAAAGGAAATTCTCTCTCAGGAAAAGTATTGGCAACAGAACGCAAACGTTGTACACTAGAGTAAAAGGTTTTATAAAAATTTACATTGATATCCTCTCTAAAAAGCCCTTCTTGCCAACCTTTTTCTAAGAGTTTATCTATAAAACGCGCATCAGACTTAGCAAATTCTATCTCCATACGCTCGTAGGTTTTGGAGTAGTATTTTTGAAGTTCCCAAATAGGACGGTCACTATTGATATTGAATATCTCTTTTACTTTTTTCTGATTGCGGTATACATTTTCTATTACCGAGCCATCGCCTTGTACAAAAGCTTCTACATTTTTGCAACTCATATCTAAGGCGTAATCTAATACGGCCTCTACTAAGTCGTTTTTAGAAGGGAAGTGCTCATAAAGCGTTTTTTTTGATATTCCCATTTTGCTTGCTAAATCGTCCATTGTAAAGGTTTTAAACCCATACTGCATAAAATCATTCAGTGCGCGCTTTACTATTTCTTCTTTCATACCTATATTAATTTGTCAATTTGCTAATTAGCAATTTACCAATTGCTAATCATCTTGAATTCGGGGGCAAAGGTAGTATAAAAAACTTAATAAACAAAAAAAGTTTCCTACTTTTGTAAGAAACTTTATATTTTTTAACCATTATAAACTCAAGAAGGTAAATCCTACACCCACTACTGTTTGCTTGTAATTATAGTCTATCAGCGAGTCGCCATAACCGTGCGAGGCTTGCAAAACAATGCGTAAATCTCGACTGAGAGGATACACCCAACTGCATTCTATATGCGCTCGATTACGCTTAAAATTCAGATTATTGCGGAACTTTAGAGAAAAGGCATTCTTTCTGAAAGGAAAAATCAAGGAAAGCTCGCATCTGCCTATGTAATTCTCTATATCGGGATTATCGTCTTCGCGGGGTTTTTCAGTAAAACGTTTCCAAAAACGCGCATTTATTAGTACCTCATTCCACTGAAAAATACCCATTAGAATAAAGCGATTCCAACTGCGTGAATGAGCAGCTTCTTTGCCATTAGACTGGTGATTAACAGAAATCCCCATCATTTTCATCTTGAAGGCTCCTGCTGAAAGATTAAACGGATAAGTAAAAATAAGTTCTGGTTCATAGTTTATCTCTCTGAAAGGGCGAGATAATTTTCCATTATACATCTGCCAATAAGCCTGCTGTGTGAAAGCTACCCACACATCGCCTTTACCAAAAGCATCTTGCATAATCTTAGCTTTAAGACTCAACTGAAATTTAGTTTCTATATGCTGATAATCCCGCCACTGAGGTACAGGGCAATCAGGATTGAGGCTCTGGGGTTGTTCCGTAGGTACATCAGTAAAACGAAACGGCATCACATACATCGGCATATAGTCTACAAACTTAAAAGTACCCCGTTGATCTTCGCGTTCAAGTTCCCAGTTTTTTGAAATCATACGCTCTAATTGAAGTGTCTTGCTTATCTCAGTTTCTTCTCTTGGAAGCTCTTGTAGTGTATCAATAGTAGTTGTTTTTTGTGCTACTGCACTACTACCCATTATCAGTAGGCTTATCAGTAAAGTATTTTTCATTTCTTTATTTTTTAGCGGGGCAAAAGTAGCAAAAAAATTACTTAATGATATAGAGTTTATTACTATTTGTTAGCAGTTTGTAGTACAAATGTACATTCTGATACACCTCATAGTCACCTAATGATTCTGTACTTGCCTCTTTATCTTTCCAGTAGAGGGTTTCCTTTTGCATAAATGCTTCTCTATTACCGTTATCATAATAATAGGGTGTATTTTTCAGTCTAAAAGTCACATTGTCTATCACTAAGTCATAATACTGATTTTCACCGTCATAACTAATATATTGCGGACGTATCATTCCTCTTTTATGACTCTCTGTCTTTTGTCCTGTATCCATTATATCAATGAACAAATTATTATTCCAGCCCTTTTCTAAGCCTTTCTCTCGTAATGAATAGACAGAGAGATCTCCAAAACTATCAGTAGACAGATAGAAAAACTGCCATTTTTGGTCTTGCCTATATACTACCTTAGCACCTAATTTATCTTTGTTGAGGGCTGCACTTACATCGTCGTCATATATTATTATTTCTTTTAACATATAACATTCAGCTTTTTCTTTTACTATATTGAGGTGCTCTAAACGCTGCTTGGCACTCCACTTATCAGAACCTTCTACAAAAGTAATGGGCTTCATCAGTGTATCACCATCAATAGCCCACGAGGTATAAAAATTGCGCATAGTATTGACAAAGTAATGGTTTAAGAAAAATCCTTCACGTGTGTGATTTTCTAGCTTTTCAGATACAAATTTATCTATCATTTTTCCGCCTATATCATATTTGTACATAGCACCTAAATAATGATCGAAGCATACTAATTCGTTCTTAGCGTTTAGAAAATAATAATTAGATACATCATCTTCCATCAGAAACTGTATTTCTTTACCTTGTTCGCGATAAGAAGTTTCGTATTCTAATATTTTATAGCGTGCATACTTATCGGGGATTGACCAATCAGAATATACTTTTTTTATATCATCAAGATAGATTACTACAAGTATCCAAAGCAGAAAAACGCCTATACCCCCCATACACCACCGTGCCCAGCGGTAGTAAAAGCTATAGTAAACTAAAAAACCAACTACCAGAATCGCACTAATGACCAACCCGCCAAAGAATAGGTAGAGTGCTTCGTAAGAGGCATTTAACACCAACAATGAAAACAGTG
>ERZ773203.1023-NODE-1023-length-14689-cov-13.169810_pt1 | contig 14689 bp, 7 predicted proteins | sample MGYA00580529_ERZ773203 | MGnify/ENA primary metagenome ERZ773203 (study PRJEB29015, sample SAMEA2738176) | human oral metagenome | biome: human oral; feature: human-associated habitat; material: saliva | place: China | collected 2177 ... | reverse complement strand
GGAATACTCGCGATAAGGCGAAGGGCTTGTGTATCACTTCGGAGAGGTATATCGGGGAGCTGGGCGCACGGTGCCTTAGCACTCTAAAAAGAGGGCAGGACTCTAAGGCAACAGTCTCTATTTAAAGTAGCAGCTATTGATAGGGTGAATGAAGGAATAGCTCAAGCTTATTAAAATGAGTAGCTAATGAGTGAACCATCTGATTCTCTTGCTGTTTTCTAAGTGAAAGTCACTTTTCTGATTCTTGGTTGACTTGCTAAAAGCCGCATTTTAGGCTCAAAATAAGATACGAATTCTCTTAAAATTGTGCCTGAGGAGCGGTGAAAACTCGTCTGAAGGGGCTGTGGTGTGATTGGATTTATGTATAATGCATATCTTTGCATAGTCAATATGACAATACGGAGGGTTAATGCGGATTATTTTCCCTTATTAGAGCATGAAGATGCTCCAGAATCACGACGCATAAGCCTATAGTAGTGCTCCTCTTGAATGCTAAGATGGAGATGCTGCCGAGGCGCTGCAGAAATAGAAGATCAAATAAGTATCTAAATAGAATACAGTTATGGCTAAACTCAAGAAAGAAGAACTGCTGGAGATGTACCGCATGATGGAGGACATCCGCAACTTCGACAACAAGGTCAACCAGCTGGTGCGTCGTGGGGAAGTCCCTGGTATGACGCACTTCTCCGTGGGCGAAGAAGCTGCTAACGTCGGTGCTATCGCTGGTCTGGAGAAGGGCGACCTCATTACCTCCAATCACCGAGGTCACGGTCAGAGTATCGCTATGGGCATTGACCTGAATGGTATGATGGCTGAGATCATGGGTAAGGCAAATGGTGTCTGTAAGGGTAAGGGCGGCTCGATGCACATCGCTGATGTCGATGCTGGTAACCTCGGCGCCAATGGGATCGTCGGTGGCGGTATGGGTATCGCTATCGGTGCAGCCCTCACTCAGAAGATGAAGAACACGGGTAAGATCGTCGTATGCTGCTTCGGCGACGGCGCTACCAACGAAGGATCTTTCCATGAAACGCTGAACATGGCAGCCATCTGGAATCTCCCCGTAATCTTCTATTGTATCAACAACGGCTATGGTATCTCTACGCCTATCAGCTCTGTGATGCGTACGAAGCACGTCTATGAGCGTGCTGCTGCCTATGGTGTACCTGGGGTCTTCATCGAAGATGGTAATGACCTCTTAGCTGTACGTGAGACGATGGACAAGGTGATCAAGGATGTACGCGCTGGCAAGGGCCCTGTCCTCGTCGAAGCTATCTCCTACCGCTGGTACGGTCACTCGACCTCTGACCCAGGTAAGTATCGTACCAAGGAAGAGGTAGACGAGTGGAAGAAGAAGGATCCTATCCTCAAGTTCCGTAACTACCTGCTTGATAAGAAGCTTGCTAAGGCCGAGGAGCTCGATGCTATCGAAGCTGCAAGCCACAAGGCCATTGACGCTGCCGTAGAGTACGGTCGCAAGGGTCCCGAGCCCTCTCCTGAGTCGGCCTTCGAAGATATCTTCACCGAATAGGCCACTGCTCTTCACTAACCCTAAGAAAAAGAATAAACTATTATGATAGAAGGACAAGAAACAAAGGTGATGTCCGTGCGTGACGCCATCATCGAAGCGATGAGCGAAGAGATGCGTCGCGATGAGAACGTCTTCCTTATGGGTGAAGATGTCGGCGTCTATGGTGGTGACTTCGGTACCTCAGTAGGTATGCTGGAGGAATTCGGCAGTGAGCGTGTACGTGACACGCCTATCTCCGAGAACGCTATCTCGGGTTGTGCTGTCGGTGCTGCTCTGACGGGGATGCGTCCTATCGTCGACGTGACCTTCATGGACTTCATCGTGTACATGATGGACAACATCGTGAACCAGGCCGCTAAGACCCGCTATATGTATGGTGGTAAGGGTTCTGTGCCCGTTGTCTTCCGCTGTGCTGCTGGCTCGGGTCTGGGCTCTGCTGCTCAGCACTCTCAGAGTCTCGAATCATGGTTCTGCCACATCCCCGGTCTCAAGGTCGTAGCTCCAGGTACCCCTGCAGATGTCAAGGGGCTGCTGAAGGCTGCTATTCGTGATAACAACCCTGTGATCTTCCTCGAATACAAGGCTCAGTACAATATGAAGGGTGAGGTCCCCACCTCTCCTGACTTTGTCCTGCCTATTGGCAAGGCTGATATCAAGCGTGTCGGTAAGGACGTCACCGTGGTTACCTACGGTCGTATGCTGGAGCGTGTCCTCAAGGCTGCTGACAAGGCTGCTGAGAAGGGTATCGAGGTCGAAGTAGTTGACCTTATGACGCTGGCTCCACTGGATCGCGAGACGATCATCGAGTCTGTCCGCAAGACGGGGCGTGTACTCCTTGTAAACGATGCTCACAAGACGGGTGGTTTCCTCGGAGAGATCGCAGCTTCTATCGCTGAGAGCGGAGCCTTCGACTATCTCGATAGCCGCATCCTGCGTCTGGCCGCTGAGGATATCCCTACACCTTACAACCACTCTCTCGAGGTCGCTATGCTTCCCGATGTTGACCGCATCCTGAAGTATATCGAGCGCCTCTACGACAAGCGCTAATCGTCGCACACCAAGATACTATCCGCGTATAGCCCTCTACCCCAATCACAGGTGAGGGCTATACGTCATAAGAATAATCTGAATATGGGAAATGATAAACTAAGAGCCACACCTGCAGCTCGCTCATTGGCTCACCGCATGGGAGTCGACCTGAATGCGATCGCAGGCTCTGGCTACAAGGGGCGTATCCACGCTGAGGACGTAGCTGAGTTCAGCTATGAGAAGGCGGGTGGTATCACTCCTCTGGCTAAGAAGATCGCTGATGCTTTTGGCGTCGATACCTCTACGATTAAGGGGACGGGCTTCCGAGGGAAGATCACGCGATCAGATGTAGCTGCTGTCCTTGGAGATCGCTATTACCCTAACCTCGAGGGGATCATCGATCCCTTCACGCTGGATAAGCCTACTGCTCCTGCCGCTGCTCCAGCTGCAGCACCTGCAGCCACTCCCGCTGCTTCAGCTCAGGCTCCTGCACCTGCAGCCTCTTCAATTGCTGCAGCTCCAGGTGAAGTTGAGATCGTACCAATGAACATGATGCGTCGCGTCATCGCTAAGCGTATGGCCGATAGCTACTTCTCAGCTCCTACCTTCGTCTTGAACTATGAGGTAGATATGTACGAAGCTACGAAGCTTCGCAAGCAGCTCCTCGAGCCTATCAAGGAGAAGACTGGCAAGAAGCTCACTGTCACGGATATCATCTCCATAGCTGTCGTGCGCACGCTGATGAATCACCCTTATATCAATGCTTCACTCTCTGCAGATGGCTCACAGATCGAGCTTCACAACTATGTGAACCTCGCTATGGCAGTCGGTATGGACGAAGGTCTTCTTGTTCCAGTCGTTCATGGAGCAGAGAAGCTTGGCCTCGTAGACTTGATGCTTCGTCTCAAGGATATCACCGAGCGTGCTGTTGGCAAGAAGCTTACCCCACAGGATCAGGAAGGTAGCACCTTCACCATCTCCAACCTGGGTATGTATGGTGTCGAGTCCTTCACCTCGATCATCAACCAGCCTAACTCCGCCATCCTCTCCATCGCAGGGACTAAGGAAATGCCCGTCGTACGCAACGGCGAGGTCGTCATCCGTCCCATCATGAAGATGAGCTTGACCAGCGACCACCGTGTCATCAATGGTCTTGGTGCAGCTAAGTTCATGCAGGAGCTGAAGGCTACCCTGGAGTCTCCACTCCCTCTCCTCGTTTAAATCAACCACTCGAACCACAAAAGAAGATCCTAAATAGATATGGCAACAGAGATCATCATGCCCAAGACGGGCTTAGATATGACCGAAGGTGAGATCGTCAGCTGGCGCAAGAACGAGGGAGACCCCGTACAGGCTGGTGAAGTCCTCCTCGAAATCATGACTGACAAGACGAGCATGGAGCTCGAAGCTGAAGCTTCGGGTGTGCTCCTCAAGATCACTCATCAGGCTGGTGAGACGGTACCCATCGCCGAAGTTATTGGTTACATCGGTGAAGCTGGCGAAAGCCTTGAGACCGTCCGCACCAAGGATGAGATCGTACCTGAAAAGCAGGAAGGTCCTAAGCACGAAGGTGCTGCGCTTCCTCTGGTACATCTCGAAGGCTCCTACCACCTCTGCGTCATCGGTGGTGGCCCTGCTGGCTACGTAGCTGCTATCCGTGCTGCACAGCTCGGTGCAAAGGTCGCTATCGTTGAGAAGGCTGAGTTCGGTGGTACCTGCCTCAACAAGGGCTGTATTCCTACCAAGACGTTCCTCCGCAATGCTGAGATCCTCGACGGTGTAGCACAGGCTGCAGCTCGTGGTATCAACTTCGCTGACACCAGCTTCTCTGTCGATATGAAGAAGCTCGTCTCTTACAAGAACAGCGTAGTGAAGAAGCTTACGGGTGGTGTCTACTCGCTGCTCAAGAGCAATGGTGTCGAAGTCTTCCGTGGTGTTGGTAAGATCAACCGCGACAAGGACGTCGTCGTCGATGGTAAGGACATCATCAAGGCTGACAAGATCATCCTCGCTGGAGGCTCTAAGGTAGGTCGTCTTCCCATCCCTGGTCTCGATCATCCTGCAGTCCTGACCAGTGACGATATCCTCAGCCTCGAAGAGCGTCCCGAAAGCCTCGTCGTCATTGGTGGTGGTGTCATCGGTGTCGAAATGGCTGAAGCCCTCGTATCCCTCGGTACGAAGGTGACGATCATTGAGATGGCTGACTACATCATCCCTGCTCTCGATAAGGAAGTTTCTAAGACGCTCCGTAGCGAACTCGAAAAGCGCGGTATCAAGATCCTGACCGGTGCTGCTATCGAAAAGATCGAAGACCGCTCAGGTAAGCTTGCTGCTATTCTCAAGGATGGTACGGCTATCGAAGCTGAAAAGGCTCTGCTCTCCATCGGGCGTGTACCTGACCTCGAAGGTGTCGGTGAGATCGAATTCGAGATCGAGCGCGGTCGCATCAAGGTCGACAAGTTCATGGAGACCAGCGTCAAGGGCATCTATGCTCCTGGTGATGTCAACGGTCTGAAGATGCTTGCTCACACGGCATTCCGTATGGGTGAGGTCGCTGCTGAGAATGCTCTGCAGGGCAACGAACGTGCACTCAAGATGCTCTCCGCTCCTTCTGTAGTCTATACGCGCCCCGAGGTCGCTATGGTCGGTCTGACCGAAGACCAGGCACGTGAGAAGTACGGAGATGTCCGCATCGGTAAGTTCGCCTTCGCAGCTAACGGTCGTGCCCTCGCTTCTGGTGAAACGGAAGGCTTCGTCAAGGTTGTCCTCGACAACAAGTACGGTGAGATCCTCGGTATCCACATCATCGGTGCTATGGCTGCTGAAATGATCAGCCAGGCTTCGCTGATCATGGAGATGGAAGCTACCGCTGAGGAAGTCATCGCTACGATCTATGGGCACCCCACCTACTCCGAAGCTCTCTATGAAGCTATCGCTGACGCTCTGGGCCTTGCTATTCACCTTCCCGCTAAGAAGAAGTAACTTCTCGTAGAGCTCTTTGTAGCTCTATGCTCTGATAAGACAAGCCTCCCCACTGCTTTTGTATGAAGCAGTGGGGAGGCTTCTTTTTTTGTCGAGGGTAGGGGAGAGGCATCTTTCTCAGGTGCTGCTATGAAGTGGGCTATAGAGATAGCTGGCTGATTATCTGATGGATAAATAGGAGATGTAAGACCGTGCGATGACCCTCCCTCTGCTACTTCCTTTTACGACCAGTACTGGTCGCTGATGTGAGCAGTACTGGTTGGGTATACTGACCAATACTGGTCAGCGAGTGGAGCAGTACTGGTCACCTCTCGGACCAGTACTGGTTACTTTCCCGACTTCATAGTAGTGCTTTCTACTGAGCTATTTCTCTCAGCTACTGCACTTCTGAGGGGAGGCTTCTTCTTGGAGGGAAGACGGAGATTTCTCTACGCAGCTACCTTATGAAATATAGCTACCTTTGAGTGTTATAGCGGTTAGAGGCGTTATCTTTTGCCTTCCCATATCTACCAGACTAACGACCCCTACGATGATGATAGAGCTACATATTGACTATATCAAGAATGTCAATTACGCACTCCTACACAACCATATCCCAGTCTGCAGCAGTATAGAGCTCACGAATATCAGTGAGGAAGACCTGCTGGATATAAGTGTCTCTATTGAGGGACGCTTTGTCCAAGAGCAGCGCTCTGCTATATATAGCCGTATTGATCGTGGTAGCACGGTACGTATCTCTGATGTCGCTGTTCTCCCCAAGGCTGATGCTTTGCTTGAGCTCTCAGAGCGTGTCATCTCTTCCTTCACTGTACAGATCTATAGCGGGGAAGAAGTCTTGCTTTCGCGGGAGTATGACCTGGAGTTGATGGCATTTGATCAATGGCTGGGGACGCAGATCCTTCCACAGTGTCTGGCCTCTTTTGTCGTACCTAATCAGCCTGCTGTAGGGCGGATGGTCGTCAAGGCATCAGCTCTCCTCAAGCAGATGACAGGGGCAAGTGCCTTTGTCGAGTATCAAGATGGAGACCCCAATACAGTCGTTGAGCAAGTTAGCGCCATCTTTGCTGCGCTCCATCAAGAGGGGATTATCTACCGCGCAGTGCCTGCCAGCTATGAGGCTATCGGGCAGCGTATCACGCTCTCTGATCAAGTCCTTGAGAGTCATCAGGGGAACTGTATTGAGCTGACCCTCTTGATGGCCTCTGTACTGGAGGCGGTTGGGATCAATAGTGGGGTAGTGATTATGCGTGGGCATGCCTTCCTCGGTGTGTGGCTCAGCGAAGTGTGCTACCGTCAGAGCATCTGTGATGATGCATCTTTCTTGGAGAAGGCATGCTCTGACGGGATCTCCGAGATGCTTGTACTTGAGTGTACGGAGCTTACTAAGGACTATGCTTCCTTTGAGCATGCACAGGAGATCGCTCGGCAGCATCTCAAGAAGGATAATGAGTTTCAGATGTTCATTGACCTAGCTCGCTGTCGCTTGGAGGGTATTATCTCGCTACCAACTCGCCTCAGTGAGGGCGGTACGTGGAAGCTAGCTCCCGAGGAAGCTCCTAAGCATACGGCCTGTGCCATCGAGGCTACCCATCGCACTCGATATGATTTGGATCGTGCCTATGACGATAAGACGGAGGTCAATAAGCTTGATATCTGGGAGAGGAAGCTCTTGGACTTCTCTCTGCGCAACAATTTCCTCAATCTCTCCGTCCGTAGCCGTGCCATACAGTTCATCTCCTTTGATGTCGCTTCCATAGAGGACTACCTACAGGAGAATACGGAGTACTGCATCCATCCTATTCCTGAGGGAGTCGTACGAGTAGATAGAGAAGAGCGCTTACTTCGCTCCAGTATGATTAGCTCTCTGGAGCCGCTGATTCTAAATGATATCACGAGGCAGAAGCTCTTACATACCTACTACGCTGAGGATGAGACACAGTTGATCCTCAAGAATATCTATCGTCATGCTCGTACGACGAGGGAAGAGACGGGGGCTAATCCGCTCTATCTGGCGATTGGTCTCCTTCGCTGGTATGAGAAGAAGAATAGCCCTCGAGCACGCTATGCTCCACTTCTTCTCCTACCCGTGGATCTCATCTACAAGCGTGGGCGCTACTATATCCGCAAGCGAGATGAGGAGATCTCACTCAATATCACCCTCATCGAATATATCCGCCAGACCTACGGCATACGCATCAAGGGGATTGATCCCCTTCCCCGTGATGAGCATGGTGTGGATGTATCCCTCATCTTTGCGCAAGTCCGAGACGCTCTCCGAGAGCAGAGTAAGTGGGATGTCGAGGAGGAGTGTGTCCTTGGGACGTTCTCTTTCAATAAGTATCTGATGTGGCACGATATTCATAATCACCGTGAGGAGCTTCTCTCGCATCCTGTCGTCGCCAGCCTCGTCAGTGGTTCGCTCCAGTGGCAACCTCAGTCTCTGCAGACGAACTTGGCAGAGGAGGATAAGCATCTGACTCCTGGGAGCATTGCTCTACCTGTCCCCGTAGACTCGTCACAGCTATCTGCTGTCTTGGAGGCAGGGCGTGGCTCCTCCTTCATTCTCTATGGTCCTCCGGGTACGGGGAAGTCACAGACGATCACGAACCTCATCGCCAACGCGCTTTACCAGGGGCGACGAGTGCTCTTCGTGGCCGAGAAGATGGCTGCTCTCAGCGTGGTGCAGAGCCGACTGGAGAAGATTGGCCTTGATCCCTTCTGCCTTGAGCTTCACTCCAATAAGGTGACAAAGAAGCATGTATTGGAGCAGCTGGATAAAGCTCTGCATGCGGCGAAGATCCGAGAGCCGGAGGAGTATGAAGCTGTTGCTCAGAAGCTCTACGAGCGTCGTACGCTGCTGATCCAGTATATGGAGAGTCTTCATGAGGATCGCGAGGGAGCCAAGCTCTCCCTCTACGAATGTATATCGCGCTATGAGTCGTATGAGGTAGAGCCTCTTGAGGTCGCATTGAACGAGCAGCTGGCACATCTTGATGGGGAATTTATCACACACTGCGAAGAGCTGCTTGGTAGCAAGCTCCCCGCAGTACTCAATGTCGCAGGGCAGCCCTCGGAGCATCCGCTGGTCGGACTATGGCCCACACTTGCCTGCATCCAAGAGCCGCAGACCTTAGCACGTCTCCTTGACGAAGGTGTGACTCTTACAGGACGCATACAGCGTGTGCATATTCTCCTTACGGAGATCTTTGGCGCAGATCTGGAGGATAGTGAGCGAAGTCTACGTCTTGGTATAGACCTCCTCTCAGAGATCTCAGCCTCTCCACTGATGCACTCATCTGTCGCTGCTATGGCATTTGATGAGCATCAGATAGCCCAGTTGCGCTCGAGCTGGGAGCATCTGAAGCATCGTGATGAACTCCGTGCTATGCTCACGGCTGACTGCCGTGAGGAGTTCTTAGAGATAGATGCACTGAGCCTCCTACAGGAGTGGAAGGCTATTGAAGACTCTTGGTTCTTACCTCGCTTCTTTGCCTCTCGTAGCTACCTCAAGAAGATACGCTTCTACAGTGAGAAGCTGCAAGCTCAGACAGTAGCAGGGTATCTGGAGCGTGTGCTTGAGTATCAGAAGGAAGTTAAGCACTGTGCGGGAGAGAGCGGAGGAATACACCAGCTTTTGGGACGTAGCCTTTCTACTACGGAGCTGGGAAGCCTCTTGGATTACCTCCCTCGTTTGGTGAAGGCTGTAGAGGCTTTTGCTGAAGGGCTACAGCTCTCAATCTCCGCTACACGAGAGGCCATTAAGCCAGCTTTCACTGAAGCGCTAAAGCACCAGCTCCGAGGGCTCGATGCTCTCTCCGGTGAATGGTCGCAGTATATAAAGGAGGCAGAGCCTTGGGTATCGTATCAGTTCCCTTCCGATAGCTCCTTCTCTGTGGCGCTCTCTTCGTGCTTCTCTCGCTGGCAGACTCATCAGGGGCTAGTCGGGAAGTGGTATAGCTGGATACAGTTGCGAGGCGAACTTTCTTCGCAGGGCCTTGACATCGTGATTCGCGAGGTGGAGTCGAAGCGAGTAGATGCAGCGCAGCTTATGCAGGCCTTCTTTAAGGGACTCTATCGTGCCTTAGCCGAGCAGAAGATAGCTCGAAGTGAGCTCCTCTGCACGTTTGAGGGTGAGCTTTTTGACCAGCAGGTGCAGCGCTACAAGGAGTTGACGGCAGAGTTCCAAGAGCAGTCGAAGAAGATGCTCTATGCTCGCCTGTCCAATCAGCTTCCCCATGTCTACGAGGACATAGATAATAGCTCGGAGATCGGGTGCCTCAATCGTAATATAGCCAATGGAGGGCGAGGTACTTCAATTCGCCAGCTGCTGGATGATATCCCTAACCTTCTACCGCGCCTCTGCCCTTGTATGCTGATGAGCCCAATGTCGGTGGCACAGTATATAGACCTAGGGGCGGAGAAGTACGACTTAGTGGTCTTTGACGAAGCCTCTCAGATGCCGACCAGTGAAGCTGTAGGAGCTATAGCTCGAGGGAATGCCCTCATCGTGGTAGGAGACCCCAAGCAGATGCCTCCAACGAGCTTCTTCAGTACGAACTCCGTCGAGGAAGAAGAGGAGAGTCTCGATGACTTGGAGAGCATCCTGCAGGACTGCCAGGCTCTCAGTCTACCTTCGCTACAGCTGAATTGGCACTACCGCTCCCGCCACGAGAGCCTTATCGCCTTCAGTAACCATGAGTACTATGATGGGGAGCTCATTACCTTCCCCTCAGTGGATGACCAAGCGACGAAGGTGCGATTCATTCACATCAAGGGGACCTATGACAAGGGGAAGACCCGACAGAATAAGGCCGAAGCTGAGGCGATCGTCCATGAGGTATGCCGTCGTCTGCGTGATGATAGCTTGAGAGGGGAGAGTATGGGTATAGTGGCTTTCAGTGCCGCACAGCAGAATCTTATTGAAGATACGCTGACCGAGCGTATGGCTCGTGATACCTCGCTACAAGAGTTGGCCGACCAGCTCTATGAGCCTATCTTCATCAAGAACCTTGAGAATGTGCAGGGTGATGAGCGTGATGTCATCCTCTTCTCTATCGGCTATGGTGCAGATGCTACGGGGCAGGTCAGTATGAACTTTGGCCCGTTGAATAAGGCAGGGGGTGAGCGTCGCCTCAATGTAGCCGTCAGTCGCGCTCGCTGTGAAATGCTGGTCTTCTCGACGATGACCAGTGATCAGATCGATCTGCGCCGCACGAAGGCTAAGGGCGTAGAGGGCTTGAAGCACTTCCTTGAGTATGCTGAGCGACATACGCTCGTACGTCACCCTCAGCCCGATATGGACTCTGCCGACCGCATCATCGCCGAGCAGATAGCTAATCGCCTGCAGAAGGCTGGCTATCCTGCGATGACTCAGCTGGGACGATCGAACTTCAAGGTCAACCTTGCTGTAGCCTTGCCCAGTGCACCAGATTGCTATCGCTTAGGGATCTTGATCGATGGAGAAGCCTACCGACGTACTCAGACGACTCGAGATCGTGAGGTCGTGCAGCCGAGCGTACTCGGAAGCCTTGACTGGGAGGTCATGCGTGTATGGAGTCCGGACTGGTTCCGCCAGCCTGACCTCGTCATAGAGCGCATCCTTGCCCGACTGAAGTCGCTCCCAGAGCGCCCTCTGAAGCAGCAGTCTACAGCAGTATCTTCTCCCTTCGCTATCACTGAGGCAGATCTGATCGCTGAGCCGATAAGCTCTTCTGAAGCGCTGGAGTACCCCGCTACTGATAGCTACACCAGTACTTCGCTGGAGAACTTCGTTCGTGAGGTCGTAGCCCGAGAGCAGCCTATTACCTATTCGCTCCTCTCAAAGCGTGTGGCGGCCTTTAAGTCCTTTGCGCGAGTTAGCTCGACGATTACGGGGATCGTGGATGCCCTACTGCCTATGTTCTTCACTGTCTCTGACCGTGATGGTCGGACTCTTTGGCTTACACAGAAAGACGGTGAGCAGTGGAAGGGGTACCGCCCCAATACCGTGGTGACAAGGCGCTCAATAGAAGAGATCCCTTCGGTCGAACTGATGGAGGTCCTCCTCGAAGTGGTGAGGCAGAACGTGTCGATTGCCCCTGATGCCGCGACCCTTATCGCAGCGAAGCGCATGGGATTCTCTCGCCGTGGGGCTAATGTCGATGCAGCCTTCTCCTACGCTCTTGAGCAACTGTTACAGAGAGGTTTGCTCTTGGAGAATGAAGGGAAGCTTATACTGTCAAGATAGTTTTCACGAACTTGAGAGGTTAGAGTAGGGGCATCCACTCTCCAGTCATCTCTATAATCTGCCCCCAACTATATATCTGATGATGAAGTATAATAATGCTGATGTGCGGCGTCGTGATCGCCTGCTTAATGAAGAGCGTGCTCTGGAGCTACTCCGTGAGAGCGAATACTGTGTCCTCTCAATGATCGATGAAGAGGGCAAGCCCTACGGCTTCCCCATCAATCACATCTGGGATGGTGGAGACTGCATCTATGTCCACTGTGCCCCCGAGGGAAAGAAGCTCCGTGCTATACGTGCTGGTCATGCTGAGGTCTCCCTCTGTATCGTCGGGCGCGTGAATCTCCTTCCGAGTAAGTTTACTACCGAGTATGAGAGTGTCATCCTCCGAGGTACTGCACATATTGATCTCAGCGAGGAGGAGCGCCGACATGCTCTTCATCTTCTCTTGGAGAAGCTATCGCCTAATGACATGGAGCTGGGAAAAGTATATGTGGAGAAGTCCTTCCATCGGACGGAGATCATTCGTATTGACATTACGGAGTATAGTGGTAAGCGCAAGCACGTCCCACAGACAGGAGCTTCACATGCCGGAGACTGATACTCCCTTCTCGATACAATTTGCGCCCCGTAAGACCTATGGAGAGGTCTTGTGGGGCGCAAGTTCTATAAAAGAGAGTGGGGATGCCTTGCGACATCCCCACTGTGAATCAGCTGGGGTTCGAACCCAGGACCCCATCCTTAAAAGGGATGTGCTCTACCGACTGAGCTACTGATTCTACCTAAGCTTTTAGTGTGTCCAATATCTGGAGGCACTCTAAAGCGCTGCAAAGGTAAGCAATATCGGTGATACATCCAATATCCATGCAGTGGGTGGGCAGGGCTCCCACATCAAGGTACAAGCCATACTTCTTCAAGACCGAGGAGCGAAGCAATAGAGATGTCAAGCGTAGAGCAATAGTCGTTCGCACTCAAACCAGTAGTGCTCCGTGCTCGAACCAATAGTAGTTTGACCCCCAAACGAATAGTTGTTTCGCATGTAGACCAGTAGTCGTTTGGATCCCGCTTCACTAAGAGAGGACAGTCTTACCCTACTATAGCGTATACGAGAGGGGGAGGTGCTACCGACCTATATTGGTCGCTCAGTCAACCTATATAGGTCCGCATCGTGACCTATATTGGTCGGAAAGACAACCTATATAGGTCAGCCCGATGACCAATATAGGTTCATACCACCCCCTTCCATAGGATAATCATACATCGGCATGCAAAGGCGTGATATAAAGTAGTTTGCCCTCTATGATCTCAAGGGCAAGCCTTCTATAGGAATCACCCGTGCGGGGCAAGTTACTTGGGGAGCGCCTGGATGACGTCGGCGGAGATCAGATAGAGCATGCGGTAGGACAGTAAAGCTGCACCAGCCTTCCAAGGATATACGTAGCGTGGTTACCCAGAGTAGGTAGGCTTATGGGTAGGCCATGGAGAGAGTATATTGACATGGAGCTATATTAGAGGATATTATATAGGCTTGCAGGCGGTTTCCTGCGGGCTTTTTGCTATCTTTGACCTGCAAAACAACGACGGACGTTACAACCACATGACTCTTTTAGAACAGACGACAGTAGACTACAACGACAGTGACATCAAGACCCTGGAGTGGGACGAGCATATTCGTCGCCGTCCAGGGATGTATATCGGGAAGCTTGGAGATGGCTCCCATTCCGATGACGGTATCTATGTCCTGCTGAAGGAAGTCCTTGACAACTCGATCGACGAGTATGTCATGGGGGCTGGTAAGAAGGTCGAGATCACTATCCGTGACGGTCAGGTGACTGTGCGTGACTACGGGCGTGGTATCCCTCTCGGTAAGCTCATCGATGCTACGAGCAAGATGAACACTGGGGGGAAGATTGATTCTAAGGCCTTCAAGAAGTCTGTCGGGCTTAATGGTGTCGGTATCAAGGCTGTTAATGCTCTCTCCATTCACTGTGAGATCACCGTCTGGCGTGAAGGTCTGACGAAGACTGTTCGCTACTCCCACGCCAAGCTTTTAGAGGAGACCGAGGCCGTTCCCTCCGATGAACCGTCGGGTACGCGAGTCATATTCCGTCCCGATGCTGACCTCTTCCGCGACTATGAGTACAAGGATGAGTTCGTCGAGACGATGGTGAAGAACTACTCCTTCCTCAATGCAGGTCTTGCTCTCATCTATAATGGCAAGCGCTATCTCTCGAAGCGTGGCTTAGCAGACCTCCTCGAGGAGAACATCACCGAGGAGCCCCTGTATCCTATCATCCATCTCAAGGAGGACGATGTCGAGATCGTCGTGACCCATACCTCGCAGGTAGGGGAGGACTTCTGTAGCTTTGTCAACGGACAGAATACTACACAGGGAGGTACGCACCTCTCGGCCTTCAAGGAAGCAGTGGCTCGTGTCATCAAGGATTTCTTTGGGAAGAACTTCGACTACCGCGATATCCGCTATGGGATGGCAGCTGCTATCAGCATCAAGATTGAGGAGCCCGTCTTCGAGAGCCAGACTAAGACCAAGCTTGGGTCAAAGGATATGGAGCCTGATGGGCGAAGTATCCAGAAGTTCCTTAATGACTTCCTTGGCAAGGAGCTGGATAACTATCTCCATATCCACCCCGAGGATGCAGCCATCATGCTGCAGAAGATCCAGGAAAATGAGCGTGAGCGTAAGTCGCTCAGTGGTGTAGCAAAGCTTGCTCGTGAGCGAGCTAAGAAAGCCAGCCTGCACAACAAGAAGCTTCGCGACTGTACCATCCACTTCAATGATCCTAAGGCCAAGGAGCCTGAGCGTACCAGCCTCTTCATCACGGAGGGTAACTCAGCGAGTGGCTCCATCACCACGTGTCGTGACCCCAAGTATCAGGCCGTCTTCAGCCTCCGAGGTAAGCCCC
>ERZ773203.1014-NODE-1014-length-14758-cov-6.668299_pt1 | contig 14758 bp, 8 predicted proteins | sample MGYA00580529_ERZ773203 | MGnify/ENA primary metagenome ERZ773203 (study PRJEB29015, sample SAMEA2738176) | human oral metagenome | biome: human oral; feature: human-associated habitat; material: saliva | place: China | collected 2177 ... | reverse complement strand
GATAGTTCTTTATTGAGTTCTTCTGCCTCTTGTACCTCTTGTGGAGTATTGGAGGAGAGTGAAAGTTGTATTTTCCTATCGAGGGCTGAGAGCTCAGTTTTAAGTTCGGAGAGCTGTGTTTCTTTACCCCATACTTTTTCGATGATTTCCTTTAGAAGAGGAATGTCCTTTTGGATAAGGGCAATCTCTTTTTCTTCCTTTTCCATCATTGCAGGGATTTTCTCAATGGCATTGACAAAATTCATTACTGCCAAGTTAGGGTCACTTGCCAATCGTCCGTTGTTGTAGGTGTACTTGATACCACCTTCTCCTTGTACAAAAAAGCGGTTTTCTTTTAGGTCAAGTTCGTCTTTTTTGGAGACTTCAGTCTTTACCAATATCTGAAAACCATAGATATTTCCTATTTCTTGATATTCGCCTTTGGTACGAGCGTTTTGGACATAGTCCTGTAACTTCTGTGCTAACTGCTTTACACTGCTCTTTTCGTCTAAGCCATCCAAACGCAATGCATTGACTACCGAGCCATCTTCTCGGCGCACCGCTTTATCTGAAAAGTTTTGCCAATCCGTCTGAAAACGATACAAGCGATCTTGTAGGGCTTTCAAATCGCTACAGAGGTTATCTAAACGGTTTTTAGAGGTGTATTTAGAGCGTAAGAACGTTTGTTTTTCACTCTCTAAAGCCCCAATCTTCTTTTCCAACTTTGCTTTTTCGAGTAAATCGGTATTTCCTGAGAGGATAGCTACATATTCAGAATAGTTCATTCCCGACTTTTCGTCCATCGCTCCCTCATCAATGGTTCGTTTGCCCAACTTGTTGTTTTTAAGCTGGTCGATAAAGAGCTGTTTGTTAAACAGTAGATTGAACTTGTAAGAGTCCAAAGACTTTTCAACGGCATAGATAATCACATCCACCTTATTATCAGCAAAATATTTGGCCACTTCATTACCCTTGCGAATGGCACGTCCGTCCCTTTGTTGCAGGTCACTGGGTCGCCAAGGGGTATCTAAGTGATGTACAGCAACGGCTTTTTTCTGCGCATTAACCCCTGTGCCGAGCATATCGGTAGAGCCAAAGAGTACCCGTATCTTGCCCTCGTTGGTGTCGCTGATGAGTTGTTTGCGCATTTTATCGTTTTTAGCCTCTTGGATAAAACGGATTTCGTGAGCAGGAATGCCGTAGTCTTCTACCAATTTGCGTTTGATTTCAGTGTAGGGATTCCATTCGTTGGGCTTGTAAGTACCCAAATCAGAAAAGACAAACTGAGTGCCTTTCTGTGCTTTGTATTTTTGGTAATATTCATTGATTTTCATCGCACAATGAGAGGCTTTGTTATCAGGATGATCTTCATACTTATCGGAGATCATTCGCATATCTAAGGACATTTTACGGGCATAATCAGTTGCGATAAGCATTTTGGCTTTTTCCTCGGACTCGGATAGTGGCGCACGCCCTAAGAGGGTTGCATTACCCGTTTTGGCAAACTCCATTAGTTTTTGAATGAATACCTCTTGATCGGGTGTAGGAGGTATATTGTGTAAAATTTCGTTCTTTTCGGGTCTGTCTATCCCAACATCCTTTGCGGTTCTATAATCAGTTATTTCGGCGTAAAACTGTGCTAATTCGGGTACTTTGATAAAGTAGCGGAAGCGTTCTTTCTGCACAATGTTGTTAGCCACTGAAAATTCATAATCGGTGGTCTTGCGGGCATAGATCGCTGCCCAAGCATCGAAACAGTGAATTTGTTGCTTTTCTAAGGCTTGAGGACGCAGGTACTTAAAGAGCAAATAAAGCTCAGTAAGTGAATTGGAAATAGTTGTGCCCGATAGAAAAGTAGCCCCCATATCCTTGCCAGTGCGCTCTTGAATAGTTCGCAAGGCAAAAAGCAGATTCAGTGCTTTTTGACTGCCTTGAGAATTGCCCAATCCCGCCACTCTATCGTGCCTTGTATTGAACATTAAGTTTTTGAACTTATGGCTTTCATCTACTAAGAGGTGATCAATGCCCATCATCTTAAAATCTACTGTATCATCGGTGCGCTCATTGATGTCGTGTTCTAAGGTTTTGAGCTTTACTTCTAGGTTTTCTTTACGCTTGTACATTCCTTTAATCATCGCACGAGAGACTTCACTGCCTTGTTTTTCCAACTGCCAAAGACTCTCTTCAACATCTTGGAGTTCTTCTTGCAAAATGCTCTGTTGCACCTCGGGGGATTGCGGTATCATCTTAAACTGGTCGTGGGTGAGAATTACGCAATCCCAATCATTGTTTTTGATGTCTCCAAAGATACGCAAACGCTTTTGAGGGGTAAAATCCTCCTTGCCAGGGTAAAGGATTTTAGCAAAAGGATAGGCACGGCGATAGGTCTCGGCTATTTCGTGTACATTGGCTTTAAGCCCTATAATCATCGGTTTGTGCGCTAATCCTAAACGCTTCATCTCTTGAGCGGCACAGCACATAATAAGGGTTTTACCAGCTCCTACCTCGTGGTCGCAAATCGCCCCATTGTTGAGCTTTATCATCCAAATAGCATCTTTCTGACTATCATACAAATCCTCTATGCCTAAACTCTCTCTATCAAGTCCAGGGAAGGACTGAAAAGAACCATCGTACTGCGGACGTACAAAACAGTTAAAAGACTGATTGTACTGCTCAGCCAAGCGGTCTTTAAACTCCTGACTCTGCTCTAAAAGCCACAGAGGGAAAGCATTGCGTATTTCATCAATCTTGCTGTTTGCCAGTTGGATTGCCTCCATATCGCGCACCTTGACTTCCTTGTCATCTATCTTGATTTTCTTGGTAATATCAGGGGTAGTATTTACTAAGGCGTTTTTGAAGAGGGCAATACCATCGTAGGTTCTGCTCTCACTTTTTACAGCGTATTTCTCCCAGATATGTAAGTTCTTTTGTCGGCATTCTACTGAAAACTCATCGGTTTGAGCGCTGTATTGCACACCTACCTTGGTATCGAAAAGCGAAGAGGCAAAATCACTATAGATTTGTGGGGAGATCCAACGCTCTCCCAAGTTAAAATCCAACTCTTCAAAAGGAATAGGGGTAGGAATTACCTGCCTGAGTCCCTCTAAAGCGTGCTCAATTTCTGATTGCTTAGGATGTTCAGGGTGAGTATTTTGATATGCTTCTACGGCTTTGATTTTAGTAAAGACATCCCCCGCTTGCCACTTTTGGGCAATTTGGTATTCGTCTTCTATAGGATTGTAAAAGAGTTTACCCTGTAACTGCGCTTTGACTTCTTCTTCATTGGTGTTAGAAAGCTCAGCTATGTAGGGAATATCCACCCGCCCCAATTCACTTAAGGAAGTGAGTAGCGCCTCTTCAGTAGAAATGTTTTCATTCTTCCTCAGAGAGAATACCACAGGCTTGTGAAAGATATCTGCTTTTTGATAAACACCGTTTTTGATACGCTCTAAGTAAGGGATTTCAGCGCCTGAGGCATCGGTTTTTATTAGCTTGATATTATCAGCACTATTTAGCCGACCATAGTTCTTGACAAAAGTATCGTAAAGGGCGTTAAGATTTTCTCTTTCCGTAGGATAAGGGGTATAGGTGGTAGCCTCTTTATGGTACAAATTGGCATAGGCATCTCGCAGAGCGATATAGGCAATGGCTTTTTGTCTTTCCAAAGAAGAAAGCGCAAGAGGCACAAAGGTAGCAGCTGTTTTGTTCTTATTGAGATCTTGCAAAAAGCCCACCGTATCGGCTTGTACTACCAAAGTATCTTCTCTGAAATGAGGCAAATATTCTCCCTCAAAAGGTACAGGTTCTTTTAATAATGATACCGCAGGAGGCGTGTAATACAAAGCAGGAGAAGCTTTTGAAAGCACCTCTGTTTCATTCCCTTGATTGACAGGATAAGTAAAAGAAAACAAGTCTAACTTTTGAGCATTCCCTAATTGAGAGGTAGTTGTTTTCTTCTTTGTTTTCTTTTTAGCTCCTGTGGGTATAGTAGGGACTGTTTTAGCTGAAATGTTGGGAGGACTTGCTAAAGTAGCGGTGGCTTCCTGCTCTGATAGAAAATCAAAGAGACTTAGCTGAACGACTTTGGGTTCAATTTTTTGATTCTTAAGTTCTTTTGACTCTTTAGAGATGAGATTAGTATTGGAAATAGCAAAGGAAGGCTCGTTGATTTTGCTTTCAATTTCAATAAATTCTTGCCGTTCAACCTTTTTTACCTCAATTTCCTTTACCTCATTTTTTTGTGAATTAACCTCTTGTAGCTTAATTTGTGTTGTTTGGCTTTGTTGTGCTGTTTCAGGCGATAGATAATGTGCTTTAAAATCGCTTAGGATTCTTTCTTTTACCTCCTTGGCAATACCTTCTACTCCTTCACTATGGGTATAGACCATTGCAGGATGTCCGTATAGGTTGGTGCCTGCAAGAGCATCCGTACAAATAACGTTTTCTCTTTGTGAAAGATACTCGTTTTGTAGCATCCCCTGTGGTAGCCTTGCTGTATTGCAAAACTGCTCTTCTATAGGGTTTAAAGCGCCTCTTTGACTGTCTTTTTGAAGGATAATAAGATCACTTCCTGCTTCGGTACCTGCATAATCGGTAAAGAGGTTGTTAGGCAGGCGCACGGCAGAGACAAGGCGCGCATTGGAGAGCATCGCTTGGCGGATAATCTCATTTTGAGGACTATCGGCTACCCCTTGGGAAGTTATATAGGCAAGGATTCCTCCTTCCTTTACCATATCTAAGCCCTTTAAGAAAAAGTAGTTATGCACCCTACGGGAGGCTTGTGCCTTAGCAGGATCGCTACTACGAGAGTAACTCAAATCAAAGACAGCGGTATCGGAAAAAGGGATGTTGCTGGTTACCAAATCAAACTGGTTCCTTTTCAGTGGGCTGATTTGTTCGAAGCCATCGATATGTACTTGCTCCTGAGGGTAAAGATGAGAGAGCACCTTGCCTGTGAGTAAGTCCTTTTCAAAGGCAGTAACCGCAAGAGAAGGATGCTCTTCTTTAAAAGCACGGATAAAATTGCCTCCTCCTGCCGAGGGTTCTAACATTGTTTGCAGAGGTACGCCTGTTTCCTTTATTGCTGAAGCAATAGCCGAGGTAAGACGCATTGGGGTATAAAAAGCCGTTAGTACAGAATTTCTAAGGCTTTGTACATAGTTTTGGTATTGCCTTTCATCAGCGGAATGTTCTCTAATAAGGGCATACAGACTCCTTACATCTTGCCAAAAGACTTGGTCAGCTTTTGCCCAGTACTTTAAATCAGCTTCAGACTGGTGGGGATTGAGGATAAACTTCAATCCCCCGAAGCCTGAATAGTGTTGTAAGAGTTCTCGCTCTTCTTGGCTTAGAAGCGTGCGCTTTTGCTTCTCTAAATCGAAAGCCAACGCCAGTGCATGAGCATTACGATTAAAGCTCAGTCGTTTAAGATATGCCATTTTCTTCTATCCATAGTTCGATGGCACCCGTAAGTTCTGTGTAGAGGGATTGATAGGCAGCAGAGTGCTGAAAATCCTCATCGATTTCATTCTCGTACTTTTTAAAGTAAGGAACCAGTTCTGGGAAGATTTTTAGGGCAAAGGGGCGCAAATCCTCATCAGCTAATTGAGTGTCGAACTCCTGAGAAACGACCTCAAAAACCATATCAAAGGGAGAGAAGAAGAGCCCATCGAAGAGTACTCCTGAGGCTATTTTATCACATTCAGGAATACTGATACCCGACTCAAAAGCCTCTTGGTAGGCTTGGGCTGCATACTCACTTCTGTCCTTGATAAAGACAGTGTCAGCTAAAAGATTAGGAAAGCTCGTTTGTAACAGCTCTTTGAGTCTTAACTCGTAATAAGACAATGACCCTAAGGTACTGTCAGTGATCTGGGGTTTGGTTTGTGTTTCTTTCATTGTTAAAATTACTTTTAATGGGTTCAACAAATTTTAATTTTTACAAAGTGTCGTTCTGCAAAGATATATTTACCACGATTTTCCAAATAGGGCAAAAAGGCTCTCCTCCCTTTTCAGGAACATCTGTTTTTAAAAGGGTTCTTCTAAATTTTTTCCCTGTGCTAAGAACTCTCTCTTTGAGCCCCTCGGCCAGTTCTTCCTCCTTGATAAAAGAAAGAACATAGCCCAAACGTTGGAAAATAGAAACAGGTGTAGAGAGGATTACCTCTGTAGGAAGTTCTTGCCAACTCAGGTGCTTTTTAATCCTTTGAATTACCTCTACCGATTTTTGAATGCCTCCTATCTCTTTTTCATAGAGGAGCAAATCAACCGCAGTGAGCTCCAAAGAGGCTACCCGCAAAGTTCTTTCCTCTATAGAAAAAGGTAAGGTTTTTCTTTTTACTCCTATTTCTCTTAAGTCTTTGATATCCTTTTTGACAAGGTAACGAATCTTACTTTGTCCCCTAAAGGAATCTCTCAGCGGAGGTAAGGAGGTTATCACTGTAATTTCATTTGCCTGTAAAGCCTCTTTGGGAGATAGATGTACTTCTACTGCACTGAGCAGGGCTACATAGTATTCCCTTTTTAGGTGTTGCATCAGTGTTTCAATGTAGAAATAAGGTTTTCCCTCTTCTCTGATAGCTTTGTTATCAGTAGCATTACCAATGTCCACAAAACGGACGATGCTATAGATGCCATTCCAAAGTGGCAGGAGCTTTCCTTGCTTTTTAAGTGTCCCTAAAGTATTGAGAATAGTTTTTTCTTTAAGGTGAGCAAATACCTCTTTTAGCTCCTGCATAGAAAAGCTGTAAATACCCTTTTCCTCCAATGATTGTATCCACTTTCGTATGGTTAGTCCCTTCATATTGAAAATATATATCGTTGCAAAACATTTGCAAAAGTACTATATTATTTCTAAAGAGCAAATATATTGGAACAAAAAGTTATCAACAGGAGGACTAAACTTCACTTAGGATATGGTACATAATCAGTTGTGTTAGCTCACAGACTTTCTTTACTGAAAGTCTTTACCTAACCTTTGTTAGTATTTTCGCTTTTTGGAAGTTTTCTCTGGAAACTCAAAAGCAGTTTCACCATTTTCTTTCAGACGTATATAGGCATCGAAAGTGCTGCCTGATTTGCTTTTCATTCCTTTTATCAAAGGTGTTTTTCCTTTTTCAAAGAGCGTTTTGAGCAGCTCATCAGTAAGAGGTTTGCCACATACATTCCTAAAAAGCACATAACCACAGTCCTCATCAGGGCATTTGGCTACCTTTTCAAACAGTAATAAGGAAGCATTTCTGCATTTAGGACAGGTGATTTTGAGTTTTTCTCTTTGGGGTATATCCATAGCCAAAAATGTATCAGTAAGACTATGGGTATAGGCTTCCATATCCGAAGAAAAACTATCGGGAGAGAGCTCTCCTTGTTCTATCTTTTGCAATTGACTTTCCCATTCGCCTGTAAGGGCAACATCGGCTATAGTAAGTGATTTTACCCACTGATATACTTGCATTCCTTTATCGGTAGGAATAAGAGACTTTTGTTTGCGTTCAATATAATTGCGCTTTAAAAGCGTCTCGATAATAGCGGCACGTGTGGCTGGAGTACCTATACCTGCTCCTTGCAATAGTTCACGTTGCGCCTTATCTTCTAAGGTCTTTCCTGCTGTTTCCATAGCCCCCAACAGTCCTGATTCGGTATATAAAGCAGGAGGTTGGGTGGTTTTAGAAAGGATTTCAACGGCTTTAATCTTTATACTTTCTCCTTGTACAAGTTCAGGCAGCACTTGATTGCTATCACCTTCATTGTCTTTTTCACTGTCTTTGGCAGTTTCATCAGAGTAAAAACCACCGATAGCGCGCCAACCCGCTTGTAACACTTGAACACCTTTTACCAAGAAGTCAGTGTGCAGAGCCTCCAGTAGAGTCTTTTGCACTTCTTTTACACAGGGTTCAGATACCGCTTCCAAAAGTCGGGTGGCAATCATTTTGTAAATAGTGTTTTCTTTTGCCGTAAGGTTGGTAGGAAAGCGCTCGGTAATAAGAAGTCCGTGATGGTCTGTTACTTTCAAATCATTAACCATCTTCTTATTCAGCGCCCCAATTTTTACAAGTCTAGCTTCATTGGCGTATGCCTCACTTTCTTGTAACAAACGTATCAGCTGTGGGATTTCTTCCCATACATCCTCTGAGATGTACTTACTACCGGTACGTGGGTAAGTAATGTATTTTTGCTCGTAGAGACTTTGAGCGATTTGCAGGGTCTCATCGGCTGAAAAGTTCCATTTTTTATTAGCTTCTTTCTGAAGACCTGTTAGATCATAGAGCAAAGGAGGTTGTTCTTTTACCACTTCTTTTTCAGTGGAAATCACCTCGGCCATAGGAGACTTTTCTAATTGTTTTTGTAAGGCTTCAGCTTCTTTTTTATCCTCAATTTTAGCTGAGATACTGAAAAAATCAGTATAGCTTTTTTGGTGCTTGAGTCGTAATTGATAAAAAGGCTTCTTTTGAAAATGTGTGTGATCTAAAAATCTTTTACAAACCATTGCTAAGGTAGGTGTTTGCACCCTACCTAAGGAATAAATCCCTTCACCTACGGCTATACTTAGGGCTTGGGTAGCATTGATACCCACCAGCCAATCAGCCTCACTACGCTTTTGAGCAGAGGCATACAGCAAATCAAAAGCACTTCCTTCTTGCAGATTGGCAAGTCCTGTTTTGATACCTTTTTCGGTTAAGGAGCTAATCCAAAGCCTTTGAAAAGGTTTTTGACAGTGCAAATATTCATAGATATAGCGGAAGATCAGTTCTCCTTCACGACCTGCATCGGTGGCTACAATAATGGAACTACACTTCTTAAAAAGGCTATCAATGATTTTAAGCTGTTTTAAAGCCATAGGGTCTGACCTGTAGCCTTTCTTATCTTCAGGGATTTGCTTGGGTACCAGCACAAAGGGATGAGGTAGAATAGGTAAGTGTTCTCTGTGGAATCCTACACAACCATACGCCTCTGGAAGGGCTAATTGCACTAAATGTCCCAATGCCCAAGTAACAGCATAATCATTACCTAACAAATATCCATCTTGTTTTTCACTTGCCCCCACTATAGCGGCAATTTCTCTTGCCACACTGGGCTTTTCTGCTAATATAACTTTCATTTTTCTACGTGTATTGAGGTTAAAAATTAGAGTTATACTTTGCGTCCCTTGGACTTCTTAGCAGTTTCTTTTTGAGCTGTTTTTTCTGATTGCTTTTGAGGGCGTTTTTCTTCTTTAGCTTTAGAAGTTTCAGCTTTTTGCTTGGTAGAAGAAACTTTATCAGTAATGTCCTTTTGAGGATTGTTAAAGCTCATCTCTACCTTGCCTTTGTCCTTGTCAAAAGTAAAATAACCGCTATAAGTTTTACCGGCTTTGCTCTGTAAACCTTCTAAATAAATAGGATTACCCTTGCTCAGTTCCTTGTGTTGCTCTTCGGTAAGAGTTACTCCTCGTATGATTGTAGGAGCCTCAGTGAGTTTCTCTTGATTAGCAAGTTTAGGAGCTTTGTCTTCAAAAAGAAATTCCACATAACGCTTGTCGGCATTGAACTGCACAGTTGCGTTAAAAGGCTCTCCTTTTTTAGAGGTCATTCCCTCGACAAACAGAGGCTTGCCTTCTTTGAGCGTTTGTTTTTGCTCCTCAGAGAGTTTGACTCCTTTGATTTCATCGGGGACTTTGATATGTTCACTGCGCAAGGCAATGATTTCATTGGTGAGCCTATCAATACTGATAATAGAAGGGATTTTCTCTTGAGTTTTACTATTGGTAAGCTCAACTGTACGTCCCATATTTCCTGTGGTAAGCAGGTTCTTTTTATCCTCTTCTGAAAACTCGTGACCAAAGAAAGGATAATCCAATTGTGGTTCCTTGCGCATCCCGTGAATGGCTACTGCTACTTTTCCATCAACTTCTCTTAGGGACAGACGAGCATCAAAGCGGGTTACTGTAGAGCCTAAATTGAAACTAATAGGCACCAGTTCATTGGTTTTATAACCTTTTAAGAGGGGCTCTAATAGGTTCCTCTTCTCTAAAGACTCTCGACTCACCCCTAAGTTTTGTAACGTTTCCCAATCAATAGCATCAGGGTTGTACTTGAGTTCCTCTTGGGCAGGAGTACTTTGGGATTGTGCCTGAGCAGGAGCTTCTTGTGCTTGCGCTTGAGCAGGAGCTTCTTGTACTTGTGCTTGAGCAGGAGCTTCTTGTGCTTGTGCTTGAGCAGGAGCTTCAGGAGGGGTCTGAGCAACGGCAGTCTCTCCTTCTTGTTTTAGAGTAGCTGCTTTTTGCTCTTGTTTGATATACTGCTCAGGAGATACTTCGTACTTCTTGAGGTATTCCTTACCCTTTTCAGTGAGCTTTGCCAGATGGTTTTGAAGTTTTTCTATCGTATTTACCGATTTTTCTATCGGTATTTTAAAGAAAGAAAAACGAGAAGGGTTCTGGGCTTGGCGCATAAAGTTGCTAAAGAAATTAGACAGCATATTACCTTGCTTGTCTACTTTCATAAAGTCATCTAAGGATTTGCTGTCAGCAGGAGCCGTTTTTAACTCTCCTTTCTCATCAATTCCTTTTACAGCCTTAAGCTGTTTTTCTTCTTTGTCAAATACCAGTAGAATATCAGATAGTTGTTCATCCACTGGGATTTGATTGTCGTAATTTGCCGTATCGGCGTGTTGATTTTCTGCCATTATTTAAACATCTTTTTTAATTTGGGGGTAAAATTACTCCCTTTGTAAGACGTTTAAGAGGCGCTGTCCTTTTTAGGCATAGTATTTCCGTTTTTGGCTTTTAAGGCTGTTACTGGCACACTGAAATGTTCTCGGATAAATTGATGTACATCCGAGAGCTTGTAGTATATTTTGCCTGATATGGTATAATAAGGCAGTTTGCCATTGGAGCGATACCTCTGCAGGGAACGTGCAGAGATTTTAAAAGTGAGCATCAAGTCTTGATTGTCCAAGAGTTCCTCACCATCCAAGCTGTTTTTGCGTTTTTCAGCTTTGTCTATTTGCTCTTTAAGCAAATCAAAACGATCCATAATGCGTTCCATCCACGCTATAAATTCTATTCTGTCGATTTCCATTTTTTATATTTATATTTGTTTAATACTTCGATTGTTAGATCTTAATCTTAGAATATCTAAAAGTTCTTCTTATCCTTGTGAGTTCTTGTTATCCTCCAAAAGTTCTTTTAGCACACTGCCCATTCCTAAGAGTTGGTCATTACCCTCTTGAGGAACTAAAATACCCATTTCTTTTAAGGTGCGGATATAACCTTTTGCGGTGCGTTCCTTTACATCAGTCCTTTTTTGAATTTCTATGTTCAGCTCTTGAACTGTCCACAAAGTTCGCTCTTTAAAAAGAGGAGAAACTAACGAGGCTAAGGTACTGGCTTTATTGGGTTTTTGGTCTTCGTTTTTCTGATTGCCTACATAACTATGCATTCCCAGCTCATTGTTCCATCTAAAAAGTATTTGTGGGGTATCGCTAAGACTGCCATTGCGTATTTTCATCGGTTTGACCGCTGAGATAGGACTGTTCTTCTCCCTTTCGATAGAAAGCACTGCTGTTGCTTTGCGTTGTAGTTCAGAGCCTAAATGACCTCGGAGTTTAAGTCCGCTGGGGGTGAGGTGTAACACACATACAATACAGGTTTTGTAGTTACCTGCCAAAAGGTAAAGCTCTTCTATGAGTTCCACGCTTTCTTGCTCGTTATTCACAGCTCCAATAAGGTCGGCTATACCATCGATGACCACCAAATGCACTCCTGCACATTGGTAGTAAAAACTCTCCAAGCCCTCACGAATGACCTTTAATCGCTCTCTGCGAGGGAGTTGGGTGAGGCAAAAGGCGTGTAGCAAATCAGGAAGAGAGGTTAGTTTAGCTCTTTTAAGCAGTTTGCTAATGTTTTGATAGAGCTGGTCTTGAGACTGTTCTGTATCGAAAAATAGCACCACTTTATCTTTTGGGCAAGGCAGTAGTGTTGTGCCCAATGTGTCAATAGGTAGGTTCTTACTGTTAAGACAACCTGCAATGAGGGCGCTTATATAATGGCTTTTGCCTGTACCTTCGCCTCCTGTAATACCCAATAAACTACTCTGTACTCCTACAGGAGTTCTGCCAATGGAGATGATTGTTTCTTGTTTTTGGGGAGGTTTATCCCATTGGATTTCGCAGTTTTTAAGTAGTGATAGGCTTTCTTCATAGTGTTTGCTAAGGGTCTGATAAAAGAGTTGCAATAGGTCTCTACCCGTTTTACCTTGCGCAAAATAATCGGATATATCGTTATCCTTTTTAGTACCTGAAAGAGGTAAAACCAAACGAAACACTTCTAAAGGTGCTAATAGGGCTTGTTGCTCTAAGGAAGCTCTTTTGCCTGTTTCGTCGCTATCAAACAAAAGGACTAAATGTCGGAATCGCATTTTTAGCTTTTGGAGTTTTTGTAAAGGAATGTGGGCTGTTTCGCTATTGAAACAGATAGCCGAAAAGCCCCTGCTGGCTAAGCTCATTACATCTTTTTCACCTGCAGTGATAAAGAGAATGTCGCCTTGTAGAGGTAGCTGAGACTCACCAAAGCAATAGTTTTCGGGATTACCTCCATAGAGAAAACGCAGTTTAGAAAAGGGACGATAGACCTTTAAATGCTTTTTAAAAAGGTAAGCAAACATCCACTCATTATAGGTGGAGGTAATAGTGTAAGGTTTGCCGTCTTTATTGGTGCTTGAATAGCTTTGCAGAGAGATCACGTTGTACCTGTTTAGGATTTCTTGAGTGATACCATATTGCTGCCAATAGGCTAATTCTTCTTGGGTAAAAGGTTTTTGGGTGAATTGGTAAGAGATAGATTTTTTGGTTTCTACTTGAGTGCTTTCTATGGTGATAGTGGGAGATATTTGAGGTTTTTGTGTAATTATAGAGGTGGATTCCTCTAAACCCAGATGTAAATCTCGATTGATAATCTTTAGGATTTCAATAAAGTCAGAGGCATTTCGGCAATCCAATTGATAGAGGTAACCTACTAAGAAAAAACAGTCACCCCTGAAAGTATCGTTGCCAAAGTCTTTCATCTTATAAATCCCCTGTCTGTCCTTATAGATATTGCAGGAAGCATTTTTATCGTCATAGAAAGGGTTTTTAAAGTTTTTACCTACCCGCCAGCTGCCTTGTAGATAGTGCTGGAAGACCTGTAGTCCTCCTTCGGTTCTACTTAAAATATCTTGCTTTTTCAACATAACCTTTGGCTTTTTGAGTGAGGGATTGCAGGTAGCTTTCAGTGTTTTCTACCGATTGACTGATAAGGAGTTTGCGAATGCTTCCCAAGGTATAGAAATACTGTCCATAGATTTTGGAGTAGGTGATTTCATTGCGTTTGCGCATTCGCCATAGGGTTTTCTCACTTAGGTGGAGATATTGACAAATTTCTTTTTGGTTAAGCCACAAACTATCCCACTCAATAGGCTCTTGCTTGAGTCGGTTTTCAATGCATTGGAGTTGCTCCATAAGGGCTTTCCAAGCAGATTCTTCAATGGTGATTAAATTCATTGCGTATAGGGTTAAATTCTCGGCGGCAAAGTTCTGACAAATACCAAACATAAACTGCCAAGTACTACCCATTGAAATGTGCATTTTAACGCAGTTGAAGTGATTTTTATTTATTTTATTGGTTATGAGTGTATTACAAGATAATTGTAACGTATTTTTGGAGTATAAACTACTTTTATAGGAAGAAATGTCTAAAAAATGCCAATGGGCTATAATGGGCTTTTTTTCAGAAATGGAGGTAAAAGTGTGTTTAGGGAGTTTCTATAGAAGAATTAAGTTGAAAATAATGAATATAATTGGAAATAATAAATATAATATTTGATTATAAATCCTTCTCCCTAAAAAAGGGAAACTGTCTATTTCCCTAAAAAACTGATTAAACAATGTTTAAACGTTTTTATTTGAAGTTAGCAAAACTACTTTTGGTCGGAGTTGTTTATATAAACCAGTAAAGAGGCTTTTACTTCATCAAGGAAAGGGGTGAGACTTTTTGAACGTCCTTTCATACGATGGAAAACATGGTACTGCTCTGCTAATTCTACCTTAAAGAGCTTCTCAAAGACTTTGGTAATCTGACTAATAGGGAGTTTTCCATAAGAGATACATCCAACAGAATGTAATCCATAGATGAGTTCTACTAGTTGGCTTTTTTTGCCTGTCCACTGAAGATTTAGTGCTTCTAAAAGTAGTTTTTCTTCTTTAACTTCAGTACGAAAAAAAAAGATAATCGGAGAGTTCCTTGACAGCCCCTATCTTAGCAACTTCAAAGCTACGAGAAGTAGAAAAGGCTCCATCAAAAGAAAACAAATACCCCTCATTGCTTTGAGGAAGGTAGTCGTAATTGCGAGTAAAATACTCTACATCACGATTGGTTCTTCCTAACGCAATGTAACTAAAGAAATCGGTTGCTTCTAAAGTCTCTGACTCTTTAAACCATTGGGCTTCTTTGTCTTTTAGAAACTTTTTAGCAGCCTCAGTAGAGAGTAAAGTTGCTTTACTTTCTATCTGGTAGATCTCATTATAGAAAATGAGTCTGCTAACAATTTGAGGTTGTACCTTGCGGAAGAAATGTATCTCTTCTGCTTGGTCCGTAAAACCTCGTTGCTGTACCTCTCCCTTAGCCTCCTTTAAGAGGTCTTTTAGGAACTGTACCATTTCTAAAGATTCTTTAATCACGGCGGATCTTTCCAGCGTGATTTGGCGTTCTCTTACAGCCAACTGATTCAAAATTTGTTGAAACATAAATTAAATATTAAATTTATTG
>ERZ773203.1013-NODE-1013-length-14761-cov-26.252074_pt1 | contig 14761 bp, 7 predicted proteins | sample MGYA00580529_ERZ773203 | MGnify/ENA primary metagenome ERZ773203 (study PRJEB29015, sample SAMEA2738176) | human oral metagenome | biome: human oral; feature: human-associated habitat; material: saliva | place: China | collected 2177 ... | reverse complement strand
AGCGCACGGGCGCGGCGCGGCACGTCGAGGCCGCCCGGCAGGATGCCCGCCGCCGACGTGCCCGCGTCCACGCAGTCGAACATCGTGTCGGCGATGCGATCCAGGTAGGCGTTGACGGTGTCGCGTGGGCGCACCGCCTCCTCGTTGGCGCGCACTAACTCGGCGACGCTCAGGCCCGATGCCTGGCATTGGGCGAGCAGTTGCGCGCTAGAGGCGAACGGGTGTGGTGCGGGAACGTCGATGCCGACGCCGGCCTGGCTGGATGCGAGCGAGGAAACCTCGGGGTGAAGCGGGTCGTCGTTCGTCTGCAGCATGACGAAGCCGCCGCCTACCGAGTAGTAGGTGCGCTGGAGGATCGTGTCGCCGTTGCCGCCGCTCGCGGTGATCGTCAGTGCGTTCACGTGATAGGGGAGGACCGTGCGTGGGACGAAACGGATGTCCTCGGCGATGCTCATGGGGACGCGCGTGCCGCTGGGTAGGGTGAGGGTCCCCGTGCTCGCTAGCGTCGGGAGGATCGCCTCTACCGTCGCGATGTCCACGGTCTCTGGGTCGTAGCCAGCCAGGCCCAGCAGCACCGCGCGGTCCGTCGAGTGCCCGCGGCCCGTCGCCCCCAGCGACCCGAATAGGTTGATCGTGATGCGCGAGGGCGGCGTGAGGGTCGTCAGCTCCGTCGTGAAGGCCAGGCCCGCGCGCATCGGACCCACCGTGTGCGACGAGGAGGGCCCGATCCCGATGCGGAACATGTCGAAGACCGACAGGGGGTGCGGCGCGTCGTGCGCGGCGACCTCGCCGGACACAATGGCGGCGGGCGTGGGGCGCGTCGGCTCGTAGGCGGTCACTGGCGCGTCGAGGGTGACGGGGCGTCGATCCATGCGCCCTATTGTGCAGCTGTGTGGGGGTGGGCGCGTGACGAGGCCGGGGCGGGGTGGGTGGTCGCTGTGGTCACTTTGGTTGTGAGGTTGTGGTGAGAGTCTCCATTGTCAAAGTGGCCTGCGTTGATGCACCTCGCAGAGTCTTACCAGGCAAGTGTGAAGAGCTGCAATAAGGCAATTTTTGGTTACTTGCCATCCGTTAAAAATATTCAAAACGTGAGCATGGTCATCTAGTCGGTAACTAGACGTAATGCTATATAATCGTGAAATGTCGTAGAAAGGAGACTTGACTGTTTGTCTGTAACTTATTGCATACCATGGTTGGTCAGATTCCGTTTGATTTTTCGAGTAACCATGGCGTAGCCTAAGGGGCATCAAGGTTTTGGAACAACCGCCCCGCGAGCAATACTGAACAGCTCGACCAATGCGACAGGGGCAGCCCGTCAAGGAGAGAGACTATGAGAAAGAGCCAGCCGCGAGCCGGACACGTGCGCCACGAGCGCCGGGGTTCCTTTGCCCGCGCCATCGCCGCGCTGACCGCTATGGTCAGTGTTACGGGCGTGTTGGTCACCTCTCAGCTCACGCCCCAGGAGGCGCACGCCGCCCAGGAGCCCGCCGCCACCAAGATTGATGTCGGAATGGTCGACGCTGTTATGGGTCAGGGGTACACCCGTGAAACCGAGAATGGTGTGAACCGGAACGACAACATCCGCTATGGCGTTGTTGTCGGCATGAAGGGGGAGCGGATACGCACGGGTGATGCTCCCACGACCACCTGGCTGGGCGGTGAGACTGCCAAGGCGCGGGATGCGTGGACCTACATCGCCCGCGGTGCGCCGTGGAAGTGGGATGACCAAAAGGACAATACTGGTCCCGGTGATACGCAGGCTTCCAAGGACTGGATGCAGGCCCACTACGACCAGTGGCATGCCGATTCGAAGAAGATCTGGGTTGATGGCCAGAGCGCCATCGGCTTCAAGCCGAACAACCCGGGCAAGGTCGAGCCGGGTCAGACCTTCCTTCTTGGCGCGATTCGCCACAACAACCTGCCGATTCAGCAGGCGAAGGAGGGTGCTCTCGGCCAGCCCTACCTGGTCTCCAGCCTCAATCTGAGGTTCACCGACCTGATCCCTGGCGACACGGGCGAGTCTTTCCCCTTCATCAACCACGAAACCTTCAACACCCTGGCCTCGACGATCATTTACCGCAAGGGCGGCGCCTACGTGAAGACGGCCGGTGAGCCGGGCACGGGCAGCTGCTCCTCCGACTTCGGCCTCAACGGCTGGGATGCCACCCAGAAGATTAACGGTAAGCTCCCCCGTGACTACGTGCTGTCCGGTGATACCTACGGTCGCCCCAAATACACGGCCTCCGGCGCCTTCATCGGTCCCGCCTATGAGCCGGACCCGGTGAACGCGGCGGATCGCTCGCAGGGTTACGTTAACAAGCCCGAGTCTCGCTCCGGACGCATGTACTGCGTCAAGTACGTGGGCGAGGGTAACGGTGACTACGACCTGTACAGCCAGTACTACAACGGCGGTGCAGAGCAGCCTCACAACCAGCTCGTGAAGGAACAGGTCACGCCTCGCTTCTGGCCGGGCGCGAAGGGCAACGTCAACCAGAATCCCTACGTAGATGACAGTGTCAAGCTGACGAAGACGACATCGGATCGTACTTTCACCAAGAACGGCCGCACCTACCGTCTGCACCTGTGGGGCTTCGTCCCCGCGACGAACGCGGTTAACTTCCTGACCCCGGACAACTTCAACTCCATTCCAACCGCTGACTGCCCGGCGACCCCTCCGGCGGACGCCAAGCGCACCGACACCTTCATCACGCAGGAGCTCTCGGTCAACTACGGCTGCCTCTACGGCGTCATCACCGAGGAGCGAAGCGTGCGCATCGTGAAGTCCGTCGAGGACCCCTCGGGCGCCAGCCCGACGATCCCGGCCGCCAACTTCGCGGTGACCACCGGCGACACCTGGCGCGACAACACGAGCCGTACCCCGGCGACCACCGGCACCGTGTCGGTCACGAAGCCCACGGTGTCCTCCGCCCCGGCCAAGACCTCGTACATCTCGGCAGCCGACCCGGCCGCGACGCTGACCCCCACCGGCTTCGGCGAGGCGAACGCCAAGTACGACTCGACCTTCATCCCCTTCGAAGTCGGCAACTCCGACTTCACCATTGAGGAGAAAGACATCTCGACCGGCGGCGAGGACAAGTGGAACCTCAAGGACATCCAATGCGTCAACGGCATCGGTGAGGAGGTCGCCGTGACCCGCACCGCGCGAGGCGTCAACTTCAAGAACGTCGGCGGCGCAGCGTCCAACGAGGCAGCCCCCATCACCTGTACGTTCGTGAACGAATACCAGGCCCCCAAGCTGCGCGTCCAGAAGTCCATCGAGGCTAACGGCGGCGCTGGCGGCGCCACCAGCTTCACCGTGGACTACAAGATCGTCGCCACCAACGACGGCAATCTGGCCGCCAACACCGGCAAGCTCACCGACAAGCCCGACTTCGCGAAGGGCCTGGAAATCCAGTCCGCGAAGATCGCCGAGACCCAGGCTGGCCTGGACACCGCGTCCGACGCCACCGCCACCAGCGGCGTCTACACGCTGACCGACGGCGTCGAGCTCGCTGCCGGTGCCACCAAGGAATACTGGATCCGCTTCGCGGTCACCCGCAACACGGCGGCGACCGGCTACAACGAGGCCAACCTGTCCTGCTTGACGGACGGCAGCGGCGTCCCCACCGCCGGCCACGGCCTCTTCAACGAGGTCCTAGCGCAGAGCGGCAAGGACACCGACGGCACGAACAACAACAAGGCCTGCGGCCCCACCGTCCCCCACGACTTCGTGATCGTGAAGGCCGGCACGCAGAACACGGGCACCACGTTCACCGACCCGACGAACCAGTACACCTACGGCGACAACAACGACGCCATGTACCCCCTGAAGGGCGCAGAGTTCGCGATCTACAACGCCAACCCCAACACGGACGCCAGCGCCACCGTGGTCAAGACCCTGACCCAGGCCAGCGCGACCGACGGATACTACTGGAGCGTGGGCGACCTCAATATCGACACCCCCTACTGGCTGGTCGAAACCAAGGCCCCCGCAGGACACTCGCTCCTGCCCCAGCCCCTCGAGTTCAAGCTGATGACCGCCCGAGCCGACGGCTCCGGAACGACGGTTGAACTCGCGGCCGACGCAACCGACGCGGCCAAGTGGGCAAAGGGTGCCGCCCAGGCCTTCTCCTCCGAACTGAACACTGCCTCCGTGGAGCAGGGCTTCGTCATCGGCGGCACCGGAGTCATCGAAAAGTATTTCCGCGAACGCAAAGAGAAAAAGCAAAACGCCCACGCGGCGGAACCCACAACCGACGAGTTGACACAATAAACGCGTCGACCCATCAACCCGAGCGGCACGCTGACGATTAGCGTGCCGCTCGGGTTTTATTATTCCTCCCATCGCCGCGCTGACGAAGCAGTGGGCGCACGGGCAAAAAACAAAACGCGAGCGCCACTCCACTGCGGAGTGACGCTCGCGTTGAGCGTTTGACGAATAAAGGCAGGTTCGCCGCTTTATTCCTCGATGAGGGTGGCGAGGTGGGCGCGATAAGCGTCCCAGTCCTCGATGGGGCGACGCGCCACGCCGCTTTCCATGGCAGCACGCGCCACAGCGGCAGAGACTTCGACAATGAGCCGCTTGTCGACGGGCTTCGGGATGAAGTAGTCGGCGCCGAAGGTAAGTTCTTTCAGTCCGTAGGCCTCGGCCACATAGGCGGGGACGGGCTGTTGGGCGAGGGCGGCGATGGCGCGCACGGCACCTTGTTTCATCTCCTCGTTGATGGCAGTGGCGGCCACGTCGAGGGCACCGCGGAAGATGTAGGGGAAGCCGATCACGTTGTTGATCTGGTTGGGATAGTCGGTGCGGCCGGTGCTCATGAGCACTTCGGGGCGGGCGGCTTTGGCCTCCTCGTAGGTGATTTCGGGCACGGGGTTGGCGAGGGCGAAGATGATGGGGTGCTCGGCCATGCTGCGCACCATGTCGGCGCTCACGACGTTGGCTTTCGACAGGCCGACGAAGACATCGGCGCCGCGCATGGCCTCTTCGAGGGTGTGGACGTCGGTGCGCTCGGTGGCAAACTCACGCTTCTGGGCGTTGATGTCGGTGCGCGACTGGGCGATGACGCCGCGCGAGTCGAGCATGATGAGGTTTTCGCGGCGGGCGCCGAAGGAGAGGTAGAGGCGGGCGCAGGAGATGGCGGCCGCACCGGCACCGTTGACGACGATGCGCACGTCTTCGATGCGCTTGCCTACGACTTGGAGGGCGTTGAGCAGACCGGCGCAGGAGATGATGGCCGTGCCGTGCTGGTCGTCGTGCATGACGGGGATGTCGAGCTCGGCTTTCAGGCGCGTTTCGATTTCGAAGCACTCGGGGGCTTTGATGTCTTCGAGATTGATGCCGCCAAAGGTGGGGGCGATGGCTTTCACGACCTGAATGAAGCGTTCGGGGTCTTTCTCGTCGACCTCGATATCGTAGGAGTCGACGCCGCCGTAGATTTTGAAGAGGAGGCTTTTGCCTTCCATGACGGGTTTGCCGGCGAGAGCGCCGATGTCGCCGAGACCAAGCACGGCGGTGCCGTTGGAGATGACGGCCACGAGGTTGCCCTTGTTGGTGTAGCGATAGGCGTCTTGGGGTTGCTTTTCGATTTCGAGGCAGGGTTCGGCCACGCCGGGGCTGTAGGCGAGCGAGAGGTCGTGGGCGGTGGCGTGGGGTTTGGTGGGAACGACGGCAATCTTGCCGGGACGGCCCTGTTCGTGGTAGTCGAGGGCTTCTTGTTTGCTGATTTGTGCCATAATGTCTATGGGGGATTAAGTGGAAGGGGCGCGCCGTTTGCCAGGTGTGAGCGAAAAGGGCGAAATGGCTGCGCTGCGTTTTGCCTTCCCTCACCGTCGGGAGAGGAGATGGACACGTTGTGTGGGCAAAGTTACGGATTTTTTCGTGATGGGCGGTGCGAAATGGGCGAAAGCCCGCGGGGAAAATCACGGATGCTCCCCAACCTTGTACAAAAAAACCGCTCGCACGGGCATGGAAGCTGTGCGAGCGGTGGAGTATTTAGCCCCGAAGGGCATATTGAGCAAGGGGGAATCCTTAGGGCATGACGAAACGCTGGGTGAGTGTGGTGACCTTGTTGGACACGCGCACCACATAGGCGCCCGGCATAACGACGGTTCCGGTGTTTTCGCTGCCGGCTTCGACCTTGAAGCGGGCTTGAATCTTACCGGCAGCGTCGAAGACGAGGGCTTCGGCGGGTTCGTCAGTGAAGTTCTTGACGGTGAAGTTGCGACGCAGGTCGGCCGTGATTTGGAATCCGCGCTGGTCTGCGGTGGCTTTCGCGCCGTTGCCGAGGATGGTGAAGCGGTGTGCCGCATCGCCCTGGGCTGCAGTGAACTCATAGGTGTCGCCGTCGTGGATGGCGCGGGTGAGTCCGGTGCGCTTGTCGAGGAGGGTGTACTCCTGAGCGCCGTCTGCTCCGTCGATGTGGAAGGTGAGCTTGTAGTTCTGCTCGCCTTCAGCGGGCACGAATCCAAGTTTGGTTTCGCCGATGGTCTCGGTCGTCGTCACTTGGTAGCTGCGATCCTGCATGGCGTAGAGCGCCGTCTCACCGGGTGCAAAGATCTTTTCACCGTCCCAACCGTTGTCGTAGCGATCGGTGGTACCTTCGGCTTGAACGAGCCAGAGGCGGTCGGCCGACTTGGCGCTTTCGACATCGACAGCCAGCGAGTGGAAGCGACGTTCGGGCGCGCGGTTTTCGGTAGCCACCACATTGACGAGGTCGGCATAGCGGTATTTGAGCGTACCGGCTCCGGTGCTCTTGACCATGAAGCTGGAGAGCGACGGGATGTCCTTCGGCATACCATTAACATACCCTGCGAGGTTGGCGGGGATGGCCTTGGTGTACTGACCTTCGGTGACGCCGGTGTTGATCGTAGCGTTGGCGCCGTTGTTGGCGATCCAGTCCTTACGCGAACCGGTGTTGAAGAGGTAGACCACCTTGTCGGCTGCCGTAGCACCGGAGAAGTCGAGTTTCTCGATGTTCATCGCGCCGGTGTAGGGGTTGGCCAGGATGTTCATGTCCTGATAGTTGGTGGCCGAGGCCATACCGTTCACGTTGAAGGTGAAGTCGTCGGTGTTAAGTTCGCCGATGAAGCGATAGTTGGCGGGTTTCGGCTGCGTGATTTCGTAAGCCTCGCCCTGCGTGAGCACCCCGGTGGTGACGTCTTCCCACTTCTCGTCGGAGTTGGGGACATTGAGCGTACGGTTGTACTTGCGCACCCAGGTGCTTTCGAGAGGCAACTGATCGCGGTTGGCGGACTTGACGGGCGAACCGAAGTATTGCCAGGTGGCGTAGGTCTTGTTGCGGTTGCCGTCGAACGACTTGGCAAACATTTCAACATTCGCCTTGTAGTTGGGGTTGTCGGCGGGCTTCTCGATGAGGAAGGTACCGTTGGGCTTACCTTCTTCGGCCTGCACGACGGTGTATTCGGCTACGCCGCGCGAAGCAAAGGGTTCGGTGGCGGGGACAGTGTTGGGCGTGAGATCCCAGAGAAGAGCTTTCTCCTTGAGGAGAATTTGTTTACCTGGGGTGGCGACCATGGCACGACCGTTTTCAGTCGCGTTCACATAGTTGCGCACAACGCGGTTTTGGTCGGCATAGAGGTCACGGATAGCTGTTTCACCATAGGGGGCAATATCAGCGTCGGTAGGATTACTATTAACACTCGCAAAGACCACATCCGACTTCTTGTTGTTGGCATAGTTGCCTACGAGGGTGTTCGGCACGAAACGTCCCGTCCAGTTCTCGGCGTTGGCCCAGTCGTTGTTGATATAACCATACCAGTAGTTCAATTCGCTGGCGTCGAGGGTGAAGGTATTGGTACGGAAGAAGCGCTCTGCCAGTACACGGGTTTCACCGTCACCGACATCGTTCTGCCCCTTGGCCTTCACGGTGGCGAAATAGGTACGGCGGTCGCCGGAAGCGGTGCCTTCGGGCTGCTTGAGCACAGCGTCGAAACCATCTGTGGTGATGGGCGTCGTTCCTCGCTCGAAGGATTCGAGCGGATAGCCATCGGTGTTGAAGGCGTCGGTGGTCATCGCCACGAAGAGGCGAGCATTCTCACCATAACCGCGGCGGAAGGTGATTCTACCACCACTAATCTGATAATCCGTGGCGGGCACGCGCACATATTGGTCAGTGGCGGCATTGATTTCACGCCACACCTCATAACGCGTGGTCTTCTCCGAGCCGGCTACACCTGTTGCTTTGAGTTGGCTGCTGAGATCCATCGTCTCGAGGGGGCGCCAAACGTCGTTGCCTTGCGGTGAAAGCGGCACCTCATAGCGCTGCTGCAGCGTATAGTAGTAGTGTTCGTCGGTCACGTTCTCGGGTTTGGTGGGAAGCGTGAGGACGTTGAGCTTATTGACGGTGAGGTTGAGCTCAGCATCGGTAGCTTTGGCGCGCGTGGCGTAGATATTCGCATTGTTGCCGCCCAGCGCCTGGTTGAAGGCTGCGGCGGCGCCGCCCTTGTACACCGTCCAGGTGGCCTCTTTGAACGACTGATCGGTGCCAAATCGGCGGCCGGTGGCGGAGTAGTTGACGTCGGTGAGGAGGTTTTTGGAGAGATCCGCCTTCTGGAGATCAGAGAAGTCGGTAGAAGCGAAGTTCTCCAGGAGGTTTTCCGAGACATTGAGCTCACGGATCGTCCCAACCGTGAGTCCGAAGTCGATATCCTTGAGTTTGTTGGTGGCGAGGTTGAGCGTTTCAACGTTGATCAGCGCCAGATCGAAGGTAAATTTCGCCTGTGCGTTGGCCGATCCGAGCACATTGTCGTGCAGATCAATGTAGCGGATGGAGGGCACTTTAGTTAAGTTCGCGTCTTTGATCTGTTGCGAAGCGGAAACGAGTTTCCACATACCATTCTCGCCCGTGATTTTGATCACACCGCCTTGGGTGGCGGCCACATTCACCTCGAACTCGCGATCTTCGGTCAGATTGTACATCTGACGAATGTTTTGGCCGTCGTTTTCGTAGTCGATAAAGACGATGGGCCAGTGGTCACGCGTCACTTTCGTGGGATCTTCGGGCGCAAGGGTGAACTTCACCTTGCCGGCGGCCGAAGCCTTGATAAGGACAACGCGGTCGAGGAGGTTGTGAGTGGTTTCTTCGGACTGAACGGGGGTAGTGGCTTGCGCCTGTGCCCGCTGTGCGAAAGATCCCATCAGCAAGCCGGCAGCCAGAATGGCGGGCAGGCTTCGCTTCACGCTGAGAGCAGCCGTGAGACTGCGAATCGGTAAGGAATTCTTTTTCATTGCAGATGGGAATGTTTAGTTGATGACACGGCCGTTGATGTGGATGAAGTTCGGATATCTTCTGCTGAAATTTTCGCTCAGATAGAATTTGCAGGTATAAACTGCATTGCGACGGATTTGGCCGTGGTTGGCGGTGTTAGCCGTTCCTCCAGCAATGCGAAAGTAGCATTTTCCGCTTTGAGGCTCAGGATACCCGTCTTCTTTTGCTGCCACTTTTGCTGTTGCATCTGTTGTCCAACGAGAAGTGTAAGTAATCTCGAGATAAGTCATTCCGTTGAGATCTTGCGCGCCGAAAACAGGGTGCGAAACAAAATGCTCAGGAAGATAGATGGAGATGGTGGGATAAGTCTTCACACCTCGGGAAATCGTGGGCGTTCCCAACGCGGGAAGGTCGATCGGGTCGAGATAGGGGTAGTCGGTAGCGGAGGCCTTGTGCTTGAGGTCATAGTTGGCAATGGGTCCTCCGACAGAGAACTTGGCGGGAACGTTGAGCACACGAATACCGGTGATCGTGAAATCGTAGGGATTATAATACCCGTCAAAAAGACCTTCAGCTTCTGCGGTGGGGATGATGTCGATGCGGGCAAAGAGACGCTCAAGCTTCACTTCGCTCTTGCTCAGCGAGGTCAATCCACTGACTGCATTCGTGGGCGACTCGACGTCGCGGAGGGCTGCGCTCATGGGGATGGGCTTCTTCGCATCATTGCCAAAGAAACCGCGGATGTAATCCTTCGTGTTAAACTCGAGTTTATTGAAGTCGGTTTCCACACCGGAAATGCCCATGCGCTCAGCATCGTCGGCTTTGAGGTTGGCGGCGAAGAAGAAGTCCTTCTTTCCGAGGAAGCTCTCTACGTTGAAAACTGCGGTGTTCGTTCCACCGGTTGCAACGTCGAAAGATTTACCCGTGAGCGTAGAGACATAGGGCGAACCGGCGAGGATGACATTGTCAACCTGGTCTTCTTTGTCCGCGGCGTCGGTGTTGACCGATTCGCCGGTTTGCGAACGGACATCGACTTTCCAAGCAATCTTTTCAGGCTTGGACGCAGGGTATTGCGTTTCTTCGTCGGCGGAGCAGGCCGTGAAGCTGAGCACGGCTGCGGCGCTCAAAAGGAGAAAAATGTTCTTAGTCATTTCGTGGTTGGCTGCTGAGAGAAAATAGAGCATAAAGGGCGAACGGCTGAACGTACGTCAGACGTTCGCCCCATAAGAGTGGCGTTGTGCTCGCAAAAGTTTAGAGACGTTCTACTACTTTGTCGTTACCAGCGTATCCGGGCACGGTCACTGCGTTCCACGTTTTAACCGTCATCTTAAATTCGAGGACGACTGCATTGTCGGGGCTGGGAGAACCGGGGCCTACGACGTGCGCATGAAGGACGTAACGGCAGTTACGATCGATCTTGCGGGGAAGGAGCACTTTGTAGTAGCATTTTACGGCATCGTTGCTGAAGTCGCCGCCTGCGGGAGGGGGGAAGATGCCGGCAAGGGGATTGCCGTCGCCCAATTTGGCAGGGAGTTCGAGCAAGATGTAGGGGGCAGGCGCATCGGCCGGGGTCTTGCCGGTGATGTCATATTCGTTGACATAGACCGTGGGGAGCGCAGAAGTGGGCACGGCATCGGCAGGGGTGAGGGGAGCGGGGATGGCGGTGAGGTCGGCGATTTGCGTTTTCGCACCGTCTACGCGGCTCGTGATGTCATCGTTGACACCCACATAAGTTTTGCCGGGGAAATCTTTATAGGTGTAGAGGCCTTTTTGCTGATTGGGGATGAGTTTGTCCCAATTATAATAAAGCACTACATCGAAACGGGAAACGGCACGCTTGACGCTCACCTCGATTTTGTTGTCCTGTGTGTTGGGGTTGGCAAAGTTCACCGCTTTGGTTCCTGTCATCAGGAGCGGCGTGCTCAAATCGTTGACCGTTGCGATCGTCTGTGAGACGGCTTTTTGGAGCTGATCGAGCGTCGTGATCTCATCCGTAGCACCAACGGCCAAACGGCTGCGCACGGCATCGGAGAGATTGAGCAGGGTGATGGCGGTCAAACCGTTGACGTCCGCTGCTTTGACAGGGAGATAAACCGTTTGCGTGGAGGGATCGTTGTTCAACCAGTCGCCGACTTGTCCGGATTCGAAGTGAAAATAGCCGGCAGCAGCGCCGCCCGAGTTGGGGGTGATGGGCTTTTTGTTCTGTCCTTGGAAGAAGACCACATCCACCTTGTCGACGTGATTTTCTGCCGGTGTAGCAATACCGCGGGTATCGCGCTGCACGAGATCCTCGGCGCCGAAGCGGAGTTGGAGTTTACCTTCACCGCCGGAAGGTCCGTCGGGTTCATAGGACTTGTTGCAAGCGCCCAAAAGAATCGCCGCGACGGCCAGGAGTGCGATGCTGAGCGTATGGATTAGTTTCATCGTTATTCGCTTTTGACGGTGTAGACGACCTTATTGTTGTATTTGATGTCGAAGATCGGTGTGCCTGCTGCGGCAGGTTCCGTGGGCAATTGGAGTTTGGCCTCGGTTTGTTCTTGGAAAGCGCTCTGACCGGCTTGGTTGCCGAAGCGGAGCTTGTCGAGTTGGTCACTACCCACAATGAACTTCGCATTGTTGACACGCGGCACGAGTTCCACGAGTCCGAGCTGTACGAGTCCCTTCTCGGCCGTGATGATGCGCACCGTGGAGGCACCGCCGGGGAAGGTGGGTTCGTCTACTACGACATTGAAGTTGAAACCGGCATAGACACGGCCGATTTTACCCGTACACCAGTCCTCAATGTTATAATTGAGCGTGAGTTGGAAACCTTCTTTTGCCGTAATCTCGTAGGCGTTGTTACGCACGGTGGAGAACTTCGAGTAGTTGGCCGCGTTGGGCAACACGTAGTAAGCGCCCGTCTTGACTTCCTGTTGGTTCTCGGTGAAAGCGCTTTGCCAAATCGAGAACTTGTAGTAGTCATTACCTCCTCCGTCGGTGATGTAGAAGGAAGAAGCTCCGGGCACGAAACCTGGCAACGCCGGATCCGATCCATTGACACGACGCAAGTTCTCGGGGAGATAGTAGGAAGTAACGTAGTCGTAGAGCGTGGTGGGCTGTCCGGGTTGCTCACTGAGGGCAAGGTAGTGCGCCTCAGAGTTGGCGAGCATTTGTGCTTTGGAGAAGTTCACCGTTTCGGCCAAATCCGATGCAGAGTAGAAATCGGTGGAGAACTGGCCGGTGGTCGGATAGCCGGGGCCGTCAAAGTAAGGATTGACAAAGAGGGAGAAGTACTTGGGCACATTCACAAGTGAAATCCCCTTGAAAGGAATGACGCGCTTGAACTTAATATCTGTAGCTTTAAGTGCGCCGCCCACTTCTTCAACGTTCACAACTCCTTCGAGTTTGAGTTTCACTTTGGCGAGCGTGCGGATAAGCTCCACCTGTTCGTCACCATCGGCCACGAAGTGTTGAGGATCGGCTGCCGATGCTCCTTTACCGTTGCGAACAGCGACAATAGCTACATTTCGATAGGCACGGGTCATTAGCAACGGTTTGTTCTCTGAAGGACGATAGCCGGCTGGGAAAGTGATGTGCGTGAGCGCGTTGTTGGCAAAGAGCTGTGCGCGATTGGTGATGCCAGTGAGCGGTACGGTGAGGTTCCAATCTTGTTCGTTGGCGATAAAGAAGAAATCGCGCTGTCCTTCGGTGATTTTGAAAGGTTTCGACCAGACCGTGGTTTGTCCCTCGGGTTGGTTGGTAAAATCACCGACATTATGCATTTGATTGTAGAGCACCGCTCCGCTGGGCGTGTCGCAAATGATGAGTCGCACCGTCTTGACGCGGTCTTCAAAGTCGGCACTGGTGTTGATCGTGCCGGCCACGCCTCTAATACTAACGGCAGCCGACATATACACAGACTCCGGTGCTTTAGGCTGTTCCGGGCCGATGAACTCTTGCTTGCATCCCGCGGCAAAGCCGAGGAGGACAGCGAGGCTCGCTGCGAGTCCGGTGCGGTGTAAAATGTCGTTTAATGGGAGCATAGTCATATAAATGAATGGCGTCGTGCAGAATGCTGCGGCGCGGTGAAGAGAGGGGGACGCTGTGGGGCGAGCGAAAGCTCACCCCTTAGCGTATATTGTGTTAGAATGCTGACGTTGCTGACTACATCCGGCCATTGCGCGGAGAAGGCAAAATAAAAAGCTGAAACGTCAGTGGCTTTTACGCTATTATTCCAGAACGTACTTGAAAGTGTGCACGAGCCAATCATTGATGAATACACCAGCGCACATATAGTCACCACAGTCGACACATTTGTCTTTGATCAAGAACTTGATATCGATGTCGTGTTCGCAATCTAAATTGAATCCGAACTTGTTGTCTTCGTTGCTGGCGTAGGCCAATATGGCAGCAATGAGATCTTGCTTGATTTCTTGCGGCATTTGCACCTCACGTCTCTCACCGTTCTTTTGATTGGTGATGCGCACTGTGCTTTTAAGACCAGTTTGCAGGTCAAGCAGCGTGTATTTGGCAATGAGTGCAGTATCCCCGTAGATAATGGGGCTGTTGGGAGCATATTTCGACACCGCCGAGTTAGCGTGGTGTGAAGCATCATAGTTATAAGTGGCGTTGGCCGATGCGATTTCGACTCCGAATTCGCGAGTAGAAGGTGACGATGCGCGATTGCGAATCGACTTATCGAGCACTACGGAAATATTGAGACGGTAGGTCTTTTCGCCTACTGCGATAGCAATATGTTCCTCTTGTGCACCATTTTTGGCAGGATTCTTCAAAAGGACTGGATGGGAATTCGTGCCTTGGTAAACGCGATCTTGTCCGAGACGCATGTAAGCAGCGTCGGCATCGGTTTTGAGCGAGGCGAAGAGTTCATCCTTCTTCACGCCGATTTTGGGCTCCTGTACGTTAAATTTCCCGTTCACTCCCGTCCAGGCGTAGATATTGTAGACGCGATCTTGGTCGGGGGTAGCATTTTTGATGGGAAGTTTGATCTCCGTGAGTCCCTTTTCGGGGTTGCCGAGATCGATGTCCTTGAGTTCAGTACTTGCAGCGAGTCGATTCTCCTCGTCGAAGGCAAAGAGGTGAACGTTGGACTGTGTGTTGAGACCGATGGGATCTGCCTTACAAGCCGTGTTGGTGTAGAGTTTCACATACACAGCCTGGGGGCAATTTTCGAGGTCATCGTGGAACATGGATTCGCAGCCTGTGAGGAGCAATCCCAGTCCTAAGGTGAAAAACACTCCGGTAAGCTTGTTAGGTAAATTCATCGTGATGTGAGAAAAAGAGAAAGAGAAAAAAGTGCGGCGAGGGAGAGGGATTTCTCCCTCGCCGCGGGTATTTAGGTTGTTCGCGTCAATGAAGTCGTGAACAAACGCCATTCCATATTACTGGAGAATCACCTTAAGAGTGTGAACCTGCCAGGGGAGGATCGTAACGTCAACCGACATCCAAGCTTCCTTCAGCGAGAGGGGCTGATCGGGAGTGATGGGCGTGGGGGGTTCATCGGGATCGGGCTTGTTAGGCTTCGTGGGATC
>ERZ773203.1010-NODE-1010-length-14786-cov-4.175277_pt1 | contig 14786 bp, 17 predicted proteins | sample MGYA00580529_ERZ773203 | MGnify/ENA primary metagenome ERZ773203 (study PRJEB29015, sample SAMEA2738176) | human oral metagenome | biome: human oral; feature: human-associated habitat; material: saliva | place: China | collected 2177 ... | reverse complement strand
CAGAATCTCACTCGGCCTCCTTGCATCATCGGAATCTATTCCACGCAAGCGAATTCTTACATCATCGGATTTTATTCCGCGCAAGCGAATTTCTTCCTCAAAATCGAATTTCGGCAGATGTCCGTAGTAAAATGCATTGAACATCTTAAGCAGGGCAAACTGATCTATCGCCGTATGAGGTTCCATAAATTCGAAACTCCATCGACTCACCAGGGAATAATCCCGGCAAATCCGCAAATTTGCCATAGCACGCATTTCCTGTGCCTTCTCACGTTCGCGTCTTTTCGACATACTATCCCCGCCTTTCTGTCGTGTGTAATCGACTAAAACTAAATGTACTTTAAAACTTAACCTCTATATTTTACCACATTTAATGAAAAAACCCCAGCCGTCGGAGCTGGGACTTTTTAATGCTTAGATTATGGTTTCTTTTTTCGCTTTTTACCATCTTTAGGCCCACCTTTTGGCTTATTGTTTTTCTTAGAGCCGTCTGAACCAGTTTCTTTCTTTTTCGAGCTATCCATCTCCAATGTCGTCGGCTTCTGACCATCAATATTAGGTCTACTCAAATTACCTGGTTTATCTTTCACTTCACCTTCAAGCCTCTCGAAATCTTCATCCTCCTCGAGAAGATCATCTTCACCCAGTTCATAATACTCCAGCATATCGTCATAGCCATCAATAAAACTCATCGCCGAAAAGATTTCTCGATCTAGTATCACCCGATTTAAGTCGAGGTTATCTAAAACCGAATTCGCTTTATTATTCTGCCTCATTTTATCACCCAGTAATACCTTAAACGACGTCTTGATATCACTTAAATTTACGTAAAATTCGCCACTTGCCGCCGCTATTTTAAGCACCTTAATCGGCTTACGTATTTCATACCTATGATGCTGATTCTTGATACTTTTGATAAATAATTCAGTCTCCTTCCCCGTAAGCCTGTCAATTCGTGCAACCTGATCAATTACTCCATAAAACCCAGATTGTTCAAACTCCAATATATTATCAAAACAAGGATACCGCGATGCCCCAAATAGTGAAATCCCTAGATCTTGAATCTCCAAAGCAAATATTGGCCTCTGTAAAAATAAAACAAAACTCCGCAAAAATCTACCATAAGCAAATTCAATTCCATCCGCTGCTATCGTAGGAAACAGATACCAATCCTGAATAAATTTCGAACCCAGCACCATATCCTCATGAAACTTTTGCTTCGCCGATAATTCTTTTCTCTTATTTTTATCATTATCTTTCATTTTTTCACCCCCTCTGTAATATGAATCTAAACACTAATTTTCAATGCACTTTAACCAAAGCTAACTTTCTAGCCTTATTCTATCACACCCCTGTTATTTTTACAGTACTAAACTATTTTTTTGACATATTATAACGAATATGTTAAAATATAAAAGTTACTTTGCGTATGCAATAGTTCTTTACATAGGAGGGAATAATATGATTCGAATCAGACAAGAAATTACTAAAAATGGAAATCCAATTTATTATTTTGAACTCGATAATGGAGGTCAGAACCTCACTTGGAGCGACTGGATTGACGTTTTTGGCGAATTATCAACGCGCACCAACGGTTTAATTTCTTTGGTTGTCGACTTCAAGCAGTCTATGGATGGAGTAATTAAGGCTACCGTAGAGCGTGATCGTCCAGATTTTAATCAAAAAATCATCGACGACGCCTTATGTTGGCTCTTTAGAAGTGGTCTTCCAGAGATTCGAACTAGGATCTCTCAGGCAAAGGCCTAACGGCTTCTCTAAATCATCGATTACTAAAAGTAACACCACGACCCGCAATTTGCGGGTTTTTTAATTTTGGCCCATAAAAAACTCCCGAACTAGTCGGGAGGGTGGGCGCAGTCACGCCCAAAGGGAAATTGCGTTCCGCTACTGAGTAAGCGGTCGACTCCGTACTTCTCGTACGGATACTGTAAAACAAACAGGGAATGGGAACGAGTTGCATTGCAAATAAAACCTAAAGACATCTTTGAATTGTTGTATGTACTTCTTAAAAGGGTGGTATATTTTTGCGCTGCGTAGCTCAAAACACTCGACCAACGACTATACATCTCGGAAGAATCTACTTAATCTCTCAACGAAAACCTGTGAATTCACACAGCCCTCCGCCTACTAGCGTTTCGATTATCCTTTCAGACCGAAGTGTAATACTTCTTCTCCAATTCGCGTGTGTGCAAAATCAAGTATAGTTAATTCCGCTTGCGAGGCGTCCTTAACCTTGGTTAAGTTCCCATTCCTGTTTATAAAAGAGCTCGTCTAGCGCTGACGTTATAATAACATAACACACTTACTTTGTCTAGACTATTTTTGACATTTTATACTTTTTATGGTAGAATTATACAGATTTAGTTCATTTTTTATTTCTCTGAATTAAATCGTTTTTTGACAATTTGTGGGTGACTGAAAACTTAAAAACGGAGGGGATTTTTATGTTAACTTGTAAACCTATTTGTAAAGAAGTAAATCAGAATAACTTAGCAGAGCTTTTACCAGAGCTTGGCTGCTACACCATTCATTGGGCTGACGAATGTCAGTCTCGCCGTCAACCAGGCTGTGAATATGGCGTCACCGCCATGAATTATGAAAACTGTCTATTAGACCACGTGATTCGTGCACACGAAGAAACCAAAATACCTGGTGAAGTTTTAGTCTTACAAGCAAGGGAAGTTTTTTATAATGAAATTTCACCTAACAAAAAGCACACCAAATGGCGTCGCAGTTTCTGGCAAATTTTACTAGATGAAGGTTATATTCGTGAAGAACTTACACCAGCTAACACTCAAGCAACTTTTGCGGTGCATAGACTTTATCAAATGGTCTATAGTGATTTTTCCGAAGCTAACCAGTTAATTTGCGACAAGGATGCCTTACTATCTAATCATCAAAGCTATGAAAACTTTGTTGTGCTTTCCGAGCGAGAAATCAACCGCGTAATGGAAGTATTAAAGCGTTTCCCAGAAGATTTCTTCAATTGTCTTGATTTGTTTTTTGGTATCGATATCCATGAACCCTGGAAATTTAGTCAAATTGCCCAGGCACTCGAAATTCGAACTCGTGAAGTGCACAAGATGATTGACAAAGCTCTGCGCGCTATGCGAAATGATGAGTGTTATCAGCTACCGCCACTTAATTCTATTATGCAGGTGCTACCAAAAGATGTTTTTCGAGTCCAGAATACCAATGAACAACTCTATCAGTTAGCGGATTTCAATATGACAGAATCTAAATCTTATGAATTCAAAAACTTAACTGATTTAACCTGTCAGTACTTTGTCGTCCAATAAGGAGGAGACTTATGAATCGCATTAAAAAGATGAAATTTGACGAGGCTTTTGCTAAATATCGACGTTATCTCATTGCTTCATCTATAGCTAATACCTATGAAGAAGCAATTAAAGAGTGGGAAGTCATCAAAGTAGAATCTCGTCCCAATAAGGATTTGATCAGTTTTAATAAGCGTATTAGTAGCTATACTGGCTGCACGATTCGCAATCTTCATACCAAAATTTTGCTCGGCCCCTTCAGTCAAACTGGGCTAATTGAGCTTGGTAATGAAAATTTTAAGTATCAGACTACACTACTTAACCGTCTCATACGTTTCGGGCACGACTATAATCATGGACAAAAAGTTTCTCTTTGTAAAAAATATTTTAGTCTGTATGGATTAAAACTTGCTCTGGAACAAAATTTTCTTACTCAAGAAGAATACGAAAAAGCTGATCGACTCTTTCGGAAAGGTCCTGAACAATGGGTAGAATCCGATCACGATCTACACTTCAATCTTATGAAGGATCATCTGATCCCGTTTATAAAACATTACTTCAAGGAGAGAAAGGCTAAACTCAAAGATTCTATTCCTTTCTCTGAAGAAACCTCAACTTAATCTTTAACTTAAATTTTACACGCACCTTAACCCCACAAATGTCAAAAAATTGGGTCCCGTTATGGGGCCCTTTTTTCTGGCCTTTTTATATAATAAATAGCATGGAACAAGTGAATTCCAAGCGAACTTATCTGGCGATTGACCTCAAATCTTTTTATGCTTCTGTCGAATGCGTCAAGCGTGGACTCGACCCCTTGACCGCTCGCCTCGTGGTCGCCGACGAATCACGCACCGAAAAAACTATCTGCCTCGCCGTCTCACCCGCCCTCAAAGCCCTCGGCATCTCTGGTCGGGCCCGTCTTTTTGAAGTTTACGAAAAAGCCCCTCGCGGCAGTTTTATTATCGCCAAGCCTGCCATGGCCGATTATCTCAAAGTTAGCTCTGAGATTTTTGCTATTTATGCCGCCTATATTGCCACGGAAGATATTCATGTCTACTCTGTCGATGAGGCTTTTCTTGATATTACTAGCTATCTTCACGTCTATGAGATGGATGCCGAACAACTCGCGCGCACTATCATTAAAGATGTTCTGGGCCATACCGGGATTACCGCCACCGCTGGGCTCGGTAGCAATCTTTATCTCGCTAAAATTGCCATGGACATTCTCGCCAAACACCAAACGGCCGACCTTGATGGAGTACGCATCGCTTCGCTCGATGAGACTTCTTATCGTAAATTACTTTGGGCCCATCAACCGCTCACCGATTTTTGGCGGATTGGCCCCGGCATTAGTAAATCTCTACAAAATTTCGGAATTTATACCATGGGCGATCTCGCCCGATTTAGCCTCACCGCCTCTGAAAAACTTTACCGTAAATTCGGCGTGAATGCTGAACTAATTATCGACCACGCTTGGGGGATTGAACCTACCACCATCGCCGATATTAAATCTTATCGCCGCAAAGATTACAGTATTAGTTCCGGCCAAGTCCTTGCCACCGGACTTTATTTTGAAAAACTTCGCAATATTCTCATCGAAATGGCCGACAAACTCTGTCACGAACTTCACGAAAAGCAACTCCTCACAAACAACCTCACCCTACATCTCTCTTATGATAAAAAGGCCGATTCTACCTCTATCAAACCTTTCGCTCATGGCTCCAAATCCTTTCCATACACCGACGAAAGTAACCTGATTATTGAATATTTCTTACAAATTTTCACTCAAATTCTTGACTCGACCCGTCCAGTCAAGAAGCTTAATCTCACCCTCGGCCACCTCAAATCTGCCGATCTAATTACCACTCAATTAGACCTTTTCGAGAACCAAAAAACCACCGAACGGGCTAAGCGTAATCAAAAACTCGAGCAAGCCACCCTACTCATCAAGCAAAAATACGGCAAAAATGCCATCTTGCGTGGCACAAGCTACCTCGAAGGTTCCACCATGCGCGAACGTAATCAACAGATTGGAGGTCACCGTGCCTAAATCTAACCAGCAAATTAGAGCCTCTCAACCAAATCTAACTAAACCTTCACAGTTAGATTCTAAATTGGCTGACCCATACCAAGATATCATTAATCTTCAACCACCACACCTACCGAGTCATCCACCGATGTCTCGCAGCGCCCGGGCCGCCCAGTTTATGCCTTTTAAGGCCCTTGAACCCCATGAAGCCAATATTCAGGCCGTCGAAGAAATTGTCGAACAAAAAACCGATACTTATATTGAATTTGACGAAATCTATCCCGATTTTTAGTGCATTTATTTACAGATTTCATATCTTATGGTAAAATAGTCCCAATCATGTCAAAAAAGAGTAATACCAAACGCAAGCTCGTCGGTCTCGTTTCAGAGGAATCTGGTATCCGTGCATACTATACCAAGAAAAACACCATGAACACCCCAGACAAGCTTAGCTTGAAGAAATACGATCCAATTCTTCGCAAGCACGTCGTTTTCACTGAAACCAAGAAAAACCTTGGCCGTAACGAAGTGAAAGAGAAGAAGCGCTAAAATCTCCCTCTCCTTATGGGAGATTTTTTCTGTGCCAAAAATTTAGAAGTCCCACAAATAATCCGAGAGAAGATTGTTCCGATAGGGCATCAGCCCACTAATTAGTTTTTTCGCAACAAAAATAGCTCCCTCGAGCTAATCTGGCAGGGGCGCACGGAATCGAACCATGATCTACGGTTTTGGAGACCGCTATACTAACCGTTGTACTACGCCCCTAGGCTTTTTTTATTATAACATATTTCTCTAGCACCTAAGTCTCTAAATCGATTATATTTCTCTCTAATACTTAAATTATTATCTCAAATCGGTTATACTTAACTTAAAATCATGAAAACTCAGATTCAAAATTTCTGGTTTAAACTTCTTACTAACCTTAATTTTTGGCTGACGCTTTGGTCCATCATGTTCGCCTATTTCTTCCTCGTCGGAATTTTGAATTTATTTTTTGGCAGTCGCCTCATCCCAGATTTTCTCCTCACTATTGCTACCTTTACTAAAGTTTCCACCATCCTCACCTGTCTAATCTACACCAGCTTTTTCGCACCCAAAGATTATCTCTTGAGAGCGGCACTTCTTTTTACCTTCGCCGCCGATGTTGTACTGGCTATCGATAATATCTCACCATTTGGCCTTATTTTATTCTGTTTTGCCCAATATTTTCACACCTCACGCTACGCCGATATCAGCCCCAAATTTTTCATCGCTTGGACTTTCTTCATCGTCTTACTCTTTATCTTCTCCCATCTTCACCAAATTCCCGCAATTTATGCCGCCGGCTTCGCCTATGGCAGCTCGCTCATTCTTAATCTCGGTCTCGCTATCCAATGGTTAAAACGCAAAACTCCCCGTTTTCGACGTGCTGCCATCTGTAATTTTATTGGTTTTATGCTTTTTATCGCCTGCGATCTCACTGTCTTAATCTCCTTTTTCTCACGCATGCAATTTCTCCCGATTTTTCTTTATCAACCGGCTAATTTTATTTGTTGGCTCTTTTATTTTCCATCGCAAATTCTCCTCGCCAATTCCTCCGCTCTCACGAAATCTTATTACCGCCCCTTCGATTTCGAATTAAAACGCCTCAGTAAAAAATCAAAGCTCATAAATCAGCTTTAAATTTTAAATTATTTGTTCACCTAATTACTTCCATGATATAATATCTCCAATATGGAAGGTAAAAAGAAAACAAGACCTCGAGCTATCCTGGTATTCGGTGCGCCATGTAGTGGAAAAACTACATTTTGTGAAAAATTCTCACAACGTTTCAAGGCTCCTTACTATGATCTTCGAGCCTTGCGTGAAGAGGCGGACTTCACAGAGAAACAAATTCACGTCGTCCTCGAGGCGATTGCTAAAACCGGTCAAAATATCGTGATTGAAGGTGGGCTCGATACCGAAGACGAGCGTAATTCCGTACGTAAACTATTGAAATTATCCGGTTATGCGCCGACTCTCGTCTGGATTCAAACCGATATCAATACTATCAAGATGCGTTTGAAGCTTAAGCTTCGCTCAATTGCTCGTGCCAAGGAAGAATACGATCGCCGCATCCGTCTCATGGAAGCACCAGCCGAGATTGAAAAACCAATCATCCTCTCTGGTAAACATACTTTTGAGACTCAGCTTTCTCACGTCTTAGCTCAACTCCAAAATGATTCTCGCCGATTCTGAATTTGGCGAAATAATTATTCGCCGCAACGCCTTAGCTAAAAACATTTCTTTTTCACGTTCCACCTCTGGCCGACTACAAATATCGGTTCCTTCCTACGTCACCGAACGACAAATTCAAAAAAGCCTCGATTCCATGCGAGATCACTTACGTGGTCTAAATTTAGCTGACCCCGCCACACAACGTGCTCGAGACACCCAGAAAAAGCTACTTATGAAACAAGCCAAAGAGTATTTACCCTACCGCCTTGAATATCTCGCGAAGCGTTATGGTTATCATTACGACAAAGTAACATTAAAGCATCAATCTACGCGCTGGGGTTCTTGTACTCGTCGCAAAAAATCTCTACTCGGCGGATATGAATTTACCATTTCCATGAATATCGGACTTATGCAGGTACCCGAAGTTTTACGTGATTATTTAATTATTCACGAACTTGCCCACATTAATCATCCCGACCACTCCAAAGCTTTTTGGCATGAAGTCGAAAGCCATGATCCAAATTACCGCGCACACCGTGAAATGCTTAAAAAACATAATCCAGGTCTATGATATAATATGTTTATGCAAGGGCAATCTATCTCCAAATTTCTTGATGCCACCAAGGTTCACACCAGTGTTTTTGACCGCAAATTCATGTATCTTTCGGACATCATCGACCCAATCTATCGTGAATACCTTATTAAGCTTGAAAAAATTGGCGTAAATCTTGATCTTGACGTAATTCGTCGTCGTCACCAAGTAGAAAATTATACCGACATCATCAAATTCATCGTCGGCTACCTCAATTCACGCCTCAAAAATCCGACTAAGGGGAATATTCTGATCTCTATGAACGCCGTGTCCACTCAAAGTATCGACATTACCCCAGCCAAATATCATCTCGTAATTACCGATGATAGCGTCGTGATGACTGTCGATAGTAGTGAACAATATTCCGCCCTCGGCGCCAAAATCAAATCCCGTCTCGGCTTCGGTACTTCCATTTCATTCCCAATCCGCGAACCCTACGATTCTATTTAATAAAAAACAGGGAAGATTACCCCTGTTTTTTCGTCTATTAACTGCGCGCTGAAATCATCATTTTTTAGTATTATCCCCAGCCAAACTCCATTCTAAACTCTTGTTTTAAGCATAAGCTTTTGCTAAAATAAACTTATAAACGGGAGCATTATGAAAATCAAGAAATCATCAATTTTTGGTGTTTTTGGCGCATTATATCTATGCTTTTTTCTGATTTTTACCTTTTTAGCTTTTCAGCCTCAAACCGTAGAAGCTAATACCAACCTCATACTCGAAATTCCCAAAATCAACCTCACCTCACCGATTCGCTCGCTCGAGATTAGTGATGAAAATACTCTCACTTCACCGGAACGCATCGCCGGCGTCTATCACGCTAATCAAAATCACGATTTTATTATTGGTCACTCCTCTACAATTTTTCAAAATCTCAACAAGTTATCAATTGGCGATACTTTCCGCTTCGGCGACCAAACCTACCAAATTAAAACCCGTAAAATCCAGCAAAAATCCGACATCAATATGTCGAAACTCTTGACCAAAAAATCTACCCCGACTATTACTCTTATGACCTGCCATGGTCAGAAAATCTCCGGGCACGACTATACCGAACGCCTAATTCTCACTGCAGAATTAATCTAATTTTGTAGAGTTCATCTCTACGCCATATCTGTTATTTTTTATCAAAAAACCTGGAGTCTATCTCCAGACTATCTCTATTTTAAGCTTTCATTAAACGTACTGCGAAGCCGCCCATTCCAACTACCGGAATTTCTAGCTCATCCTCCGCATCCACTACTAGGCGCTCGATTTTAAGATCCGTCGGATTCGTGCGAAAATCCGCTGTGTCACCGTCACGGAAGATAAAAGCATTATATTTCACGTCTTTTTCCAAGAAACTTAACTTAATTTTCATCGTACGCGCTACATCATCGACGATACCACCGATATACCAATCCGTCTCTCCGCGGCCACGTCTAGCTACCGCATAATATTCACCGATTTTACCGAGCAAAGGCACTTCAATCTCAAAATTCACTGGTACTTTCTGAATAAATGAAAGCGCATCCCGATTTTTTTCATAAGATTCTGGGCGGTCAGCTAACATCTGCATGCCAGAATGAAACACCACATAGTAAGCCAGTTGCCTCGCCAGAGTGGAATAAACTTTTTTCGCTGGATTATTTAAATCAAAAACTCCCGGCGTAAAATCAAAGCCACCGGCGAGCATTCTCGTGAAAGGTAAAATTACCGCGTGTTTAGAATTCAAACCACCACCTTCATATTCCTGTCCCTTTGCCCCCTCTGTACAGAGTAAGTTCGGATAAGTCCTTTCAAGTCCGGTGCCCTTAATCGATTCATGCACATTTAGCATCATTTTTTTCTGCGCCGCTAGCTTCAAAACGTTACTAAAATGCAACACCCCCGCCTGTGACTGATGAAATTCTTCACGCCCCTTAATTAACATCTTCGGACCTGAATAGTCCAATTTCAAATAACGCACCCCTTGTGCTTCTAGCTCGTCAAATTGCTTAACCAGATTTTTCTCATAATCGTCAATCTGACTCGCGGTCTCACATTGCGCCACAATTTCAATATTTTTCTGCTTCGCGCTCGCCAAAATCTTCTGTTTATCGAGTTTTTTCGCGAGATTTTGGTCCGACCACCCCTCGATTAGAAGCCCCGAAATCCCCAATTTTTCACACCAATCAAGATAATCTAGCGCATGCTCCGTTGTCGCACCTTGTCGTTCAGAAGCTGTAAAACTCCAAGCCCCAATCAGCATCGCCCACCAAATTCCCAAAAATTTAATCGGCTCCACCCAATCAAAATTCATTCTCGGACTTTGATTCAAGCTTAAAATCATCTTATTTTTTGTCAGTTGCACAGCAGTATCCGCTACCATCACTACCCGCCATGGCGTTTCAAAAGGCAACGTCAAATAAGCCTTCATGCCATCTGAAAGTGGTGTAATGTTCGCCTCCAGTCGACCGATTTTATTCAGCCCCAAAGTCATTGAACCATAATTAATCAATGCTGCTTCATGAATTGACAAAATCTTGCCACTCGGAAGTTCTGCGGTAAATGGCGTCTGCCTTGATCCAGTCAAATTAAAAATCGCCCGCTCTTCATAATCCGTTTCCGACCTCGCTAGAGTAAATGCCGGCATTGACCAACTTTTCGCATGAATATCCAGATTAAATTCCGTTAGCTCATTCGTAATAATCATGCGCTGAAAACCTGGTTGCGGCGGAAATTCATAGCGAAAAGCCACCCCCTCATCAAAAACTCGCACTCTCAAAGTAAAGATACGTCCGTTTTTTTCACGTTCCGCCAGATAAAAAGTCGTCTCGTTATATTTATTCACAATATCCAAAGTCTCCCCCACCACACTTTGCCAAGTTTCATCCTTAAATTTTGGCAAAATCCTTACCACTCCCAAATTTTCCGCAATCGGTTTTTCGTTATAAATTTCGAAACCTAATCTAGAATTACTCAGTAATACTTCTTGATTTTTTAGTACCCGAAAGCTCGGACTACCATTTTTCAGACTAAACTCAAAAACCAAACTCCCGCTCGGTGATTTCACATTTACCAAAGAATTCGCTTTCGCTTCTTCTTTTTTAAAAAGTCCTTTCAAAAAGCCCATATGCTTAATATTATACCGCATATGCTAAATATGATAAAATAATTTTAAGATGCAAGACGATATTAATCTCGAAGAACTCACCAAAAATAGCAAACCTAGTTTTCTCAAAATTTTCTTTATCGTACTCGGTACTATTCTTGGTGTATTTGCCATTGCTTTTGGCGTAGTTTCTTTGCTTAAACTCCTTTCAAACACTGCTGAAAAAGTCGAAAATAAAAAACCGGAGATTGCTAAGGTTGCTGAAAAGCGCGCACCACATCGCATCGATTTACAGTACCTCATCGACGATTGGCGTCGAGACCAGGGAATTACCGAAGATTCGTCAGTCTTGATGTACGATCTCACCAATTCTGATATTGTTGGTCGCTTTAACGACACTAAAGCCTTCACCGAACCAAATCTCATAAGTCTCCTAGTCGCCTACGAAAATTATCGTCGCATTAGTGACGGCAGTTTCCATCTTGATGAACAAATTAATCTCAAAAATCAGACCGCGCTCTCTCGTCAAGATTGCCTAAATGAACTTTTCACTTCCGAAAATACCAACTGCAAGGACGCTCTCCGCGCTGAACTTTCCGATGTTGTGCTCAATAATCTTCTCGCTAAAATAGACCTAGAGCATCTCAAAATTTCTGGAAGTAACATCACCCTCACCGCGACTGATTATCTAAAACTTATTAAGTTTATTTATAATTCCGAAAATCTTAAGTCTGAAAACTGGAATAAATTCTTCGCACATTTTCTCATCACCGGCGACCATTTTGGTCTTATTTCCGGCGTCAATAAAGCCACGATTTTTGATTATGCTTCCGCCAAATTAAAAACCGAAACCGTGGCAAATACTCTCCCGTATTTTAGTGAAGCCTCCATTCTCGAATTCAAAGATTTACCGAAATATGAAGACCGTAAATATATCGTGATTTCACTTAACCAAAATTTTAATCCGACTAAACTCACTCCTCTTGGTCGCAATCTCGAAGAGCGCATCATTAACGAACGTTAATAAATTACTATTATTTTAGACAAAAGCATCATCGTTTATTTGTCTTATGCATAAAAAATAAATCCCCGGAGAGATTTATTTTTTTACTAAAACCAATTAAGCTTGAGCGTTCCAGCGAGCAATTGCTTCTTTTACGACTTCCTTAGCTTCCTCAGCACCGAAGAAACCTTTCACCTCAGTAGTGCCAGGCTTCTTCAAATCTTTGTAATGATTGAAGTGGAATTCGATTTGGCGGATCAATTGCTTTGGCAAATCTTCCAAAGTTTGGTACTTATCACCGTTATTGCGGTCATCTTCTGGCACACAAATGATCTTGTCATCAACTTCATCAGAGTCAACAAACTTCATTACGCCAAGAATACGAGCCTTCATGTAAATGCCAGTCGTCAAAGGCTGATCGGTAATCATCAAAACATCAAGTTCATCGCCATCCTCATCGAGAGTTTGAGGGATAAAACCATAATTACAAGGCTTTGCAAATGCCATTGGTTCGACACGGTCAAGCATAAAGCAAGCATTTTTGCGGTCCCATTCAATTTTGTGGTTAGAACCAGTAGGAATTTCGATCACTACATTTAATTCACCATTTTCGTAGTCACCTGGGGTCAAAATTTTGTTAAAATCAGCCATATTTCTCCTTTATTTTTTCTTATTATACCATTTTTTCTCTCTGTGCTAAACTAAAACTATGGAATTCAATGATTTAAGAAAACCTCTTGCCGAACGTATGCGACCGCAAAGTCTCGATGAAGTTTTTGGTCAAAAAACTATTATTGGCAAGGGTAAAATTCTTACGGAATTAATTAAATCAAAAGAACCCACTAATCTGATTTTCTGGGGACCTCCCGGCACTGGCAAAACCACTCTAGCTCGCATTATTGCCAAAGAACTTGACGCTGACTTCGTCGAACTTTCCGCCGTCGCCGCTCATAAATCCGATGTCGAGCAAGTGGTTGAACGTGCGCGCCAAAACTGGAACCTCAAAGTCCGCACCCTGCTTTTTATTGATGAGATTCATCGTTTTAATAAAGCTCAACAAGACGCTTTTTTACCCCATGTCGAATCTGGTCTCATCACTCTGATTGGCGCCACTACAGAAAATCCGAGTTTTGAAGTCATCCCCGCACTCATTTCGCGTAGTCGCGTAGTGATTTTGTCTACCTTAAAAGATTCTGATATTAAAGATATCCTACTTCGCGCCATCGAGAGGGAATATCCGAAAGCCAAAATCGACCCTGAAGTTATCAATTTTCTCGCCCACCTTAGTCACGGCGACGCCCGTTCGGCACTTGGCGACCTCGAACTCTGTCTTTCACTCAAAAATAAACTTACTCTCGATTTTGTCACTAAAACCCTAAACAATAAAGTCAATTATTTTGATAAATCCGGTGATCGCCACTACGATACCATTTCTGCTTTCATTAAATCCATGCGCGGCAGTGATGTCGACGCCACACTTTATTATTTAGCCCGCATGCTGGAAGGCGGAGAGGATCCCAAATTCATTGCTCGTCGCATGGTAATTTTTGCTTCCGAAGATATCGGCCTTGCTGGTAACGGCGCCCTCACCCTCGCCGAGTCAGCTTTTTCTGCTATCGAAAAAGTTGGCATGCCAGAAGGGGGAATTATTTTGTCGCACGTTGCCATCGCCCTCGCCAAGTCTAAAAAAGATCGCTCTAGCTATGACGCTTGGGGCCGCGCTAAGGCTCTCGCCAAAAACACTAGTCATCTACCCATCCCGCTCGAGATTCGCAATCCCGAAACCAAACTGATGAAAAATCTGGGCTATGGCAAAGATTATAAATGGGAAGCTAATTTTCATCATCAAAAAAGCTACTTACCCGAAGAAATCAAAGACCAGAGACTTTATTTTCCACCCAAAAATTAGTAACATAGTTGCCAAAACTATCTTTTTGTGCTTTAATATAAACAATTTAGCACCTTAACAGGAAAATTGTGTTGTAAGAGGAGGGTAACCATGGAAGGTTTCTTAGACAAACGCAAGTTAGAGAATGAAGCTAGTTTTGAGGAGATATTACAAACTCTGGATATGGCCTACGATCTTTTTAGTCTACGCTTCTGCTGGTCGGATATGATTGAAACTCCAAAAACCGGCACCGAGTGGAAAGAATATGCATTCTTTCAATCTCTGGTTGATTTTGACCAAAAACTACAAGCCTGGTATCAAGACCAGAATGCTCCAGAACTCGAAGTCCCCAAAGAGATTCATGCCACTATTTCTATTGACCGCATTACCAGCGTAATGCCAAAAAGTGCCAAGCAACATGTCAGACATTATCGTAATGATCACATTGAATCTCGCACTTTTCAGTTTAGTGTCAAATCACTCCGGCACCTCACTAGGACAGAAATTCATGAACTTTTTAACAAATATAGTGTCCCTACCGATCTTAGAGATGCCATCAGTAAAGGTGATGTTTACGTTGTTACTACTACAAGTGGCGAAAAATTTAATTTCGTTCATCGGCATAATCACTGAAAAGCCTAACCACAGAAAAACGCAACACAATTTTTCACCCCCGAAGTCGGGGGTCTTTTTATTCTAAAAC
>ERZ773203.1008-NODE-1008-length-14817-cov-57.068622_pt1 | contig 14817 bp, 15 predicted proteins | sample MGYA00580529_ERZ773203 | MGnify/ENA primary metagenome ERZ773203 (study PRJEB29015, sample SAMEA2738176) | human oral metagenome | biome: human oral; feature: human-associated habitat; material: saliva | place: China | collected 2177 ... | reverse complement strand
GGTGTGCCGTCTGTTTAAAACAGGTTGTCGAGATTGTCTTTATTGCGCGGTTTGGCTTGTGGTTTTGCCTCAGGCTCGGCTTTCGGAGTCGGTTTGGACTCGGGGGCTTTGGCTTTTTCCGGTTTGTTTTCTACCGTTTGTGCGGCAGGTTTGTTGCTTGCGGCTTTGTTTTCTACAGGCTGGCTGTCTGCTTTAGGTTTGTTTTGAGCGGCAGAGCTGCTGTTGTCGGATTGTGTGTTTTCTGATTTGTCGGCTTCAGCGCGTTTGTTTTCTGTGCGTTTGCTGCGGTGTACAGAGGAGCGGTCGTTTTTTACACCTTCTTCCGCTTTTTCGCCTTTTTCGTCTTGTGGGACGACAGGGTTTCCGGAGGCGGTTTTTGCGTCGCCGTCTTTGGCAGGCTGAACGGTTTCAGGTTCGACAGTGCCGTTGGGGCGCCAAACTTCAATGCGTGTGTCGTTTTGTTCGGCAGGGCTTTTTTCTTCGGGTACGTCGGTTTTGCCGGAGTTTAGGGTACTGAATACGCCGGCAACCAGAGCTGCGACGGCGATAAAGCTGACAAGGAATAAAGCGCGGATTAGGTGTTTGGGCTTAAGTTGGAAAGGGGTTTTATTATTCTTGGACATGATGTGGCAGGTAATCGTTGGAGGAATGGCCGTCTGAATATTCAGACGGCCCCGGGTTGCCTGTGAATCAATTGGCAACGTAGTTTTGATAGAGGGTCACGACTTTTTGTACGCCGACGGTCGTGCTGACTTTTTGGGTCACGCGGGCTTGTTCGTCAGGCGTGAGAATACCCATCACATAGGTCACGTTGCCGTAAGTCACGATTTTGACGCGTGCTTGGGTGGCCGGGCTGAGGCCCAACAGGGAGGCGCGGACTTTGGATGTACTCCAGGTGTCGTTGGTCACGTCGCCGAGCGAACGCGCTTGTGAGGCAACGGTGATGTAGTTGTACACGCCTTCTGCGGCTTGTTCGGAACGGGCGATGCGTTCAACAAATTGTTTTTCGCCTTCGGTAGCCACTTGTCCGAGCAGGAGCAGGTGGCGGTTGTAGCCGACAACGTTCAGTTTGGGCGTGTAGCCTTGGACTTGGTTGTTTTGGCGCAGGTAGGAGCGTGCGGTGGTTTCGACGCGCAGTGCCATAACGTTGTCGTCGGTTTGCGCGCCGGTGGTGCGGCGGTCGACGGCGGATTTGGTGCCGACGGCTGCCCCGCCGATCAGTGCGCCGACGCAGCCGCTCAGACTCAGGCTCAAGAGGGTCGCAGTCAGAACGGGGAGGGCGTAGCGTTTGATATTCTTCATATCCTTTTCCTTGGGTATGGACGGTTGGGTGTTCAGACGACCTTTAAGGGATGGGCCGTCTGAAAAGAAAGGGTTACATGCCTTCAAGCAGGACGGAGTCGATGCAGTCGCACATGGCGTGAATCAGCAAAATATGGTTTTCCTGAATGCGGGCAGTGCGCGGATAAGGGACGTTGAGCAAAACGTCGGTATCTTTGAGCATGGCGGCGATTTTTCCGCCGTCGCGGCCGGTCATGGCGATGACGTGCATATCGCGTTCATGTGCCGCTTTGATGGCTTCGATGACGTTGGCGGAATTGCCGGAGGTGGAGATGCCGACCAATACGTCGCCGGCACGTCCGAGCGCGCGCACTTGTTTGCTGAATACGTGGTCGAAACCGTAGTCGTTGCCGATGGCAGTCAGGGCGGAAGTGTCTGTCGTCAGCGCGACAGCGGCCAATTCCATGCGTTCTTTTTCAAAACGGCCGGTCATTTCTGCGGCGAAGTGTTGTGCGTCGGCAGCCGAACCGCCGTTGCCGCAGGCCAGGATTTTGCCGTCGTTCATCAGGCATTGCAGCATCAGCTCGGCAGCCTGTGCGGTCGGCTCGACCAGTACTTTTTCGGCTTCCTGCTTGGCGCGGATGCTCTCGGCAAAATGTGCGGAAACGCGTTCTTGTAATGTTATCATGAGGTTAACCTGTAATATTTTGAATCCATTCGGGTTGGCCGTCGCCTTCAATCAGTACCGCATCCAGGCGGCAGGGAGCATGGTTCAACCCGTGCTTTTGCAGATAATACTCTACACTTCGTTGCAATTTCAATAATTTGGACGGCGAGATGCTGTATGCGGCACCACCGAAACCTCGGTTTTTGCGGTATTTTACTTCAACAAACACAATCGTACCGCCGTTTTTGACGATTAAATCGATTTCACCGTAGGCGCAATGCCAGTTCCGCGCCAGCAGCGAGCAGCCTTTGCCCAGCAGGAATGCCAGCGCCGCATCTTCAGCCGCCGCCCCCTGTTTGTGGTTTAAGCGCATGAAAAGTTTACCCGTTATATAATCATTGTTTTTAAAGAGACGCCGTTTCAGACGGCCTTGAATCTATGTACACAAAACACCTGCAAAAAGCCGTCGACAGCATCGAAAAACAGACATTATACGTTGTCGCCACACCCATCGGCAATTTAGCCGACATAACGCTGCGCGCGCTGGCCGTGCTGCAAAAGGCCGACATTATCTGCGCCGAGGACACCCGTGTTACCGCCCAGCTTTTGAGTGCGTACGGCATTCAGGGCAAACTCGTGAGCGTGCGCGAACACAACGAGCAGCAAATGGCCGATAAAATCATCGCCTATCTTTCAGACGGCCTGAGTGTCGCCCAAGTTTCGGATGCGGGCACACCTGCGGTTTGCGATCCCGGTGCGAAACTTGCCGCCCGCGTGCGCGAAGCCGGATTTAAAGTGGTGCCTGTGGTCGGCGCAAGCGCGGTCATGGGGGCGTTGAGCGTGGCAGGTGTGACGGAATCCGATTTTTACTTCAACGGTTTCCTGCCGCCTAAAGCCGGCGAACGTCAAAAGCTGTTGGCCAAATGGGCGGAAGCCGATTTTCCGATTGTGATGTTTGAAACGCCACACCGTATCGAAGCAAGCCTTGCGGATATGGCCGCGCAGTTCCCCGAACGCCGTTTGACTTTGGCACGCGAAATCACCAAAACGTTTGAAACCTTCCTCAGCGGCACGGTTGCCGAAATCCAAGCCGCCCTTAAAAACGACAGCAACCAAACGCGTGGAGAAATGGTGCTGGTGTTGCACCCTGCGGTGAAAGAGAAACACAGCGATTTGCCCGAGGCGGCGCAAAACACCATGAAAATCCTTGCGGCCGAGTTGCCGACCAAACAAGCTGCCGAGCTTGCCGCCAAGATTACCGGCGAGAATAAAAAGGCGCTGTATGATTTGGCTTTGGAATGGAAACGGATTTCAGACGACGCTTGAGGTCTTGCAGGCTTATTTTTCTCAACTTGTGGTGTGAACAATGCGACGATTTCCTACAGGCAAAAGGCTGGGTATTGTTCGTTATCCGTTTGCCGGTTCTACAGGCTGTACATAGGTAAAGTTCCGTTTGCCGCATTGCTCCCCCCCCCCCTTGTAATTTACAATGACACTGCATACAACTTGTATGTTCTTAAATCTTTCAATCTACGGGAGTGGACTTATGAAACAAAACATCATCGTTGCCTTATTCAACATCTCCAGCGAAGCTTATCAAGCCTTTTCTGAATTGAAAGCTTACTCGCAGACAACAGATGCTTTGGTGGCACAAGCCGTTTTGGTTAAAAAGGAAAATGACCTGATTATCCCAGCAGAAAGCACCGACTTTACCGCCAATACGGTCGAAGGCACATGGACGGGCGGCCTCATTGGTTCACTGGTCGGCATTCTCGGCGGTCCTATCGGTGTTCTGTTGGGTGGAGCTACTGGCGCACTCATCGGCAGTGATGCAGGTACTGCCCAAACATTGGAAGAGGGGGCGTTGCTGGAAAATACAGCCAAAAAACTGGATAACGGCAGTACTGCAATCATTATTTTGGCGCAAGAATCCGACGAAGCTGTATTGGATGCCTTCTTCCACCGTTTCAAAACCGTTATTCTCCGGCAAGATGCAGCCGTTGCCCAACAGGACGTATTGGCAGCAATAGAAGCGCAGGAAGAAGTGGCACGTCAGGCACACGAAGCTTGGAAAAAACAGCGCAAAGCCGAGCGCAAAGAGAAAGTGGAAGCCTTCAAGGCCGACATCAAACAAAAATTCGACAAATTGGCAGCCAAGTTGAAATAACACTGCCACCAACCCAAGGTATGTAACCGCTCAAATTTTCCGTTTCGGATGCATGCCAAACCGGTTTGAGGCTACCTGAAAATCTATTTTTCAGGTAGCCTCTCCCTTTTTCATGCCCCGAGACCTTTGCAAAGGTCTCGGCCTTTTTATAATTGGATTTTAGATCGATCCAATAGGTTCAATACGCTTCTAAGTTTGCGTTTCAGACGGCCTCGATGTTTGGCAAACCTGCTTCAACGCTGCCATGCGCTGCGCAAATATTCGATGCAGTCGGTCAGGGCGTAAAACGGGGCGTTGCCGTGATTGGCGTTGGGGTAGAGGGTAAAGCGGACATCTGCGCCGAGGTGGTGCAAAGTGCCGGCAAGGATTTTAGCTTGTGCGACCATGCCGCGGCTGGTTTGGTCGGGACGGTTGTTTCTGCCTTCATGCTCGCCTGCGCCGAGGCGGATGCCGATTCCTTGCGGCAAAGTGTCGGGCAGCCAATCAAGTACGCGGCGGTCTTGCCACCAGATAGACGGCGAAACCAGCAAATAATGGCGGAATCGTTCGGGACGGGTGAACAGGGAATAGAGGCCGTACAGTGCGCCGAACGAATGGCCGAAGATGGCTTGGTTTTGGGTATCGATGCGGTATTTGCTGTTGAGCAGGGCGGAGAGTTCGTCATCGATAAAGCGGCTGAAGCGGTCGGCTTGGCCGTATTGTTTGCGTTCGGATTCGGGCGCGTTGTCGGGCAGCGGTGGCGTGTAGTCGAGTGCGCGTTGGCTTAGGTCGCGGATGTTGCCGCCGGTGTAGCCGATACCGACAATCAGACAGGCGGCATGGCTTTTGGTGATGGGGTTGATGAGCAGGGATTGCGCCATATTGAGGATGGCGGGGAAAAAGGCATCCCCGTCAAGGATATACAGCACGGGATAGCCGCCTGCCGGACGCTCGCCGAGTGTCGCGGCTTGAATGCGGTAGGTGCGGCCGGTGTGGGCGGAGGTAATGGAGGTTTCTTCGGCTTGCAGCAGGGTAGCGGTTTGCCAGTTGGGACGGATGGGCATGATGGGGTGCTTTAATCAATGGGTTGCTTAAGTAAAAGGAGAAAAGGCCGTCTGAACAATGGATTTCAGACGGCCTTATTGTACGGATTTCTGCCTTTTTAACAATACGCGCGATTAGCGTACGTCAACGTATGAGCTGCTGTGCAGTTCGCGCAGGAGGTTGGTGGTCGCCTGTTGTGCTTTTTGTTGGGACAGGTATTGGCGGACGGCGTTTTGTTGGCGCTCTTCAGGTGTACCTGCTTCGCGGACGTCGTTCAGCTTGATGATGTGCCAGCCGAATTGGGTGCGGACAGGGGCGCTGATTTGGCCGGGTTTGAGTTTGTGGACGGCTTCTTCAAATGGGGCAACCATCATGCCGTCGGCAAACCAGCCCAAATCACCGCCATTGCCGGCGCTGCTGTCTTGCGAGTATTGGCGTGCCAAACCGCCGAAATCTGCGCCGCTGCGGGCCTGTGAGTAGATTTTGCGGATGGTGCTTTCTGCGCCGACGGCGGCATTGTCGTTGTCGGCTTTAATGAGGATGTGTTGGGCATGGTATTGGCGCACAGGGTCTGCTTCAGGCAGGGTTACGCCTTGTTGTTTGGCCTGCTCGATGTAGCGTGCCACTTCGGAGTCGCTCACGCGGCTGTTTTGCATGATGGCTTGTTGGCGCACTTTTTCAACAATAATGCTGTCGGCGATGTCTTGACGGACGGCGGCAGACGGATTTTTGATGTTGGGGTTGTGCGCGATAACGGCTTCGATTTCGCTATCGGTTGCTTGGATATTACGGCGTTTGCCGGCTTGGAGGATCAGGGATTGGTTGATCATTTGTGCCAAAACTTGTTGGCGCAGCTCGTTGGCGTCCATTTGTGTGCCTTTAGGCATGGTTTGACGCGCTTGTGCCACGGCTTGTTCTACTTGACGGTGGGTAATGACTTCGTTGTCGACAACCGCGGCAATGCCGTCTGAAAGATGTACGCCGCTTTGTACGGCAGGCATGGTGGTTGCGCTGACGGCAGCTGCTTTGGCTGCACGCGCTTTGCTTGCTTTGGCTTTAGGGGCGGCGTGTGCGCCTACTGCGAGAGTGAGTGCGGCGACGAGAATCAGGGGTTTGAAGTTCATTGTTTGACTACCTCGTTGGTTTTGCTGTAACCGGGGATGGCTAAGCGGAGTTTTTCGAATGGGTTGTTGCTGATATTGCTCAAGTCTTTGAGTTGGAGGTTGAAGAATACGGCGTTTTTGTGGCTGTTTTCGCCGGTAACATAGCGTTGGCCGACCAAGCTTGCGCTCCAGCAGCCGCAGTTGCTTTTGTATTCTGCACCGATGAGCATTTCCAGCGGTTTTTTGGCTTCGATTTCGTAGTTGTAACGGGCAACGGCATACAGGTTTTTACTCAACGGCCATTGGGCGGCAAGGTCGATTTGGCTGAGCCTGTCGTAGAAATAGTCGCCGTTGGCTTGCAGATAAATGCGCTCGTTGCGTCCGTATTTGTAGCGCGCGCTTAAGACTTTGCCGGGTTCGGGGTTGTAGGTAATCCCTGCGGCGTAGCTCTCGGCACGGCTTAGGTTTTGGTTGTAGTGGATGTCCAAATCAATGCGTGTACTCGGAGTAAGGTTGCCGTGTGCAAAGGCTACCCAGTCGGATTGGCTGCGCGGATAATTGCTGACATTGCCGTCAGGCAGGACGTTGTCTTTTTTGAAATAAAACTTCTGGCCGATACCTGCACGGAAGAGTTCCGCACCGGTATTGGGGTCGAGGATACGGCTTTGTGTGGCCAGCGTCAGGCTGTTGGCCGAATTGATGCGGTCGTTGCCTGAATACAGGTTTTCGCGGAACAGCTGCGAATAGGTAAAGCTGTTTTCGGAGCTGTCGAAATTAGGCAGGTCGTTTTGGGACTTGGTCGGAATGTAGTTGTAAAACAGGCGCGGTTCAAGCGTTTGCAGGTATTCCCCGCCGAAGAGTCGGGCCCTGCGCTCGAAAGTCAGGCCGCTGTCGACGTTGATAATCGGCAGGACGCGGCTGACATTGCGGCCGCTTTGACCGTTGAAGCTGTTGAGGCTGTAATAAGTGGCATGTACGCCGACTTTAGGCCGGATGTAGCCCCATTGGTTGTGGAAATCCCATTTGACGCTCGGGTAGAGTACCACGCGGCTGCCGTCTTGCTTGGTGTCGTGGTCAAAGCGGGTGAATTGGCCGAACACGTTGAGTTGCGCTTTGCCGAGATGGCTTTGCCAACGGCCGGTCAGACGGGGCATGATGGCATAAGGTTCGTCTTTATAACCGTCTTGGTTGGCCAGCGTTTGATATTTTTGTACGCGCAACGAGCCGTCGAAGCTGCCGCCTAGCAGTTTGTCGCTGTAATTGAGCCATGCCTGACGGTCAAGGTTGACGTTGCGCGCGATGTCTTCGCGGCCATAGAAGTCGCGGTAGTAATCGTCGTCGGAAACTTGGTTGTAGTTGATGCCGCCACTGATTTTGCCGTTCAGCTGCTGCTGGTGTTTCCATTTGAACTGATAGCGGTTGTTGTGGACGCTTTTTTGGTCGTTCGGCATCCAGTCGCCATCGACTTCGCCGCTGTAATTCGGTTGCAGATAACGGACTTGGCCGCCCAGTTGCACGCCGCGTTTGCTGATAATGCCCGGACGGAAAGTGGCATCCAAATTCGGCGCAAGGTTGAAGTAGTAGGGTAGGCTCAGCTCAAGGCCGTCTGAACCTGTGGCAATGGTCGGAACGAGCAGGCCGCTTTTGCGGTTGCCGTTGATGGGGAAGTCCACCCAAGGTGTGTAGAGGACGGGTACGCCGCCGAATACGAGCGAAGCGTGTTTGGCCACGCCGATGCCTGTCGATTCATCGGCTTCAATGCTTTGCGCTTGGATATACCAGCTGGCATCACCGGGCGAACAGGTGTTGAATTTGGTATTGATGAGTTTGTAGAGGCCTTTGCCTTTGAGTTCGGCTTTTTCGCTGACACTTTGAAGGCGGCGGCCGCCTTGTTCGGTATTGAGGCGCACGGCAGTGCCGGAACCGGTTTGGTCTTTGAGGTTGTAAACCAATTGGTCGCCGGATACGGTCGAACCGTTTTGATACAGGGTAAAGCGGTCGCCGGCGGTAACGGTATCGGTGGCTTGGTCGTATTGCGCCCAATCGGCGTTGAGAACGTCGGCATTGCGCTCGACGATGACGTCGCCTTCGGCACGGACGCCGACTTGGGTCTGGCCTTCTATTTTATCGGCGTTGACACGGGTGTAATCGGCAGGCAGGGCAGGCTCGCCGCTGCGTTTGATTTCGGCGGTTTCGGCCGGCTTGGCATCTTCGTGGTCGCAAAACAGGCAAGTGCTGCCCAAGGAAAGCGGATCGGCTTCGCTTTGGCCGGTTTGTGCCGGTTTGGATGCGGCGGTGTGGGCAGGGGTATAGTCTTCCGCCTGCGGAACAGAAGCATCTTCCGCGCGCACGGCTGTTGCGCCAAAGCCCATAATTAAGGCGAGTACCAAGGGTTTGAGTGAAAATAAACGAGCCAAAATCGCCCCTTAAATCGGTTTGCCAGTTAGAATAGCGGTTATTGTAACCTGAAATTCTGCGATACCGCTATGCAACGACAAACCGAATTACAAAACTGGCTGGAGTCTGTTTACCCGAACCAGCCGTTTGAATTGAGCTTTGCGGCAGCCGATGCCGACTTCCGCCGCTATTTCCGTGCGACGTTTTCAGACGGCCAGACCGTTATCTGTATGGACGCGCCTCCTGAGAAGATGAGTGTTGCGCCTTATTTGAAAGTGCAAAAACTGTTTAACATGGTCAATGTGCCGCAAGTGCTTCATGTGGATGAAGCGTTGGGCTTTATGGTGTTGAACGATTTGGGCAATACCACATTCCTGACCGCCATGAATCAGGAAAACAGCGAAACCGCCCACAAAGCCCTGCTGCTCGAAGCCATCGACGAACTGATCGAACTGCAAAAAGCCAGCCAACCCGGCAAACTGCCGGAATACGACCGCGAAGTCATGCTGCGTGAGATTAACTTGTTCCCCGAATGGTTTGTGGCCAAAGAATTGGGTCGTGAGCTGACTTTCAAGCAACGTCAGTTGTGGCAGCAAACCGTCGATACGCTGTTGCCGCCCCTGTTGGCGCAGCCTAAAGTGTATGTCCACCGCGACTTTATCGTCCGCAATCTGATGCTGGCAAAAGGTCGTCCGGGCGTGTTGGACTTCCAAGACGCGCTTTACGGCCCGATTTCCTATGATTTGGTGTCGCTGTTGCGCGATGCATTTATCGAATGGGAAGAAGAATTTGTGTTGGACTTGGTCGTCCGTTACTGGGAAAAAGCACGCGCTGCCCAGCTGCCTGTGCCTGCCGAGTTTGACGAGTTCTACCGCTGGTTTGAATGGATGGGCGTACAACGCCATTTGAAAGTGGCCGGTATTTTTGCCCGTCTGTACTACCGCGACGGCAAAGACAAATACCGCCCTGAAATCCCGCGCTTCTTGAACTACTTGCGCCGCGTATCGCGCCGTTACAATGATTTGGCGCCACTTTATGCGTTGCTGGTCGAATTGGTCGGCGATGACGAATTGGAAACAGGCTATACCTTCTAAGCTTGGTTTTTAAGATTTGATTCCACTTTTCAGACGGCCTAATCAACAAAAGGCCGTCTGAAACCTTTACAGAACACATAAAAATGACTTACATGATTTACCCCAAAACCTACGACGTGATTGTCGTCGGTGGCGGCCATGCCGGTACCGAAGCCGCGCTTGCCGCCGCACGCATGGGTGCGCAAACCCTGCTGCTCTCACACAACATCGAAACCCTCGGCCAAATGTCGTGCAACCCCTCCATCGGCGGTATCGGCAAAGGCCACCTTGTGCGCGAACTCGACGCATTGGGCGGCGCAATGGCGTTGGCCACCGACAAATCCGGTATCCAGTTCCGCCGATTGAATGCCAGCAAAGGTGCGGCAGTACGAGCCACGCGCGCGCAGGCCGACCGCATCCTATATAAAGCCGCCATCCGCGAAATGTTGGAAAACCAAGAAAACCTCGACCTTTTCCAACAAGCCGTCGAAGACGTAACGCTTGATGGCGAACGCATCAGCGGCGTGGTTACCGCGATGGGCGTAGAGTTTAAAGCACGCGCCGTCGTGTTGACCGCAGGCACATTTTTGTCCGGCAAAATCCACATCGGTTTGGAAAACTACGAAGGCGGCCGCGCCGGCGATCCAGCCGCCAAATCGCTGGGCGGCCGTTTGCGCGAATTGAACCTGCCTCAAGGCCGTCTGAAAACCGGTACGCCGCCGCGTATCGACGGACGCACGATTGATTTTTCCCAATTGACCGAACAGCCCGGCGACACACCCGTTCCCGTAATGTCCGTGCGCGGTAGCGCCGATATGCACCCGCGCCAAGTGTCCTGCTGGATTACGCATACCAACACGCAAACCCACGACATCATCCGCTCAGGCTTCGACCGCAGCCCGATGTTTACCGGCAAAATCGAAGGCGTCGGTCCGCGTTATTGTCCGTCTATCGAAGACAAAATCAACCGTTTCGCCGACAAAGACAGCCACCAGATTTTCCTCGAACCCGAAGGCCTGACCACACACGAATACTATCCAAACGGTATCTCCACCAGCCTGCCGTTCGACATCCAAATCGCCCTCGTGCGCAGCATGAAAGGCCTTGAAAACGCCCATATCCTGCGCCCAGGTTACGCCATCGAATACGACTACTTCGATCCGCGCAACCTCAAGGCCAGCCTCGAAACCAAAACCATCCAAGGCCTCTTCTTCGCCGGACAAATCAACGGCACGACTGGCTACGAAGAAGCCGCTGCGCAAGGCCTGCTCGCAGGTGCGAACGCCGTGCAATACGTCCGCGAACAAGATCCGCTCCTGTTGCGCCGCGAACAAGCCTATCTCGGCGTATTGGTGGACGACCTCATCACCAAAGGCGTGAACGAACCCTACCGCATGTTCACCAGCCGCGCCGAATACCGCCTGCAACTCAGGGAAGACAACGCCGACATGCGTCTGACCGAAGACGGCCACAAAATCGGCTTGGTGGGTGAAGAACAATGGCGCATGTTTAACGAAAAACGCGAAGCCATCGAACGCGAAATCCAACGTTTGAAAACAACGTGGTACACGCCGCAAAAACTCGCCGAAGACGAACAAATCCGCGTGTTCGGACAAAAACTCAGCCGCGAAGCCAACCTGCACGACCTCCTGCGCCGCCCGAACCTCGACTACGCCGCGCTGATGACCCTGCCCGACGCCCAACCTGAAACCGCACTTGCCGACAGCGTGGTCGAACAAGTCGAAATCCAAGTCAAATACCAAGGCTATATCGACCGTCAAAACGAAGAAATCGACAGCCGCCGCGACATCGAAACCTTAAAGCTGCCCGAGGATATCGATTACAGCAAAGTCAAAGGTTTGTCGGCAGAAGTGCAGCAAAAGCTCAACCAGCACAAACCCGAAACCGTCGGTCAAGCCAGCCGCATTTCCGGCGTCACGCCTGCCGCCGTCGCATTGCTGATGGTGCATTTGAAGCGCGGGTTTAAGGGGGCGAAGTAGGCTGCCTGAAAGTGCAGGCTGCGCACAAATAGCCGTCATGAAACAATAGGAATGAAATCCGTTTTTCAGACGGCACGAAGATTTCAAGCACATACGAAGCGCCCATCTATTAGTGTTTTAAAACTATAAGAGAATTAAAATGAAACATTTGACAAAATTACTGGCAGCCGCATTGCTGGCTTTGGGTTTGAATCAGGCAGTGTGGGCGGATGACGCATCGGATTTCCGGCAAACCCTGCAGTTGGCGGAACAGGGGAATGCCAAAGCCCAATTCGTGTTGGGTCTGATGTATCACATCGGACAAGGCGTACGCCAAGACTATGCCGAAGCGCTCAGATGGTATCGCCAAGCGGCGGAACAGGGGTTTACTTCAGCCCAATATAATCTGGGCAATATGTATGAAACCGGACGAGGTGTGCGCCAAGACGATGCTGAAGCGTTCAGATGGTATCGCCAAGCGGCAGAACAGGGGGATGCCACAGCCCAACATAATTTGGGCAATATGTATTTGAACGGACGCGGTGTGCGCCAAGACTATGCTGAAGCATTCAGATGGTATCGCCAAGCGGCTGAGCAGGGGAATGCCAAAGCCCAACATAATTTGGGCGTGATGTATGACAACGGAGATGGCGTGCGCCAAGATTATGCCGAAGCGCTCAGATGGTATCGAAAAGCAGCGGAGCAGGGGTATGCCAAAGCCCAATTAAATTTGGGTATGATGTATGCCAACGGACAAGGTGTGCGCCAAGACAATGTCGAAGCGCTTAGATGGTATCGCCAAGCGGCGGAACAGGGGAATGCCGCAGCTCAATTTAATTTGGGTCTGATGTATGGCAAAGGAAAAGGCGTACGCCAAGACTATGCCGAAGCGTTCAGATGGTATCGTAAAGCAGCGGAACAAGGGAATATCAAAGCTCAATTTAATTTAGGTGCGATGTATGCCAACGGACACGGCGTGCGCCGAAACTTTCATCTTAGCAAGGAATGGTTCAGCAAAGCATGTGATGGTGGAGTTCAAGAAGGCTGCAACCAATACCGCTATTTAAATCAGAAAGGTTATTGATGAACGATTTGTGATGCCCTTGTATTCGCAATTCAAGCGCAATGCTTAAATGCTATTGGCGAGCGCCACTAAAAACAAATCACCCGACATCTCATCATCCAATGCTTTTCTCGTCCAGCGGTTGAGGGCTTCTTCAACCGCCTTAGTCCGTTTGACATTCGGCCAGTGCAGGCTGCCTGAAAACGTGATTGAGCAAGTCGAAATCCAAGTCAAATACCAAGGCTATATCGACCACCAAAACGAAGAAATCGACAGCCGTCGCGACATCGAAACCTTAAAGCTGCCCGAGGATATCGATTACAGCAAAGTCAAAGGTTTGTCGGCAGAAGTGCAGCAAAAGCTCAACCAGCACAAACCCGAAACCGTCGGCCAAGCCAGCCGCATTTCCGGCGTAACGCCTGCCGCCGTCGCATTGTTGATGGTGCATTTGAAACGCGGGTTTAAAGATGCCAAGTAAGGTTTAATCCGAATAAAGGCCGTCTGAAATGTTCAGACGGCCTTTATTTATCAGGGGATTGGCGGTGTTGCACCTTATTTCATTAATTTTTTAAAGAGTTCGGATTGTCAGCAAGATGGGCGTGTTTTGATGAAAAAATGAAGAAGAAAACGTTTTTTCAGGATGCGTCATAAGCTGCCGCTTTTTCGAGCAGTTTTGCCCTTGCCTGCGGCCATTCCTCACGCAGCAGGCTGTATTCAACCGTATCGCGCACGCTGCCGTCTTTCCGCAGCTTGTGGCAGCGCAAGATGCCGTCTTGGTGTGCGCCCAAGCGTTCGATGGCGCGTTGGGAGGCGGTGTTGAGGTTGTCGGTCTGCCAGCAGGCGCAACGGCAGTTTAAAGTGTCGAAAACGTAGTCGAGCAACATGATTTTGCAGGCGGTATTGATGTGCGTGCGCTGTGCCGACAGGGCATACCATGTGAAACCGATGTAGAGGCGTGGGATGGCGGGGTCGATGTGGTAAAGCGAAGTCGAGCCGACAATTTTTCCCGTGTCTTCGTCGATGACGGCAAAGGCGAGGCGGGTTTGTATGGCGGTGCGGATATAGTCAGCTACTTGGTGGGGTTCGGGCGCGGTGGTTACGTTCAGCTTCCAAACTTCGCCGTCGCAAACTGCTTCGCGCAAACCGGCTTCGTGTGCCGTTGTTAAAGGTTCGAGACGGACGCGGTCGAAGGATAAAACGGGAGTGGATGAGAAATCAGTCATGGGGGTTTCCTTTGTATTTGATGGTTTGAGTTCTCAGATGACCTTTTATAGTGTCTTAACGGACGGCATCTCTGAGGTCGTCTGAAAGCTATTGATTAATGATGTTTGAACATCAGCACGCCCGACTCCGATACAAACCCGTCCAGCGGCAGGTCGTGCGGTTCGCGCGGTAGTGTGTCAACCAGTTGGCAATCGAAGCCTACGCCTATGGTTTTTGCCTGTAAACGGTATTTCATCGCTGCGAGCGTCGCGTCGTAATAGCCGCCAGCCTGCCCCAAGCGGTAGCCTTCGCGGTCCATGCCGACAATCGGGACAAGCAATATCGATAAACCGTGTACGCGGATTTTGCGTCCCGAAAATTGCGGCACATGCAGCTTCGCCCTGCCGCGTTTGCGTTCTTGTTTCGCCCCGTCGGCAGGATAGGGCGTGAACCACATCCGCCGCGAATGCGGTTCGATATAAGGCAGATAGAGTTTGGCGCCACGTTTTTGCGCCGCACGCACAAAGCCGTCCAGCCGCAGCTCGCTGCCCATCGGCCAATACACGCCGATCTTTCGCCCCTTCTTGATATAACGTTTGAGCAGGCGGTTAACCGTTTGCCCCGCCGCCAACCGCCCTTGATGCCCCATCTGCGCGCGGGCGCGGCGCAATTCTCGGCGCAGGACGTGTTTTTCCTCATTCCTCATTTCAGACGACCTTTTGAGTGTTGTTGTAGAATACGGCGATTATAAACGCTCCGTTAACATCAAAACAGGATTCCGCCATGTGGCATATCGTCCTTATCGGTTACCTCTTCGTCGCCGTCATGTATTCCGCCGCCCAGCCCAGCATTGCGCGCGCT
>ERZ773203.1007-NODE-1007-length-14820-cov-34.784219_pt1 | contig 14820 bp, 12 predicted proteins | sample MGYA00580529_ERZ773203 | MGnify/ENA primary metagenome ERZ773203 (study PRJEB29015, sample SAMEA2738176) | human oral metagenome | biome: human oral; feature: human-associated habitat; material: saliva | place: China | collected 2177 ... | reverse complement strand
TTGCCTGCCGCGTTCGAGGCGCTGCGCGCAGCCAGCGCCATCGCCACGTGGTTGCGCGGCGGCGGTGCGGCCGCTGAAAGCGCCAGCGGCTGGCGCATGCGTTGCCGTTTCCCGGGATTGCCTTGCGAAGGCCCCTGAAGCCATTCGCGTGAGAGTTGCCTGGCGCTCATGGCGCACTCCATTTCAGAGCCTGTTTGCCCGCCTTGCGGGCTGCGTGAAAGAAAAAAGCGGCGGATTGTGCGGCGCGCCAGCGCCTGCGCCAAGGCGCAGGGCAATATTTCGCTCCGCTATCCATAGCAAGATGTCCTAGTGGAAACTGCGCAGGATGGCGTTTTCATGCCCCTGTATTTGCTCCTGTTTCTGATGCCTTCTGGCCGGGAGAGCCAGGCCGGGCATCCATCAGCCGCATTCAGCGCCTGCGTCCGGGGCCGCCGCGCCCGCCTTGGCGTTCACAGCCTTGGCGTTTGTTGCGGGGCGGGTTCTCAAACGTCCACTTCCACCGCGTCGCCGTGGCGCTCCATCAGCTCGCGGCGGGCGGCGGCTTCGCCTTTGCCCATCAGTTTGACGAAAATATCGCGTGTTTCGTCATCTGCACCTTCTGGGATTTGTACCTGCAATAGGCGGCGGGTGTCAGGGTGCATGGTGGTGTCTTTGAGCTGGTCAGGGTTCATCTCGCCCAAGCCTTTGAAACGGCTGATGGAATAAGCAGTTTCTTTAACGCCTTCTTTTTGCAGTCGCTCCAAAATGCTGTCGAGTTCGTTTTGGTCGAGGGCGTAGAATTTGCGGGCAGGTTTGCTCTTACCTTGTGCGTTGACATCGACGCGGAACAGCGGCGGCTGGGCGACGTAGATGTGTCCATCGGCGACCAGTTTCGGGAAGTGGCGGTAGAACAGGGTCAACAGCAAAACTTGAATATGCGAGCCGTCCACGTCGGCATCGGACAGGATGGCGATTTTGCCGTAGCGCAGGCCGCTTAAGTCGGGATTATCGTTGATGCCGTGCGGATCAACGCCGATGGCGACGGAAATGTCGTGGATTTCGGCGTTGCCGAAAAGTTGGTCGGGGTGGACTTCGAAGCTGTTGAGCACTTTGCCACGCAGGGGCAGGATGGCCTGCGTGGCTTTGTCGCGGGCGAGTTTGGCGGAGCCGCCGGCGGAATCGCCTTCAACGAGGAAGAGTTCGTTTTCGCGGATGTCTTCGCTTTCGCAGTCGGTCAGTTTGCCGGGCAGGACGGCGACACCGCTGCCTTTTTTCTTTTCGATTTTTTTAACCGAACGCATCCGCGCCTGTGCCTGACGGATGGCGAGTTCGGCGATTTTTTTACCGTAGTCCACGTTTTGGTTCAGCCACAATTCCAAAGGGTCGCCCGATACGGTGGCAACGAGTTTCAGCGCGTCGCGGTTGGTCAGCTTGTCTTTGGTTTGACCTTGGAACTGCGGGTCGAGGACGCGGGCGGAGAGGACGAAGGCGGTTTTGCCGAACACGTCGTCGCTTTGTACTTTCACGCCGCGCGGCAAGAGGTTGTGCAGATTGATGAAGTTGTTGACGGCGTTGAACACGGCTTGTTTCAAGCCTGCTTCGTGCGTGCCGCCCAATGGTGTGGGAATCAGGTTGACATAGCTTTCGTTGGCGCACGAGCCTTCTTCCAGCCAAGTCAGGGCAAACGCGGCGCCTTCTCCAATGCTGAAATCGCCGTTGTGGCTGTCTGAAATGTAGTTTTCGCAGGAGAAGATAGGCACGGCTTCTTGCGCGTCGGCAATCAGGTCGGTCAGATAGCTTTTCAGGCCGTCTGGATAGTGCCAAGTTTGGGTGTGCGCTTCGTCTTCGCCTTTGATCGGACGGGTCAGGGAAACGCGCACGCCCGGTAGCAGCACAGCTTTGGCGCGCAGCAGGCGTTCGAGTTCGGGAATGCTGTAATTCGGGCTTTCAAAATATTTGCCGTCCGGCCACACACGCACTTCGGTACCGCTGTCTTTAACCGCGCATTTGCCCACTTCAGTCAAAGGCTCGATGATGTCGCCACCGGAAAAGACGATGCGGTGGACTTTGCCTTCGCGTTTGACCGTTACTTCAAGGCGGGTGGAAAGGGCGTTGGTAACAGATACGCCGACGCCGTGCAGACCGCCTGAAAAGGCATAGGCACTGCCGCCGTCTTTTTTGTTGAACTTGCCGCCTGCGTGCAGACGGGTGAACACGAGTTCGACTACGGGTACGCCTTCTTCAGGGTGCAGGCCGACGGGAATGCCGCGGCCGTTATCACGGACGGAAAGCGAACCGTCTTCATGAATTTGCACGTCGATTGCAGTCGCGAAACCACCCAACGCCTCGTCCGCCGCATTATCAATCACTTCCTGACAGATATGGGTCGGGCTGTCGGTACGGGTGTACATGCCGGGACGTTCTTTGACCGGCTCCAAGCCTTTGAGGACGGTAATGCTGGATTCGCTGTATTGATTGTTTTTAGCCATAGGAATAATGTAAAGGCCGTCTGAAAGGATGAAAAACAACGCTTTCAGACGGCCTGAAAGCGTTTGGGTTATAGGTTTTCTATTGGATTGCGACGGATAAATTCTTCATAGCTTTCTATGCCGCGCAAGAAACGGGAAAGTTCGGTCAATGCGCCCAAATACACGCCGCGCTTGAAGTCGATGACTTCGTCAACCGGCGCCCAGTATTGATGCCAACGCCAGCCGTCGAATTCAGGATGATGGCAGGCGCGGAGGTTGACGTCGCTGTCGCGGCCGACCAAACGCAAAAGATACCAAATCTGTTTTTGTCCGCGATACGAACCGCGCCATTCGCGGCGCACCCAGTGGCTGGGTACGTCATAGCGCAGCCAGTCGCGCGTGCGGCCGATAATTTTGACATGTTGCGGCAGCAGGCCGACTTCTTCGTACAACTCGCGGTACATAGCGGTCTCAGGGCTTTCGCCCGGCTTGATGCCGCCTTGCGGAAACTGCCAAGAATGTTCGCGTACGCGTTTGCCCCAAAAGACTTCGTTACGTTCGTTAATCAGGATAATACCGACATTGGGGCGATAGCCTTCTCTGTCTAACACGGGGTCGCCCTTCATTAAATTCAATCGTGCAATTTTCCCACAAATTGGGCGGTTTTGACAAATCTTGAGGCCGTCTGAATAAGCACACAGTTTTTTCCAGACGGCATGAAACCGTTTCTGAAAAAATGTTGTTTATGAATAAAACCATAGCTTCAGGCCATCTGAAAAGGGAGAATTTTTTCTGCTTTAAGGTCTTGCATTCAAAAGCTTTTTGCCGTTTAATGCGAACCTTGCTGAATCAAGGGCAAAGGACACATGCCGGCCGCCCCCACAGTTTCCCTTTTGTAAGTGGCATCTGCCACCGCTGCAATATTTTTACCCCCCGAACAAAAGGTCTGAAACCATGAAAAAATCTTTGATGGCGGCGGCAATCGTGAGCCTCGTCTTGACTGCGTGCAGCGGCGGACAAGGAATCGCCGCAGAATCTTCCGCCTCTCAAACTTCCTCTTCCCAAACCGATAAACTCAATATCTACAACTGGTCGGATTATGTTGATCCGTCCACGCTGTCTGCGTTTGAAAACAAAACGCATATCAACGTCCGCTACGATTACTACGACAGCAACGAAGCGCTGGAAGCCAAGCTGCTGACCGGCAAGTCGGGTTATGACCTGGTTGCGCCGTCTATTGCCAATGTCGGCCGCCAGATTAAAGCCGGCGCATATCAAAAAATCGACAAATCGCAAATTCCCGATTACGCCAATATCGATCCCGATTTGTTGAAAATGATGGAAACCGTCGATCCGGGCAACGAATATGCCGTCCCTTATTTCTGGGGCATCAATACGCTGGCGATTAACAAGCAGCAGGTTCAAAAGGCTTTGGGTACGGACAAGCTGCCTGAAAACGAATGGGATTTGGTGTTCAACCCTGAATACACCCGAAAACTGAAATCCTGCGGTATCAGCTATTTCGACAGCGCCATCGAGCAGATTCCTTTGGCTTTGCATTATTTGGGCAAAGATCCGAACAGCGAAAACCCTGAGGACATCAAAGCCGCAGTTGATATGATGAAAAAAGTGCGTCCCGACATCAAACGCTTTACCTCGTCCGGCTATATCGACGACATGGCTGCCGGCAATCTTTGCGTATCGGTAGGCTATGGCGGTGACCTCAATATTGCCAAAACCCGTGCCAAAGAAGCCGGAAACGGCGTAGAAATCGAAGTATTGACACCGAAAAGCGGCGTTGGTATTTGGGTGGATTCGCTGATGATTCCGCGTGATGCGCAAAACGTGGCCAATGCACACAAATACATCAATTACACGCTCAACCCGGAAACAGCGGCCAAAAACGGCAACTATGTGACTTATGCTCCGGCCAGCCGTCCGGCGCGGGATTTGATGGATGAAAAATACACCTCTGATGAATCGATTTTCCCAAGCAAAGAATTGATGGAAAAAAGTTTCATCGTCTCTCCCAAGTCAACCGATGCGAGCAAACTCAGCGTTCGCTTGTGGCAGGCTTTGAAAGCAGGGCGATAATGAACATTGAAATTTGAATACTCAGGCCGTCTGAAACAGTTTTTCAGACGGCCTGAGTGTTATAATTGTCAACACTTTTCAAATATCCTATGAGGAGAAACAGCGTTATGAACAATTCAGTCATCACCGTCATCGGCAAAGACCGTGTGGGCATTGTGTACGACGTTTCCAAAATTTTATCGGAAAACCAAATCAATATTCTCAACATCAGCCAACAGCTGATGGACGATTTTTTTACCATGATTATTTTGGTGGACACTTCAAAATGCACCAAATCGCGTCAAGAGGTTTTGGATTTGTTTGCGGAAGAGAGTAAAAAACTCGCGCTTGATATCCGTATGCAAAACGAAGAAATTTTCCAAGCCATGCACCGTATTTAAGTCGGAGGGAAAGCCATGAGTATTCAATCCGGCGAGATTTTAGAAACTGTCAAAATGGTGGCTGACCAGAATTTTGACGTGCGCACCATTACCATCGGCATTGATCTGCACGACTGCATCAGCAGCGATATCAATGTGTTGAACCAAAACATTTACAACAAAATCACCACTGTCGGCAAAGACTTGGTGGCGACGGCAAAATATCTGTCTGCCAAATACGGCGTACCGATTGTGAATCAGCGCATTTCCGTTACGCCGATTGCCCAAATCGCCGCGGCCACCCATGCCGATTCTTACGTCAGCGTGGCGCAAACCTTGGACAAGGCAGCCAAAGCCATCGGCGTGTCTTTTATCGGCGGCTTTTCTGCGCTGGTGCAAAAAGGCATGTCGCCTTCGGATGAGGTGCTGATCCGTTCCATTCCCGAAGCGATGAAAACCACCGATATCGTGTGCAGCTCCATCAATATCGGCAGCACGCGCGCCGGTATTAATATGGATGCGGTCAAGCTGGCAGGCGAAACCATCAAACGCACGGCCGAAATTACGCCCGAAGGTTTCGGCTGCGCCAAAATTGTCGTGTTCTGTAATGCAGTAGAAGACAATCCGTTTATGGCGGGTGCGTTTCATGGTTCGGGCGAGGCGGATGCCGTTATCAATGTCGGCGTATCCGGCCCGGGTGTCGTAAAAGCCGCATTGGAAAATTCAGATGCAACGACATTGACCGAAGTTGCGGAAGTAGTGAAGAAAACTGCTTTCAAAATTACCCGCGTGGGCGAACTCATCGGCCGTGAAGCCTCAAAAATGCTGAATATCCCATTCGGTATTCTCGACTTGTCGTTGGCACCAACCCCTGCCGTCGGCGACTCGGTGGCGCGCATTCTTGAAGAAATGGGCTTGAGCGTCTGCGGTACGCACGGCACGACGGCGGCTTTAGCATTGCTGAACGATGCCGTGAAAAAAGGCGGCATGATGGCTTCCAGTGCGGTCGGCGGTTTGAGCGGCGCGTTTATTCCCGTTTCCGAAGACGAGGGCATGATTGCGGCTGCCGAAGCCGGTGTGCTGACACTGGACAAACTCGAAGCCATGACTGCCGTCTGCTCCGTTGGTTTGGATATGATTGCAGTTCCCGGCGATACGCCTGCTCATACCATTTCCGGCATCATCGCCGACGAAGCCGCCATCGGCATGATTAACAGCAAAACCACCGCCGTGCGCATTATTCCGGTAACCGGTAAAACCGTCGGCGACAGCGTCGAGTTTGGCGGCCTGTTGGGCTACGCGCCTGTAATGCCGGTTAAAGAAGGCTCATGCGAAGTATTCGTCAATCGAGGCGGCAGAATCCCGGCTCCGGTTCAATCAATGAAAAACTGATTGGATTGATGAATAAAAAAGGCCGTCTGAAATTGATTTTCAGACGGCCTTTTATGTTTGCAGGGTATTATTTAAACATATTTTTAATAATGCCCATTACGCTGCGGGAAATGGCGTTGGTGACTTGGCGGTTGATTTGGCTGCCGATGGCGTCGGCAACGTTGTAGCCCAAACCTTGGCCGGATTTTTTACGTCCGCCGCTCAAGCCGCCGATTAGTCCGCCGAGGATGCCGGGATCGGCATTGGCAGCCTCTTTTTCAGCGGCTTTTTGCGCTTTTTCCTGCTCTTTGGCGGCATTTGCGGCTTCTTTTTCTGTAGCTGCTTGGCTGTCTGCTTCGGCCAATGCTTCAAAAGCGGAATAGTTGTCCACCATGTCTTTATAGGTTGGATACAAATCGTCGTTTTGGAACAAACGGTTGCGCTCTTCTGCGGCAAGCGGGGTCAGGGCGGATTGCGGCGGCAGAATGAGGGCGCGTTCTACCGGCTCGGGCATACCTTTTTCATCAAGGAAGGAAACGAGGGCTTCGCCGACGCCGAGTTCGGCAATCGCTTCGGCAACTTTGATATTTGGGTTGCTGCGGAAGGTTTCGGCAGCGGCTTTGACTGCTTTTTGGTCGCGCGGTGTAAAGGCGCGCAGGGCGTGTTGTACGCGGTTACCCAGTTGGCCGAGAATGGTATCGGGCAAGTCGAGCGGGTTTTGGGTGACGAAATATACGCCCACGCCTTTGGAACGGATCAGACGCACGACTTGTTCAATTTGTTCGACCAACGCATTGGCGGCATTGTCGAACATCAAATGCGCTTCGTCGAAGAACATCACGAATTTTGGTTTGTCCAAATCGCCGACTTCGGGCAGGGTTTCAAACAATTCTGCCAGCATCCACAGTAAAAACGCGCTGTACATACGCGGCGAGCGCATTAGTTTTTCGGAATTAAGGATGTTGATGATGCCTTTGCCGTTGTCGGTTTGCATCCAGTCTTGCAGGTTGAGGGAAGGTTCGCCGAAGAATTTTTCTGCACCTTCGTTTTCCAAAGTCAGCAGTTGGCGTTGAATCGCGCCGATACTGGCGGCAGAAACGTTGCCATATTGCGTGCGGTATTCCGAAGCGTGGTCGGAAACGTGTTTCAACATGCTGCGCAGGTCTTTCAAGTCCAGAATGTGCCAGCCTCTGTCGTCGGCAACTTTGAACACGAGGTTGAGCAGGCCTTCCTGCGTGTCGTTCAGATTCATCAGGCGTGCCAAAAGCATAGGGCCCATTTCTGAAACGGTGACGCGTACGGGAATACCGGTTTCGCCGTAAACATCCCAAAAGCGCACGGGGAAATTTTGCAGCCATTGCTCGCCCAAATCAAACTCGGCAATGCGTTCGCCCACTTTGCCGCTGTTGGCACCGGCTTGTGCGATGCCCGACAAATCGCCTTTGACATCGACCAATAATACAGGGACGCCTTCGCTGCTGAAGGCTTCCGCCATGCGGCGCAGGGTAACGGTTTTACCTGTACCGGTCGCACCGGCGATCAAGCCGTGGCGGTTGGCCATTTTGCCTTGGATTTCGAGCGTTTTCCCGTCGGCACGCGCAATTTGAAATGTAGTCATGATTATTCCTTAGAATCCGTGATGTGAAACAATTTGTTGTCTTAAAAAACAAGCATTTTAACGTTTGCGGCGAGGGGATTCAACCAAGCAAAGTTTCAGACGGCCTTAAGTTTTGCAAAGGTTTTTTTGCAGTGATTGGACAAGGTTGAAATCTGCTATAATTCCATCCAATCCGCAACCGTCTGACAAGGCGGTTGTTTTCTTTGTTTTTTGAATATTTTTTACGAAAGCGAAAGTCGGAATGACTGCACAACAAGCCCCTTTGGGTGAAAAAACCATGGCCGTGCTGATGGCGATGTTGGTCGCGCTGATGCCGTTTTCTGTCGATGCCTATCTGCCTGCGATTCCCGAAATGGCGAAGTCGCTGGGTTCAGACATCCACCGCATTGAGCAAAGCCTGAGCTTTTTTATGTTTGGCGTGGCGTTTGGTCAGGTGGTCGGCGGTTCGATTTCGGATATTAAAGGCCGCAAACCTGTCGCCTTGGTGGGCTTGAGCATTTACTTTGCCGCCGTTGTCGGTTTGACGATGGTGAATAATGTCGAGCAGCTATTGAACTTGCGTGCCGTGCAGGCGTTTGGCGCCGGGATGACCGTGGTGATTTCCGGCGCGATGGTGCGCGATTATTATTCCGGACGCAAAGCCGCGCAGATGTTTGCCTTAATCGGCATCATTCTGATGATTGTGCCATTGATGGCGCCGATGATTGGTGCTGGCTTGCAGAATTTGGGCGGTTGGCGCATGATTTTCGGCTTTCTGGCCTGCTATTCGCTGCTGCTTTGGGGTTTGATGTGGTATTTCCTGCCCAAGCCGCACCAAAAAGGCAAAATCAGCATGGACGTGTTCGGCGTGGTGGCAGGCAGGTTTAAACGCGTTTTGAGAACGCGCGCCGCGATGGGCTATCTGTTTTTCCAAGCTTTCAGTTTTGGTTCGATGTTTGCCTTTTTAACCGAATCGTCGTTTGTGTACCAACATCTGTATCACGTTTCACCAAACCAATATGCTTGGATATTTGCGCTCAATATCATTACCATGATGTCGTTTAACCGCGTTACCGCATGGCGTTTGAAAACCGGTACGCATCCGCAAAACATCCTCAAATGGGGCATTATCGTCCAATTTGCTGCCAATCTGCTGATGACGGTTTTGATGTTGTCGCTGTCTTTGCCGCCTTTGTGGGCTTTGGTGCCATGCGTGATGTTTTCAGTTGGTACGCAAGGCTTGGTCGGAGCGAACACTCAGGCCTGTTTTATGAGCTATTTCAGCGCAGAGGGTGGTAGTGCAAATGCCGTTTTAGGCGTGTTCCAATCCCTTATCGGTGCATCGGTCGGCATGGCAACGACTTGGCTGCATAATGGTTCCGCCTTGGTGATGGCCGGTATGATGTTGAGCTCGACTGTGTGCGGTATCGTGCTGTTGTGGGTTTGCTCGCATCAGGCTTGGGTGGAAAACGATAAAAAAGAATATGTTTAACCTTCAGGCCGTCTGAAAAACGGTTTCAGACGGCCTCAACTTTATATTGAAGAAATTAACCATGAGTACCAGCAAACAACGCCCCATCGGCGTATTCGATTCCGGCGTCGGCGGCTTGACCAACGTCCGCGCCCTGATGGAACGCCTGCCGATGGAAAACATCATCTATTTCGGCGATACCGCACGCGTTCCCTACGGCACCAAATCCCGCGCCACCATCGAAACCTTCGCCATGCAGATTGTCGATTTCCTGCTGGAAAACGATGTCAAAGCACTGGTTATCGCATGCAACACCATTGCCGCCGTTGCCGGACAAAAAATCCGCCAAAAAGCAGGCAATATGCCTGTATTGGACGTGATCTCCGCAGGTGCGGAAGCCGCTTTGCAAACCACAAAAAACAACCGAATCGGCATTATCGCGACCAATACCACCGTCAACAGCAATGCCTACGCGCGCGCCATCCATTCCAAAAACAACGACACGCTGGTGCGCACGCAAGCCGCGCCCCTGCTTGTGCCATTGGTGGAAGAGGGCTGGCTCGATCACGAAGTCACCCGCCTGACTGTACGCGAGTACCTGAAGCCGCTCTTGGCCGACGACATCGACACGCTGGTGTTGGGTTGTACCCACTTCCCACTGCTCAAACCGCTTATCGGCCGTGAAGCACAAAACGTCACCTTGGTCGATTCCGCTATTACCACCGCCGAGGCCACCGCCAAAGCCTTGGCGCAAGCAGGTTTGCTGAATACAGAAAACGACAACCCGGATTATCGTTTCTACGTCAGCGACATCCCACTGCGTTTCCGCACCATCGGCGAACGCTTCTTAGGTAGAAGTATGGAGCAGATTGAGATGGTAACGTTGGGTTAATTGGAAATATTAAAGGCCGTCTGAAAGGTAGAAAAATAAGAAGGATAACGTTAACTGAATCTGTAACGAAGTATTATATGTTGAAAGAACTAGTTCAACTAGAAAAGTAGGTTGTTAAGGTTTTTGAAGATGGGGTAGTATTATAGAGGATTTAGGAAACTTTGTTTTTTAGAGGCTAAATGTAAGGAATTTTGGAGGTTTTAATGAATTATAATGATGCTAAACGTAAGGTAATTATAAAATTTATGTGTGGTGCTTTAGTTTCTCTTTTATCTGCTATTTCTACCATTATATCTATTTTAAAAATGTTTTATTTTAAGTTAGATGATGGAACTAGGTTTGGATCTGCCCTTTCAGAAATTTTCAAGAGAATAACAATATTTACCTATGAACATACTACATTTTTAGAATTTTTTTGGAAACACTCTCCTATAGTCAATCCATTTGATTTTTTAGAAAAACAGTCTATTCAATTTTTTATTATATATATTTTATTTTTTATTGCATGGGCAGTCATCAGATCTGCTTTTGATTTAAGAAATAGATTGAAAATTATTGATAAACAAATTGAAGATCAAATTATTAAAGAATCTATTAAAGGAAGTAATATAAATAGAAAGCAGGTAGAAAATAATGTCTCCATTTCTTTGTCTAGTAAAATTCATGATTTATATATTGCACCATTATTAGTTGCAATAATTGGTGCAATTATAATTAAACTATTAGGATTTGGGTCTTAGCATTGGAATGAGCAAGCCGTAGCCTGCATCCACCCCAACCGCGTGCGTGGCTGCGCCACACACCCTACCTGCGGATGGCACAAACTTTAAAAACGATGTGTAGGGTGTGTGCGGTACGCACGCACGCGTTGTCTGTCGTTCTCACAACTGTTTCAAACTTTCAGAAGACCTCAAACGTTGTCTGAAAAGCAAATTCTATCCCTATTACCGCAAGACGGCTATTTCATTCCCCCCTCGGAATCCGCTCCCCACTGACGTACCAGTTCGTAAAACGCCTGCGCGTATCCTGCGTCGTGTTTTTGTTTGGCACGGATAAAGTTTTGGATGCGGGCGTAGTCGTGCAGGAAGGCGCGACAGCGGACAAGGCGGTAGGCGTTCTCTTCGAGGAGTCCGTGCAACAGGGCTTCGGCGGCGGTGTTGCGCGCTTCGACGAGGGTTGTGAGGCTGTGACTGCCTTGCAGGTAGCCGTGCAGCAGGTTTTGTGCAGCGGGATTTTGGGAAACGGTATAGCTTTCTATGCCGCCGTCGGCGCGACTGCGGATGCTGAGGTTACCTGAAAGTCCGTGTTTTTTGAAATATGCGGCAATGTCAGCATAATCGGCCAAATCGGTATCGGACTGCATTGCCGCCTGCCCGAGCCACTGTCGTGCGTTGTACAGGTGCGGGTCGGCGTTTTCGGTTTCGATAAAGCGCAGGGTGAAGTTGTCGAAAGTCTGACGGGCGGAATGTTTGGTGTTGCGGTAGCCGGTTATGGCGACGATGGCGGCGATGGTGATGGAAATGACGGCGGTCAAATCGGCAAGGGCTAGAGTTTCGGTAATCTGCATGGCAGTGTCCTGGGATATATAGGTTGGAATAAGGAAGCCGTTTTTCAGACGGCCTTATGCTTCAAAATAACCGTCCACGCCGTATTGCTTTAAGACGTTTTTCAGTTCGGGGATGCGGATTGCGGGATCGACCGCCATCGGCGGCATGGGCGGTTCTACGCCTTCTTCGTTTTGATTGCGCATCCAGTCCGCCATCGCAAAAATGCGGATAAGGACGGGCTCGGCGAGGTCTTTGCCGATTTCCAGTTCGTTCATGGCTTGGGCGAAGCAGGCGACCCATTCGTCGCGCACCTGCATATTCACGGCAAAGGGCATGTGCCGCGCGCGCAGCATGGGATGGCCGTATTTCTGCTCGAACAAGGGCGGGCCGCCGAGCCAGCCGCTGAAAAATTCGTAGAGTTTTTCGCGAATCAGCGTCATGTCTTCGCCGTGCATCTGGCGCAGTGCGCGGTATTGCGGCTCGAGTTCCATCAAGTCGTAAAAGCGGTCGGTCAGGTTGCGTACGCCTGCTGCGCCGCCGAATGCGTGATACATAGTGTTCTTTCTTTAAAGGTCGTCTGAAACGGGGATTTTAATGGACTGGGCCGCCTGCGTCATGCATGAGGTCGTCTGAAAACGCGGCCGGGACAAAATCAAACCGGCAAACGGGTTTTCAGACGACCCCAAGGGCGTTATGATTCAATTATTAACAAAGTTTCATAAACCGCCCGTCTGCAAAGCGGCAAACCATAGAGGAAACCCGACCCATGCACACCATCCGCGCCTTGCTCGTCCTGCTCGGCTGCCTCGCGCTCGGCGAAACCGCCGCCTACCTTACGGGCATCAAGCTGCCCGGCAGCATCATCGGCATGGGCATTTTGTTTGCCATGCTTCAGGCGGGGTGGGTGAAAGCCGAGTGGTTGCAGCAGCTTACCGACGCGCTGATGGCAAACCTGACGCTTTTCCTCGTGCCGCCCTGCGTCGCGGTCATCAGCTATTTGGATTTGATTGCCGACAGTTGGCTGTCGATACTCGTCTCCGCCGCCGCCAGTACCGTGTGCGTCCTGTTGGTTACAGGCAAGGTGCACCAATGGATACGGGAGAAAATCTGATGGACGGCATCCTTTCCCTGTGGCAGCAGCCCAGCGTCCTGCTTTTCCTGACGCTGGCGGTGTACGCGCTGGCACTCATCCTCCGCGCGCGGACGGGCTATCTGCTGCTCAACCCCGTCTTAATCAGCACCGTTACCCTGATTGCCTACCTCAAAATCCTCGACATCGATTACGCCGTGTACCACGATGCCGCGCAGTTTATCGACTTCTGGCTCAAGCCCGCCGTCGTCGCACTTGCCGTCCCGCTTTATCAAAACCGTCAAAAAATCTTCAGCCAGTGGCTGCCCGTCATCGTCTCGCAGCTTGCCGGCAGCGTGACCGGCATCATCACAGGCATGTATTTCGCCAAATGGCTGGGCGCGGAACGCGAAGTCGTCCTCTCGCTCGCCGCCAAATCCGTGACCAACCCCATTGCCATCGAAATCACCCGCACCATAGGCGGCATCCCCGCCATTACCGCCGCCACCGTCATCGTCGCCGGACTGGTCGGGCAGATAGCCGGTTATACCGTGCTTAAAAACACCGTCGGCATGCCCTCGTCGGTCGGCATGTCGCTCGGCACCGCCACGCCATGGGCATCGCCGCCTCGCTCGAACGCAGCCGGCGCATGGCGGCATACGCAGGGCTGGGGCTGACCCTAAACGGCGTACTGACCGCCGCCATCGCCCCGATTATCATCCCCGTATTAGGATTCTGAACACTTTTCAGACGACCTCCGATGAACCAAAAAGGTCGTCTGAAACCCAAACCCATAGCAACCCCAAACAAAGGAGCAGCAAAATGGCAGTCAACCTCACAGAAAAAACCGCAGACCAACTGCTGAACATCGACGGCATCCAACTCTTCACCGCCCGCGCAGGCATCAAACAAACCGACCGTGCCGACCTCACCCTGATGGTACTTTCCGGCGGCAACACCGTCGGTGCCGTATTTACCACCAACCGCTTCTGCGCCGCCCCCGTCCACATCGCTAAATCACATCTCTTCGACGAAGACGGCGTGCGCGCCATCATCATCAACACCGGCAACGCCAACGCCGGCACAGGCGCGCAAGGCAGAATCGACGCCATCGAAACCTGCGCCGCCACCGCCGAACAAACCGGCTGCAAACCCTCCCAAGTCCTTCCCTTCTCCACAGGCGTCATCCTCGAACCCCTGCCTGTCGGCAAAATCGTCGCCGCCCTGCCCAAAATGCAACCCGCCGACTGGGCAGATGCCGCACGCGCCATTATGACCACCGACACCGTGCCCAAATCCGCCTCGCGCGAAGGCAGCGTCGGCGAAAAACACACCGTCCGCGCCACCGGCATCGCCAAAGGCTCCGGCATGATCCACCCCAACATGGCGACCATGCTCTCCTTCATCGCCACCGATGCCAAAGTTTCCCAACCCATCCTCCAGCTGATGACCCAAGAAATCGCCGACGAAACCTTCAACACCATCACCGTTGACGGCGACACCAGCACCAACGACAGCTTCGTCATCATCGCCACCGGCAAAAACAGCCAAAGCGAAATCGACAATATCGCCGACCCGCGCTACAAACAGCTCAAAGACCTGCTCGGCAGCCTCGCCCTCGAACTCGCCCAAGCCATCGTCCGTGACGGCGAAGGCGCGACCAAATTCATCACCGTCCGCGTCGAAAACGCCAAAACCCGCGACGAAGCCCGCCAAGTCGCCTACGCCGTTGCCCACTCGCCCCTCGTTAAAACCGCCTTCTTCGCCTCCGACCCCAACCTCGGCAGACTGCTCGCCGCCATCGGCTACGCCGGCATCGCCGATTTGGACGCCGACATCCTCGAAATGTATCTGGACGACGTATTGGTTGCCGAAAACGGCGGCCGCGCCGCAAGCTACACCGAAGAACAAGGACAGGCAGTGATGGCGAAAGACGAAATCACCGTCCGCATCAAACTCCACCGCGGACAAGC
>ERZ773203.995-NODE-995-length-14894-cov-5.905250_pt1 | contig 14894 bp, 13 predicted proteins | sample MGYA00580529_ERZ773203 | MGnify/ENA primary metagenome ERZ773203 (study PRJEB29015, sample SAMEA2738176) | human oral metagenome | biome: human oral; feature: human-associated habitat; material: saliva | place: China | collected 2177 ... | reverse complement strand
CTGACTATGTAAAGAACATGATCACAGGTGCTGCACAGATGGACGGAGCTATCCTAGTAGTAGCAGCAACAGATGGACCAATGCCACAGACAAGAGAGCACATCCTTCTATCAAGACAGGTAGGCGTACCATACATCGTCGTATTCCTAAACAAGTGCGATATGGTAGATGACGAAGAACTTCTAGATCTAGTAGAGATGGAAGTAAGAGAACTACTATCAGAGTATGACTTCCCAGGAGATGACACACCAATCATCAGAGGATCAGCGCTTAAGGCACTAGAAGATCCATCAAGCGAGTGGGGAGACAAGATTGTAGAGCTATTCGAAGCAATAGATAGCTACATTCCAGAACCAGAAAGAGATAACGATAAGCCATTCCTAATGCCAGTAGAGGACGTATTCTCAATCACAGGAAGAGGAACAGTAGCAACAGGAAGAGTTGAGAGAGGCGTACTAAAGGTTGGTGAGGAAGTTGAAATCATCGGACTCACAGAGGAGAAGAGAAAAGTAGTAGTAACAGGCCTAGAGATGTTCAGAAAGCTTCTAGACGATGCTGAAACTGGAGATAACGTAGGAGCACTACTAAGAGGTGTACAGAGAAACGAAATCGAAAGAGGACAGGTTCTAGCAGCACCAGGAACAATTCACCCACATACAAAGTTCAAGGGACAGGTATACGTACTAAAGAAGGAAGAAGGCGGAAGACATACACCATTCTTTAACGGATACAGACCACAGTTCTACTTCAGAACAACAGACGTAACAGGAGACCTAAAGTTACCAGAAGGAACAGAGATGTGCATGCCTGGAGATAACGTAATCATGGAGATCGAACTGATCACACCAATCGCTATCGAAGAAGGCCTAAGATTCGCTATCAGAGAAGGTGGCAGAACAGTAGGTTCAGGTGTTGTAACAGAGATCATCGAGTAATAGGTCAAATTACAAGTAGACATAAGATGCCGGCACAACAGTGCCGGTATTTTTTTATAAAAATTTTAAAAACGGTGTTGACAGTTTGAATTTTCAATGGTATATTTAACACATTAATACTTTAACACGATAAATTAATAAAGCGAGGGAAAGAAATAAAATGGCTACGAATAGAATGTTTATAGGAGAAACAAAAGGAAAGAGAAGTAAGAGATTTATAATCTCAGCGGTTATATTAACTTTGATTATGACATGTGCTTTGACAGCATGCGGAGGCAAGGATGATACGAAGAAGGAATCTAAAGACACCTTGGTTGTGGGGCTTGATGACACCTTTGCTCCTATGGGCTTCCGAGATGCAAAGGGCAAGCTAGTTGGCTTTGATATTGATATGGCAAAGGCTGTTGGAAAAAAGCTAAATATGAAGGTCGACTTCAAGGCAATTGATTGGGATTCAAAGGAAATGGAGTTAAAGTCAGGATCGATTGACTGTGTATGGAATGGAATGTCAGTTACACCTGAAAGAAAAGAAAAGATGGCTCTTTCAGCTAAGTATCTAGATAACAAGATTGTGGTAATGGCACTAAATTCATCGGATGTTGATGTGAAGGATTCTAGCGAACTTGCTAATCTAAAGATAGGAACACAGGTTGATTCATCAGCTCTTGCCATGATTAAGGCTGATAAGAACTACAAGAGTTTCGCAGATAATGTATCTGAGTATGACACATATGATGATGCAATCATGGACCTAAAGGCAGGACGTGTAGATGTAATCGTTGTAGACCAAGTGCTTGGTGAGTATGCAAACAAGAATCTTGATGGCATTATGAAGAAATGCGAGTTCTCGTTTGGAAACGATTACTATGTAATAGGTTTTGAGAAGAGCAATACAAAGATGCGCGATAAAGTCAATAAGGCGCTCAAGGAACTAATAGATGATGGAACTGCATCAGAGATAAGCAAGAAGTGGTTCGGAGAAGATATAGTTGTTTACGAAGAAGTGAAATAGAAAATGAATACAATTTTAGAATACTTACCATTTTTACTTAGCGGAGCAAAGGTAACAGTTGCTATATTCGTATTGACCCTAGTACTTTCGCTACCGCTAGGGTTACCATTTGCGCTGGGAAGCGAGAGTAAAATCCTGCCGATAAGATGGTTTTGCAAAATATACATATGGATTTTTAGAGGAACTCCGCTGATACTTCAGCTTTACTTCTTCTACTATTTCTTCCCAATAAGCCTTGGAGTAAAAATCAATCCATTTCTTGCAGTAATTCTGACATTTGTTTTGAATTACGCAGCGTATTTCGGAGAGATTTATAGGGGCGGAATTGCAAGCGTAGATGAGGGACAGTATGAGGCAGCAGAGGCGCTTGGTATATCAAAGTTTGCGACGATGAAGGACATCATCCTTCCGCAGACTATGAAGGCAGTGCTTCCACCAGTTGCAAATGAAGCAATTACGCTTGTAAAGGATACGGCGCTTGCATCGACAATAGGTACAGTGATCGATTTGATGAGATCAACAAGCACAACGGTAAACAGACTTACTGATATGACACCATTTGTTGTAGCAGCGATAATATATCTAATTATGACAGGGGTTTTAACCTTTGGTACAGGTAAGTTAGAAAAGTATTTTAAAAAGTATGATGCAAAGTCAGCATAGAAAATTTTGCAAGAGAGAGTTAAGAGATGAGTTATACACTTAGAGCAGACAATATAAGTAAGCGATTCGGAACAGAAGATGCAGTCAAAGGCGTTAAGTTAAACATCAAAAAAGGAGAAACTGTTGCGATTATAGGGCCTTCGGGATCTGGGAAAAGCACATTCCTAAGATGCATAGGTGGACTTGAAAAAGTGACATCGGGTAAGCTAGAGCTTGATGGTAAATGCGGGATGGTTTTTCAAAACTTCAATCTGTTTCCACACATGACATGTCTTGAGAATATAAGCTATGCTCAGGTGAAGGTAAAGAAAATAAAGCGCAAGGATGCTGAGGAAAAAGCAAGGAAGCTGCTTGCTATGGTCGGACTAAGCGATAAGGAAGGCGCATATCCGGCCCAGCTTTCTGGCGGACAAAAACAGAGAGTAGGAATAGCAAGAGCTTTAGCCATGGAGCCTGACCTGATGCTCTTTGATGAACCGACATCAGCACTCGATCCTGAGACAACGGGAGAGGTGCTTTCCGTGATGAAAGATCTCTCCTGCCAGGATATGACAATGATTATTGTAACTCACGAGATGAGCTTTGCAAGAGAGGTTGCAGATCGCATAATCTTCATGGATGCGGGAGTAATTGTCGAGGAAGGAAGCTCCCAGGAAATCTTCGAGAATCCGAAGAGTGAGAGACTATCCAATTTCCTTGGTGCAACGCTTAGGTTTACAGGAGTTCAAAGCTAAGAAGTAATTTTGCAACGTTTATCTCTGCAGGGAGAAGTTTTTTGATATAAGGTTTATTGAATATCGAGGCTTCTCCATTTTCTTTGAGATTTTTGGCAATCAAAATAACCACTGTTTTCTTATTAAGGCTATTTAGGTACGCTTTGATGGTACTTGGATTTAGTTCCTTCTCCTTCAAAGCTTCACTGCGCTTGTTGAACTCTATAATAATGTCGACAAGCCTTGCGATAAAACTCTTTCTCGTATATAGAATCAAAGGATCTAGCTCAAATATTGAAGCTAGATAATCTAATTTTTTGAGAGTCTTCTTATCAAATTCCTTCTTTGCAAAGCTGTAAAGGTCGCCGTCGTAAATACCAAAGACCTTCATAGCATCTAGATACCCAAGCCTCATGATATTCTCGGTGTTATCGGGGTCAAATACGAGGAAGGACCCAAGGTCCCATTTAGGACTTATGAGCTTGATGTTTTCGGAGCTAGACATTTCTTTATTTTTATCAAATCTACCAACTGCATCAAGATAAATTGCAATGATGTTTGTTGCGCCGCGTTCGACAGCCATGTGGATCGGCATGTTGTTCTCGTATCCGCCGTCGATATAGGTTCTGCCATCAATGTTGTGTGGCTTTAGTGCCGGAAAGGCAGAGGAACTGGCTATAATGTAGTCTCCGATTTTTCCTTCGGGAATTTCATCCTTCCAAAGATAGTGTGGCTTCATCAAAGGAAGTTCGACTGTCAAAAGACCAAAATCAATAGGGCTCTTTCTTATATAATCTTCATCAAGATAGGTGTCGACAAGGTCCTTAAGCCCGCTGACACCTGCACCGCCCTGCTTGAAAAATTCAGCGGCAAATTCGGTAATCTGAGCATCGGGCTTCACATCAAAAACTTTGTCCGTCACAAGCTTGCGCCAAAGCTCAGAAGCAAGGAAGGGGTCTCCTTGGACTACCATGGCACTGTTCAAAGAACCGACCGAGACACCGACAACCATGTCTATTGGAATTCCAAGTTCAATTAAAGCTCTCCAAGCACCACACTGATAAGCGCCACGCGAGCCACCGCCACTCAAAACAAGAGCAGTCTTACCCGTGCCGCTAGTTTGGCTTTTCTGCCTTCCATAAGAACTGTCGAGTGTCTTTTTCATGTTAACATACCCCCTCGAATATGATATAATATACTTAATCTGTTTCTTTGTATATTATCACATGCAAATGTTTTTTAAAAGGAGCTCAAATGGATCCAAGATTAAAAAGTTTGATAGATAAGAGCAACAAGATTGTATTCTTCGGCGGAGCAGGAGTTTCAACGGAGAGCAATATCCCAGACTTCAGGTCTGAAAGTGGAATATATCATGCAAAAACTGAGTACGGCTATCCTCCGGAGTCAATTGTGTCTGCGGATTTTTATTTTAGCCATAACAAGCTATTCTATAAATTCTACAAGGAGAATCTAGTTTACACAGAGGCTGAGCCAAACGATGCACACAAGGCTCTTGCTAAGCTCGAGCAAGAAGGCAAGCTAACAGCGATAGTTACGCAGAACATAGATGGACTTCACCAGAAGGCGGGAAACACTAAGGTATATGAACTCCACGGCAGCGTAAACAGAAACTACTGCGAGAAGTGTGGAAAGTTCTATGACCTTGATTACGTTATGGATGAAGCTAACTGCAAAGAAGGCGTTCCTTATTGCAGCTGCTCAGGCAGAATTAAGCCAGATGTAGTGCTCTTTGGGGAGATGCTTGATGATGCAACTATAGAAGGTGCGGTCAAAGCTATATCAGAAGCGGATCTTCTCATAGTAGGAGGAACATCGCTTGCAGTGTATCCAGCAGCAGGACTTATAAACTACTACCGCGGTAAAGAACTCGTTTTGATAAATAAGACAGAGACTCCGTATGATAGCAGGGCTAGTCTTGTCATCTACGACTCAATAGGAAAGGTAATGAAATATTAATGAATTTTTTACTCGTTAACGATGACGGCATTCATGCCGATGGAATAAAGGCCTTAGCAAAAGCTATGTCAGAAATCGGCGATGTCTATGTCTGCGCGCCGAGTACCCAGCAAAGCGGTAAGAGTCACTCCATAACCTTGGATGAGGAAATCTTTGTGAGACCAGTAGAATTTCCTTGCGCCAAAATGGCGTGGATGGTTTCTGGAACTCCTTCAGATTGCACAAAGGTTGGAATTCAAATGTGTGAGGCTAATGGCATAGAGCTAGATATTGTATATTCGGGTATAAACATGGGGAGCAATCTAGGAACTGATACCGTATACTCAGGGACAGTCGGGGCTGCTCTAGAAGCTACGATGAGAGGATATAAGGCTATTGCAGTTTCGGTGAACGACCGCGATTCATCCCATTTTGATGGAGCGTGCCGGGCAGCCATTGCTTTGATAGACTACGCAAAGAATGAGCTTGCGCCAAAGACGATTCTAAATATTAACTCGCCAAACAAACCAATTGAAGAGCTGAGAGGTATTAAACTATCGAAGCTAGGGCCTGGTTACTTCAACGATGGATTTGTGCATGTCGAGGGTGATAGATATAAACTAAAGGGTCACATTCCAGACCACAAGGAAAACAAAAATGATGTTGATGTTTTCCACAATGCTTGTGACTACATCACGATAACTCCGCTTAGGGTAGACCTTACGGACTTTGAGGAATTAGATAAACTGAAGGATTGGAGAATTGATATATGAGTATATTTAGCCACACATTTGAGGATCCTGAACCGGGAGACAAAGCTACTTTACTGAGATATTTTAACGGATATGACTATAGGGCATCTGGTTATACCTATATTACAAACTACATATGGAGACGAAGCTACTGTTTGTGCTGGGACATCATCGAAGGTTATGTCTGTATGGCGGGTGGAAACTGTGCTGGTGACGGAAGTGACTCGGTAATCTCCATGCCTTTGACGGATAATGGGGAGTATGACATCCCAAGACTACGCAAGGCTATTCTTGAATGCAAGAGAAGATATGACGATATGGGAATCAAGTTCCGCATCGTAGCTATTCCAGAGAAAATGAAGGGCTTGCTAGAGGAGGCATTCGGTGATGAGATAGAAATCTTCGAAAACCGTGATGCAGATGAATATGTCTACCTTAAGGATAAACTCATAAACCTCTCAGGAAGAGCTCTACATAAGAAGAAAAATCATATGAACTACTTCCTCAAGAATTATGAGTACGAAGTAAAGCCAATCACTTTAGACATGAGGGATGAGGTTTTAGCCTTTGCCACTGAGCAAAAGGAACTCAAGGAGCAGGATGAGGAGATAGATTCTCTAGAAACGGAGTTTGATGCGATAGGACAAATCCTCAAACTAGTAGAGGAACCAAATGTTTATTCAGCAGCTATCTACATTAATGGAAAGCTCGAGGGCTTTGCAATAGGAGAGACTGTTTCTGATAGCATGGCGATTGAACATTTTGAGAAGGCAAACGACAATTTTAGGGGGATATACCAGGTAGTCTGTCGAGAGTTCTGCAAGCAACTCCCTAAGAGCGTTGAGTATGTAAACAGGGAAGAAGACATGGGATTAGAAAATCTCAGACAGGCCAAGGAGGCCCTTAAACCAGAATATATGGAACGCCTTTTTTACGCCCATTTTAGGAAATAATTTGTTAAAGAATTTCAATTTTAGTATTGACTATTATTTAACAATGTTGTAAAGTGGGAGTATCAGGTTATTGTACTTATATTATATTAGGAAACAAGTAAATTTCGTAGAAAAATACGACATTAGGAGGTACTTACAATGAGAGAAGTTGTAATCGTAAGCGCAGTTAGAACAGCTATTGGTGGCTATGGTGGAACACTTAAGAATGTTTCAGCTAGAGAGCTAGGAGCAGTTGTTATAAAGGGAGCACTAGAAAAGGCTGGAGTTAAGCCAGAGATGGTTGATGAAGTTATCATGGGTAACGTTCTTCAGGCTGGTCTTGGACAGAACGTAGCAAGACAGATGATGCTGGATGCTGGTATTCCAAAGGAAGTTCCTGCAATGACAATCAACAAGGTTTGCGGAAGCGGACTAAGAGCTGTTGAGCTTGCTGCTCAGATCATCAAGGCAGAAGATGCTGACATCATCGTTGCAGGTGGTGCAGAGAACATGTCACAAGCTCCATACGTAGTTCCATCAGCAAGATGGGGAGCAAGAATGTTCGATACAAAGATGGTTGACTCAATGGTTAACGATGGACTTTGGGACGCATTCAACAACTACCACATGGGTGTTACAGCTGAGAACGTTGCTGAAGAGTGGGGAATCACAAGAGAGCAGATGGACCAGTTCGCTCTTGATTCACAGCTAAAGGCTGAAGCTGCTGTTAAGGCAGGCAGATTCAAGGAAGAAATCGTTCCTGTAGAAATCCCACAGAAGAAGGGTGATCCTATCGTATTCGATACAGACGAGCACCCTAAGTTTGGTTCAACTCTTGAGAAGATTGGAAAGCTAAAGCCAGCATTCAAGAAGGACGGAAGAGGAGTTACAGCTGGTAACGCATCAGGAATCAACGATTCAGGTGCTGCAGTAGTAGTAATGTCAGCTGATAAGGCTAAGGAGCTTGGCCTAACTCCACTAGTAAAGATCGTTTCATATGCATCAGCTGGTGTTGATCCTAAGATCATGGGTATAGGACCTGTTCCATCATCACAGAAGGCTCTTGACAAGGCTGGCCTAACAGTTGCTGATATGGACCTAATCGAAGCTAACGAAGCATTCGCAGCTCAGGCTCTAGCAGTTGGTAAGGACCTAGGAATCGATCCTGCTAAGCTAAACGTAAACGGTGGAGCTATCGCGCTTGGTCACCCAATCGGAGCATCAGGATGCCGTATCCTCGTTACATTGATTCACGAGATGCTAAAGAGAGAAGATGCTAAGAAGGGTCTTGCTACACTTTGCATCGGTGGCGGAATGGGAACAGCTCTAGTAGTAGAGAAATAGCATTAAGCCAAAAAATGTTTTTTTCACCCGAACTGAGAATGCTCAGTTCGGGTTTTTTGTATCTGATAATCTGGTCCTATTTCATTTGACAGAGAACATAGGTGTGTTATTATAATCGATAGGAAAAACTAGGAGAATGTATGGCAAAGAAAAAGAAGGTAACTAAAACTTCATACTTAATTATGGCGCTGATATGCCTTGCAATTAGTGCTGTTTTATCGATGCTTACTGATCAGGTTCCGCGCTTTGGGCAAGGGCTTCGCCCTATGCATATTCCAGTTTTGATAGCTGGGTTTGCTTGTGGACCAGTGATTGGATTTGTTGTTGGTGTAGCTGCGCCAATGCTAAGTCTTTTAATACATGGAGTGCCAGCTTTGATTCCGGAGGGCTTTGCAATGAGCTTTGAGCTTGCGACCTATGGACTAATATCGGGCTTGCTATATAGCCAGCTTCCTAGGAAGACAGGTAGTATATATGTTTCTCTGATAACGGCAATGATAGTTGGTAGAATTATCTGGGGAGCGAGTATGATTGCGCTTTCGAATCAGGCCGGACTTTGTTTCACGTATCAAATGTTTATGACGTATGCTTTTATAGATGCGATGCCAGGAGTAGTGCTTCATATAGTTTTGATTCCGGCTGTCGTCATTGCTTTAGAAAAGACAAACTTAGCATATAGAGGGAGGAAATAGGCATGATTTATTTTAGATCAGATTACAGCCAGGGAGCACACCCTAAGGTTCTTGAGGCCTTGCAAAAAACAAACCTTGAACATACAGACGGCTATGGATTAGATGTTCATTGTGAGAATGCGGCAAAGATGATTAAGGAGCTTATCGGAAGAGAAGACTGCGACGTGCATATGATGGTCGGTGGAACCCCTTGTAATGTTACTTTAATTTCGGCAAGCCTGAGACCTTACGAGGCAGTTGTAGCTGTGAAAACCGGACATATATATTCACATGAGACTGGCGGCGTTGAGGCGACGGGTCATAGAATAATTGCCATGCCAGATGAAGACGGAAAACTCACAGTAAAGAGTATAAATGCAGCCTGGGATGAATATGAGGATGAGCACACTGTAATCCCTAAGCTAGTGTATATCTCTCAGCCGACAGAGTGCGGATCTTTGTATAGTAAAGCTGAACTTGAGGCACTGTATGATTGCTGTAAGGCAAGAAATATGTACCTATATATCGATGGCGCGAGAATGGCCTCGGCACTCACAAGTAAGTACTGTGATGTGAGTCTAAAGGAACTTGCGAAACTATGCGATGCTTTTTATCTAGGTGCAACCAAGAATGGAGCTCTTTTCGGAGAGGCGCTCATAATATCAAACCCTGATATGAACGAGCATTTCCGCTGGATGATCAAACAGAACTGCGGTCTCCTTGCAAAGGGGAGACTTATAGGTGTTCAGTTTGAGGCTTTGCTCGAAGGTGGAGAAGACAGCATCTACTTCGGAATGGCAAGGCACGCAAACGAGCTGGCAGAAAAGCTGAGAAATGGATTAGATGAGCTTGGATGCGAGTTTTTGGGAACATCTCAGACGAATCAGGTATTTCCTTATCTGCCAACTGAGGTAGTAAAGGAGCTTGAGAAGAACTTTTTCTTTTATGAATGGACTCCTGAGAGAGATGGCAAAATCGTAGCAAGGTTTGTAACTGCGTGGGGAACAACGGAAGAGGATGTAGATGCTTTGATAAACTCCATCAAAAATCTACTTAAAAATTAGCTCTTTTACAAATCAAAAACATGCTTTGCATTGAAAAAAGTTCATATCTTGTATATAATAGGAGTAACTATTTTGTTGATGGAAAGGAAATTTTATGGCAACTGAAGTTGGAATAGATTTGGGAACAGCCAATGTATTGGTTTATATAAAGAATAAGGGTATCGTACTTGAGGAGCCGTCTGTTGTTGCGGTTAATCAGGATACAGATGAGATTCTTGCAGTAGGTGAAGAAGCAAGACAGATGCTAGGTAGAACACCGGCTAACATAGTAGCGGTTAAGCCGCTTAGGGATGGTGTAATCTCAGACTATGATATTACAGAGAAGATGCTTAAGTACTTCATCAAGAAGGCTTGTGGTAGCGGTTTCTTCTTCAAACCAAGAATCATGGTTTGCGTACCTAGTGGAGTAACCGAAGTAGAAAAACGTGCGGTTAGAGAAGCGGCTACACAGGCGGGCGGCAAGAATGTTTACCTAATTGAGGAGCCAGTGGCAGCAGCTATTGGTGCTGGTCTTGATATCGCTAGACCAGACGGAGTTATGGTAATAGATGTCGGTGGTGGTACAACAGACATTGCGGTAATCGCTCTGGGCGGTATCGTTGCTAGTGCTTCTGTTAAGGTTGCCGGAGATAAGTTTGACGAGTACATCGTTAGATATATGAGAAAGAATCACAAGCTCTACATAGGTGAGAGAACAAGTGAGGATCTCAAGAAGAAGCTTGGAACAGCATCACCAAGAGAAGAGACCATAACTGCTGAGTGCAGAGGTAGAGACCTTGTAAGTGGACTTCCTAAGGTTGTAGAGATAACATCAGAAGAAATCATGGAAGCTCTTGAGGAACCTCTATACACAATCTGCGAGGCGGTGCATAGCGTTCTTGAGCAGACACCTCCTGAACTTGCGGCCGACATCACAAGCTCAGGCATAGTTCTAACAGGTGGTGGTGCCTACCTCTACGGACTTGACAAGCGTATCCAGGCAAGAACAGGAATAAACGTAAGAATTGCTGAGAATCCTGAGCAGTGCGTTGCGATAGGAACCGGAAATGCGCTAAACGTTATCGAGTCAATTGAGAGCAACAAACTCAACAGAAGAGAACCTTATCTATAATGTGCATAATACTGGAGAACACATTTTATAAATAAGTCAGATTAGTGGATGCTTCCTTGTGTTTCACATGGGAGGCGTCCATTTTTAAATGGTAGCCAGCCTAAGGCTGTACCGCAAAAGGGATGATTATCTTTGATGTATGCATTAATGCATCAAAGGAGGATGTTAGAAAATATAGGAGAAGACGATGAGATATGAGCTGATAGCGACAGCGACCTTTGGACTTGAAGCTGTTGTAAGGCGCGAAATAGAAAGCCTTGATTACAAGGTGCTCAAAACTGAGGACGGAAAGGTTACCTTTGAGGGCGACGAGCGTGCTATAGTAAGGAGCAATCTTTGGCTTAGAACGGCCGATAGAGTTTTACTAAAGATGGCAGAATTTGAGGCAAGGACCTTTGAGGAGCTCTTTCAACAGACAAAGGCTTTGATGTGGGAAGCACTTATACCACCAGATGGAAAGTTCACAGTTACTGGAACTTCGGTTAAGTCTCAGCTTCACAGTGTGCCTGCGTGTCAGGGAATCTGCAAGAAGGCAATAGCCTCTAGACTCGGTGAGGCGTATATGATGGAGAATCTTCCAGAAACTGGTGCAGAGTATACGGTAAAGGTTACCATACTAAAAGATAGGGTTACTTTGACGGTAGATACAAGCGGATCTGGACTTCATAAGAGAGGTTATAGAGTTAAAACTGTGGCTGCTCCAATCAAAGAGACTCTTGCAGCTGCAATGGTACAGCTTTCGTTTTGGAATAAGGACAGAGTATTGCTCGATCCTTGTTGTGGATCTGGAACCATAGCAATAGAGGCTGCTATGATAGGAAGAAATATTGCACCAGGACTTTCGAGAAGCTTCGCGTGTGAAGAATGGGAAGCCATAGACAAGAAGCTTTGGAAGGAAGAGAAGAAGCGCGCCTACGATTTGATGGATGATGAAGCAAAGCTAGACATCGTCGCAATCGATATAGATAAGATGGCTATCGAAGCAGCAAAGGAAAATGCAATTGAAGCAGGAGTCGACGAGTGCATTAGGTTCATAAATGCAGATATGGCAAGAATAAAAGCATCAAAGCCTTCAGGAATAATCATAACCAATCCGCCTTACGGCGAGAGAATCGGTGAACAAAAACAGATAGCAGCAATCTACAGCAAGTACAAGAAGTTCTTTGCTGAAAATCCAAGCTGGTCTATGTTCATGGTAACTACGGACAAGGACATAGAAGCAAAGGTCTTCGGAAGAAAGGCTGATAGAAGGCGCAAGCTATATAACGGTAGACTTGAGGTGTGCTACTATCAATTTCATGGAAAGAAGCTAGGTGATAATGGAAAAGCAAAACAGCCTGAGCAAAAATAGAAACATATGCGAGCTACTTGCCCCTGCCGGAAGCAAAGAGGCTTTTATTGCGGCAGTCGAAAGCGGGGCGGATGCCGTCTACGCAGGAGGCAATCTTTTCAATGCTAGAATCAATGCTCATAATTTTGAGCTATCTGAGATAGAAGAGGCGGTGCGCTTTGCACATAAAAGAAATGTAAAAGTATACATAACAATAAATGTCCTTATAAAGGAGGAGGAGCTGCTCGAAGCACTAGAATATGCAAAGAATTTATATGTGATTGGAGTCGACGCTATAATCGTTCAAGACATAGGTTTTGCCAATCTTGTAAGAAAACACCTTCCCGGTTTCGAACTTCATATGTCAACACAGGCATCTGTATTTGATAAGGACGGAGTGTTTCAGGCAATGGAGCTAGGCTTCAGCCGCGTCGTGCCGGCAAGGGAACTATCTCTAGCCGAAATCGAAACTCTGTGTAAAGAGACCACTTGTGAAATTGAGGTCTTCTGTCATGGTGCAATCTGTGTCTGCTATTCTGGGCAGTGCCAGATGAGTCGCTACATAGGTGGCCGAAGTGGAAACAGAGGAGGATGCGCTCAGCCATGCAGGCTTCCGTATAAAAGTACGGACGGTAACGGCGGAACAAAAGAAACTGCGCTTCTAAGTCCGAGCGACATGTCGATGATAGACCATCTTGACAAACTCTGCGAAGCAGGAGTGCGCTCACTCAAAATCGAAGGCCGAATGAAATCGCCAGAATATGTTGCAGTCGTAACATCCATATATCGCAAATATCTAGACCTCTATGCAAAGAATGGAAGCTATGAGCTTAGCGAAGAAGATAGACTTGCATTAACGCAGATATTCAATAGGGGATTTACAAGCGCCTATCTAAACGAACAAAACCCGCAAGACTTCATGTCGGGTGAAATATCAAAGCACAAAGGCGTCGAAATAGGCAAGGTTCTAAATGCAAATGCAGGTAGAAATCTAATCAAAATAAGCTCTAGCAAAGAGCTGCGCCTAGGCGACGGAATTGAAATCCGCGGAAAAAATATCAGGGCAGGCAACGTCGTAACTTATCTAAAGGAAGATGGCAAAGGCATATACATAGTCGGTGACATCAAAGATCGTGTCGAGAAGTCGTGCGCAGTCTACAGGATAACTAGTAGGGATCAAATCGAGCTAGCAGCAAATAGTTATAAGAACAAAGACTGGAACGAGGGTAAATTCTTACGTAAAGCAAAGATAAATATAGAATGCAATGAACTAGATGGAAAGATACAGATTTGCATAAGCGATGAAAGTGGAATCATAAGCGTAGTAAACGAGACAGAGCGTTTTGAGCCTGCAGAAACATCTGCAAGAGACAGAATAGCTAAAGCACTAGCCAAACTGGGCGGAAGTCCGTTCAGTGCCGAAAAAATCGATTTTAACGGAGAATTCTGTCTAAAGGTTCAGATGTCTGAACTGAACAAATTAAGGCGTGAGACGCTAAGTTTATTCGAATCAGCCCTATGTGAAGGCAGGAATGGATATATAAAAAATGGAAAGCCGACGCTTGAGCTTCCAAGTTCGCTCCTAAAAGCAAAACGAGACGATAGTGCAAGGCTAGAGATATTCTTCTACAGCCTAGATGCATATAAAAAATTCAATAGATCTGAAACCGAAGCGAAGTGTACAGAAACGAAAGTTGAACTCAGCTACCTAATTCCAGCAGCAGATCTAGTGGAGGAGTGTCCTAGTGACGAAAGAATCATTCCATATATAAGTAATATATCAAAGGGCAAGGAATCTGAGATTCTATCAAAGAGTGAAGAGGAACTTTGGAAGCTAGCTAGTAAACATGGAATATATATAGGCAACCTCGGTACGCTTGCGTTTATTAAGAAGCTAGAAAGAAAGTATGGGCATGGAGAAACTTTGCGCCTATACGCTGACTACGGATTCAATGTATATAATGAAGAAACGATAATCTTGCTTCAAGAGCTAGGAGCAGAGAGAGTAATTGATTCACTCGAAACCGATGGCGTGCACTACGGGGCTCTTCCGCTGATGGTCAGTGAACATGAATGGGATGAGAACGAATTCGTAGATAGAAAGTCTAAAGAATATAAGATTATCAAAAGAGATATATCCGATCAGGACATAATTGCAGCTACAGATTTTGTTGATATATCGGCATGCATCAAAGAAGCAAAGCAGGATAACAAGACTGTAAGGATATATGTAAATTAGGGTTTTATTTACACAGCAAAGCAGTAATTAGATTTATTTCAATTAATTTCAAAAAAGTGATTGACAAGATATTTGGAGCTGTGGTAATATAATCAAGCTGTCGCGAAAGTGGCAGAGAAAAACCATTTAGAAAAGTTAAAAAAAGAATGAAAAACTTCTTGACAGAACCTAG
>ERZ773203.981-NODE-981-length-15019-cov-7.818431_pt1 | contig 15019 bp, 9 predicted proteins | sample MGYA00580529_ERZ773203 | MGnify/ENA primary metagenome ERZ773203 (study PRJEB29015, sample SAMEA2738176) | human oral metagenome | biome: human oral; feature: human-associated habitat; material: saliva | place: China | collected 2177 ... | reverse complement strand
AAAAAAATCTACAGTTTCATATTATAGATACCATAACTCCTTTAAAGTATATATTCATCGCATTATAAACTGGCTTTCCCTCAATTAATAACAGAACTTGTAATACAATATGACAACTCCTTTTGTAATACTTCCATTATTAACCACTCAATTAACTTATATATATTTTTCTTAGAATACATCGAGCTCAAATTAAATCAAACTCAAATCGTCTATTTCTTTCGAATTGGAAATCATAATATCCCGATACAGAAACAAATTATTAACCTTTGTTTATATATCACATATCATTTTTCTTTATTAAACAAACGTATTTCTATAGTACTTTACTCTACACCAAGTGCTTTAAAAACAGCATCCTCAGCACTATTATAGAAAATCAAATTAAAACTTCCAATCAGATCTGATGGTACTGCACCCAGCTCTACTGCCGATGTGATAGGTAAGAGCACTCTCTTTGCTCCACTATCCAAACATACCTGAAGAGAATTTGCCAACTCGTCCACCTTCATCATGGTTCCACTGATGCTGATTTCACCAAGTACAGCAAGACTACTAAGTGTTGGTTTCCCGAGGGCAATAGAGCATATCGCAATCAATGTAGGAAGGGCCAATTTTCCAGTCACGCCTATTCCCTGTAAATCCTGGTAATTGATAATATAATCTTTTGTTGTGGTACTGATAGAAGCGCTGATACGCTTTCCATTTGCCTTCAAGAAGTTAAAAGCAGTGTTTGTGGATTCCTTAGCATCACGATCACTACCAATACCTGTTCGCTCAAACTTTCCGTTACCCGGCAGCATCTGACTCTCCAAGCGGAATACACCAAGCATGCCACTCTTCCCCTGGGAGACAGTATAAATCTGTCCCGGATTGCACATTCCCTCTGGAATGAGTTTACCGCCACCTTGCTCAGGCACAGAAACATAATGCTCCTCAAAGGTCTCGTTATCTATGTAAGAGAAGTTAACATCGTAAAACTCCATGCCTCCCAGCTTCTTCAACTGCTCCTTAACACGGCGGCGCATTTCCAAAGAAATCTGGAGAACTTCTTCTACTTCTTCTTTTGTAAAACTGCCATCCGGGTACAGCAACTTCAAATATCCATCTGCCATTCTACGAACGGCGATGGTATCTCTCTGATTGAGATTCTTGCCAAGACGGAAATAATAATCTATGGTATCACCATACTGTTCCTTACGAAGCTCACGAATGAACTCTGCAAGGTAGTCACTGATAAATCCATAGTCATTTGTAAAATGCTCCGGACGAAACTTAGGAATCTCCCACCCTGGCAAATAACAATGAATACGGTCAAGGAATGCTGTATCAGTTCCCATTTCAGGAGGGAATGGGTCAAACAGACTTGATGTCTTCAGAAGAACATCCATACTCTGATTAATATTACCTACAAATACCATAGATGCAGATCCAGCTTTTTCTTCTTTGCCTCGTGCGAAGGAACCGGATGCCATGTAATCCTTCATAATCTGCACGCCATCTTTATCCTTAAATTTGATACCTGCTACTTCATCAAAGGCAACACAATCCCATAATCCAACCAGACCAACTGTCTTACGACCCATGTTGTAAAACAGGTTTGCTACTGTCGTCTGTCCACCAGACACAAGGATACTATTCGGAGAAATCTCCTTGTAAAGATGAGACTTACCAGTGCTTCGAGGACCAAGTTCACAGAGATTAAAATTGTTCTCTACCAGCGGAATCATACGGGTTAGAAGCAGCCACTTCTCACGATAGGATAATTCATCTGGCTCCATACCAATTGAGCGCAGCATAATATCTAGCCACTCTTCCTTGGTAAAAGCCTGACGGCCTTGTTTCAAATCTTCTATATCTATATGTGGCATCTGAATCGGAGTCAGCTTTGTAATTCGAATCGGTGTGCCATTCTTTTTTTCTTCTTCAACGTACTCATAATTCAACTGAACAATACACCAAATGCCACCACAAAGCAGGCGGTCATATTTTTCAGGGTATTCGTCAGCGATAGGTATTCCTCTGATGCCCAGGTTGGAGAAGTCAGCCTGATAGATATTGTCTCTCATATTGAGGTTAACCGTTATCATATCAATGACTGTGTGGCTGCCACGACTACGAAGCCTTGACAAAATCTTTTGCGCTTCATCTGGTCTTACAAAGTTATCGGCAAGAATGCGCTTTACATTCTGCACACCCTGCTTGATAACCTCATCATCGTCGGAACTGCAATATTGGCCTAACAGAAATTCAAGAACATAAACAGGTACATTGGCACCTTCCTTGATTTTCTTGGTAAGGTCTTTACGGACAATCTTGCCATCAAAGTACTGGCGGAGTTTGTCTTTTATAATTTCACGGGAGCTTTCGCCCGTTTCAAATACATTGTCCATTTGCAAACCTCCCATTTGCGGTGTCAACTAAAGAAGTCAAATTCATCTACCGAAAATGCAATGTCAATCTGGAATTCTTCTTTTTGCGGCATCTGCAGACCTGTTTCATCTGCAATGACTAAATAGTAGCTTGCTCTATTATCATATTTCAGTGATTTCAAATTAAATCTACAACGGAATATTCGCTCCTGTCCGTTATCACTGGTCTTATCTGCGATAATCTTTTCTGTATCACTTATCTGTTTTCCATTGGAATCAACAAAATACAACAAATAGTTTTCTGCACTGCGGTTATCTCCAACAGCATCCTTCTGATAGAAGTCTAGCGAGAATATCATGTTACTGATTTTACGGCTTGCAGAAAGAAGTCCTACTTCTACTGGCTTCGTATCATACTTAGCCTTATTACGCTGGTAAGCCTTGGAATCGTTACGAAGGTAATGATATTCAATAACCGGAACCACCATCTCCTGAAGGCTGATGCCACCATGCACAAAATTGAGTCCGCCACCTTTTTTCTTAATACGAACACTTTCTCTCGGTGCGAAGGCATCGTAACCATCATCCATGAACTTCACTGGAAGTAAATAATTCGGAGTAGCGCCCTTACGGGTAATCAAGTAACGACGGTCAATCTCTACATCCTGCTCACTCGGTGTCGTCTTGTCCACCTTAGAATCCTCAGAAAGAGGGCTGTAGGTATAGAGGAATCCATGATCGGCTGTAATATACACACGAGTACCACTGAACTCATTACGGATGATTCTCACAACATTTTTGATTTCTTCGATTGCATCATCGCATGCTGGGAATACCATGCTATCAGAAGTATGGCTTGCTTCATCCACCTTATCGTGATAGATGTAAACAACATCCATGCCCTTAACTAATGTACTTCTCTCTGCACGTTTCATAGGTGCAATATCTTTATATTTCAGGACTACACTATTACTATTTGCAGCCTTAAGAACCTTATCTCGATTAGCTGCATCCGTAGACATTCCGTCTGCCAGAATCTGCAGATCACCGTTACTGCGCTCCTTGATGGACAACTGCTTATGAGGAAGCAATGCGGCCATACCAAACTTTGTAACTGTTGGGAAAATACCTGCACAAGAGCCTAGTGTAACCTTACTCTGCGTCTCACGGCGGAGCTGTTCTGCCAGAGATGACGCCACCTCATATCGGAGTGCATCAGAGATAATGACGAATACACGATTATCCTCGCTCTTTACCTTCTGGTTATAGAAGTCTTCCTGTTGAGGAACTTCCATGATACGTCCATATTTCGCCAGCTCATCTGCACAGGCTTCAGACCAATTGTTACCCAGCTCGCCAAGGAACCAGTGTGTATAAAGGCCTTCCACCTTATCGGTTACCTGCTTGAAAAGGTCGTCCAGATGGTCATTTCCCACAGTTAAGCTCTTTCCAAATGCCAAGTGATACTGGCGATAATAGGTGTCCATATGGTAATAATCTTCCGTGTACTCTTTCCAGACATTTCTTGCTTCTACTGTATGGAATCCTGCAGAGTGCTCCAAATAGAAAGCCTGCATCTTTGCCACCTGAAGAATACCCTCGTAGTAGAATTCCACATCCTCATACCATGCCAAAGTTCGACGCTTTTCGACTGTATTTGTAATAACATCTATATCGATAGTGTGATCACTGATTTCAGTCAGGAGCTGCGTCAAGATGCATTCGTTGACGCAAGGGAATACTTCGGTACCTATCAAATCATCCAACGGTATCTGTTTGAAACGCTTTCCGAGACTAAGCTCCTCTTCCACATTTCGCAAAATTTTAACAAGCTCATACTTAACATCTCCTGCGATCCACTCAGATACGAAATCATAGCACCACGCCTGATGCGGTATAGAAATGAAGCTATCGAGGCCTGCCAGATATTCTATACGGAGTGTCCTGGTTGTTGCCGTAAGAAGGATGTGTGTCACCAACATCCCAATAGTAGAATCTTCTCCTTCAAAGTATCCAGTTGCCTGCTTTACAAGTGCCCAGAAAGGTTCCTCGGCTCCATAACTTACAAGACTCTGGAATACCTCGTTCGACTCCATATCAGTTCCACCACCGATAACAGCTTTTACAATGCTGTTAGGATTAGCATCATCGGTACCACAGATAGCAGCCATAACGGTAAGATGCATCTGTGATGAAGTGCTAATACCTTTATTCAGCTTTGCGAATGCTGCTCTTCTGGTCTGTGCCCCGAAGAACTTTTTATAAGCCTTTACCAGCCTACGGAAGTCCGGAGTTGCCGGAAGGTTAATCTCGTTCATCCAAATAGAAACCAAGTCAGCTCTAAACTCTTCGCTATAAAGCTCAATATTCAGAAGCCAGTTGTCTTCCTGTGACTTATACGATATTGGGCTATAAACCAGATAGTTGCTAGTGATATCATTTACATTCAACAGCTTCTTAGCTGCAAAGTTGTTGGTTCCAGTAAGCACCAGCAACTTTGCATTATCTACCTGAATATCGTCTAGCTTGTCCTCAAACTCTCTCTCCTCGTCATACCAAAAGATGATACGGCGCTTATAAAACTCCGGCAGCGGTGCAGCAAATCGTTTATTCAAATCTCTGATTATTGTATCTAAATCCATACTGGCCATGCTGCCACCCCTTAAAATTAATCATTATCTGTAGAATTATTAGACTTATCATACACTTTACGTGAGAAGGTCCCATAAGTAATCCCTTTCCCCCTTTGTTCTTTCGTTATTCCTGATTGATTACTGGAGCAATCATTATTCGAAAGAGGTGGAAGCCCTTTCCCACTCTTGATATCCTCCATTATTTTATCAGACATTAGAATCCCCCTTTTCGTAATACTATAGCAATAACATACAAAATAAATCCAACAATAATTGTAACTAATGCTTTATCAAATACTTCCTGCTTCTTTTGTACTACAGGTCGAACCTCATTTACTATTCTTGTATACTTATCAATCAGCCACATTGCAGCATGAGATTCTTTTTCTCGATATATCTCTTCGTTTCTTATATCTTCACTCTTGAAAACAGCAATTTTCCTACCTATCAATAGTGTTAAAAGATAAACTATTGAAATAAAAGTTAGTCCCATTCCTCCCACAAGACAAATCAATTCAACTACTGTTATTATTAAAGAAGCGACAGTTATATCCTTCACACATAGTTTAGCAGATGCAAAATCGAATGACCCCAACATAATAGTGAGGACTACACCGGCAAAGGCTAATGCAACATTTATTTTATCGTAAATTCGATTGTAGTTTTCTTGTAGTCTCTGATAGTCTTGAACACAACTATCTAGAAGAAAGCACGCAGAGGGGTAATCGGAACTTTCAGTCTCTACTTCAACAGTAGAACTCTCTTCAGATACTGAAACAGCTTCTTCGTTCATTTCAGTCATGCTGCCACCTCCTTATTTAATCTTTGCCAAGACAGCCTTGAATATCTCGTAATTCTTCTTCACACCATCATCAAGGTCGATGGAAACCATCTGGTCAGCTAAGTGATGGATTTTTTCTTCATACTCATGGATTTCAATCGCTTGGTCATTTAGTATTTTGAGCTGCTTATTGATCTTCACTTTCTCACTAGTAGATGCATTCGCAATACGTGTTTCCAAGTCAGCAATTGCAGTACGATAACGAGCCTGCTGTTCATGAACATAATCAGTACGAATACGAGCAATAGTATCCGGCTGATAACGATGCATATAAATCAGGCACTTAAATCCATTCTTCTTACCCGAATCGAACAGCCAGTAAATTGGACGTTTCTGATACATCTTGCAGTGGTCTGTATAGAATCCGTTCATGAAATAGTTTCTGATTACTTCCTTCGGCTGTCCATTACCGCCAAGTGCATCAGCAATAAACTTCAGATTCTCTTGCAGTGTTTCTTTTCCATAGACCACTCCCACGAATTTCACAAAACGACCAACAATATCATCCTCGAAATACTCATCGTCGCTGATAGGAATAATGTTATCCTTATCTGCTCCAAAAGTAGAATACTTAGAATCGTCCCATTCTCCTCCTGCATAAGCAAGGCCAAGTACATCAAGGGAATAACGCCCAAACATACAACCTACCGCATAAGAGATGAATGATTTGATATCTCTCTCCAAATCAGCCTTGCGAACTGTAATATCCTTATCTTCCACTTCTGGTGTAAGCTCATCCTGAAGCCCATAGATATTGATAAAGATACGGTTCAGTTCTTCCTCATTCTTCTTCAACAAATCAAACTGAGCTTCTGTATTACTTTCCCATGTATGGAATGCATCAGCAATTCGATACTGACACTTATCCATAGGAACATCCGTATAACCTGCACCACTACGATATGTAACAAGTGGGTGTGTACAAAAATCCCACGAATACTCAAAGCTATCCCAATCAACTGTAGAAAGCCCTATACAAGCTTCAACTAGCGATTGTACTCTGTCTTTTAATTCACCTGAAACACGTATAATAGGCAAATTTCCAACATTACCTTTTTGAAAATTCATCGTAGGATTTAAAGCTGATAAATAATAAAAAGCAACCGATGAATTCAAAAAACCAAGCAATGTTTTAGACTCACCACTGTCTGGTGACGCAAAGCTTCCCCCAGCGTCGTATAAGTATCCTTTCTCCGTATATCTTGCTGAAAATCGATTAGATGACAGAGAATTCCAACATACGTTTTCTCTAAAAATATATTCTAAGTTAAAAGCATGTGCAGGAATATTTCCTTTTTCATCTTTTCTATTTCGCATCCTGAATCCATCATTTTCCCAATCAACTACACAATCATTATTGCCATACCACTTTCTGTACTCTCCACCTTTACTATATGGAAACCATACTTTTCTTGATGCAGAAGCAGCTCCTCTGCTAACACAGTCATATTTGCTCTTTGTATTTGATACTTCAAACCATAATCTTACAAACAGCTCATTGCTACCGGTTATCATGCCTGCACGAGTTGTTGCTATATCATCAAGAGTCTCATTATCTCGAAGAATAGTGATAGCTAGATCAGACAACCAGTATGCCAAAGGAGCATTCGGTATTTCAATTATGTTATCAACCTTTACACAATGCTGGTTTTCCTTCGATAAGAAAGCTTTCATCTTATCGTCCTGTGCTGTATATTCTACAAGCCGCGAAAACATGGCTTTATACTTCATGATTTTTTTCGGACGTAAAACAAAAGCTGTTGTTTGAACAACTTCGCCACCAATTTCTTCAAATGCTCGTGGCCCAAGATGTGCCATATTTATAATTTCGGTCTTGTAGATATCATTTCTTAACTCTTTTTGACTAGATAAGAACATCCACGAATGCTGCGTAATCATCGCTTGAAATCCAGTTCTTTTAGTAAGATTCATACATACCAAAATAAACACTGCATACATATCTACTTTTCCATCTTTGTACCATTTTTGAACATATTCAGAGAATTTTCTCCCCATACCTTTATTGCTCATGTATGGCGGATTCGTAATCACAGTATCATATTTATTAGCGAGAGTCTCTGCAACTTGGACCATTCGCTTTAATTCTAACGAAGCCAACGAGTACATAGATGTTACACTCTCATTCTGAATTTCATCAAAACGAGTATATAGTGCATCCCAATCCTGATTGCTAACAGTGATGATCGAGCCATATTCCTTAGCATCATGAAGTTCTGTAATAATAGTATCCATTGCCTCTTTCAGCTTCTCATCACCATTGCAGAAGTATTCCACAGCATATCGGTCCACATGGTTACTTTCCACAATCGCGTATACATGCGGCTGTACCTTACGGCGAAGAAATCTCTTATCATACTGACAAGCCTTCATCATAACGGAGAAGTACGCAAGCTGAGCTGCACGGTCATCGATATCCAAACCATAGATATTATTCTCTACGATGCTCGCAACTGCAGTTCTAGTATCAACACCATAAGCCTCATAAATCTGAATGAGCACGTCAAACATATAGGCTAGAATGTGGCCGCTGCCAGAGCAAGGATCAATACACAGAATATTCTCTGGTTTCAGAGCTTTATACTCTTCACGAATAGACTTAAGCTGAGCCTGAACATCCGGCTCCTGCTCTGCTTCTTCCAGGTAATACTTCCACTGAGATTTCAGTTCATCATTCGGATGACCTTCTACCCACAGACGTCCCAGAGAGTTCTCAACCATATAGCGGACAATCCAGTCTGGTGTGAACAGCTGAGTTGCGGCAGGAATGTTTTCCTTTGTGATTTTTATATTCTTCTTAAGGGCTGCAAATACGTCATCCTTCTTTTCACTGTTATAGTACTGATACAGCCATCCAATAATCTGAACAGCATCCTTCCAATTTTCCTCCGGAATTAGTTCAATCATCTGTTGAATAACGCTTCCTTCACGAAGCAGATTATCTGGGAACAGAAGCTCGGTGTAATCAGCAATCTTCTGGAACATACCCGGAAGTACGCTATTCAGTGCATTACACTGGGTAATCAGAAGATACTTATACAGTTCATCATTATCGTTGGCATCCTTATAAGCATAGACTTTCTCCATATCGAGGCCGTCCAGCTCCATGTGGATTGCCTCTGTCAGAATCTGAGGCTTGAAGGCATTGTTCTCATCAGTGAAAACACGCACTCTAGTAGGGAGGTAGCCATTAACTTCCATGAAACGTAGCGCAGAGAAACGGTTAAACCATGTGTAGGCAACTTCTTCTATAACCTGATCGTATCCTTTTTCTTTAATCTGCCCAATCAGAGCAGCTCTTTGCTTCTTCTCAGTAGAAGAAAGCAGGTGCCCATTGACGCTATCGTCATTTGGATTTCCGACCGCTTTATCAGAAATACCGTATTTCAATGCTCTCTGGCCCACACGGGAGATTAACTCTCTGCGAGCTTCAGTGGCGAACTTTTTTATTGCATTCTTGTTCATAACGGGCTCCTTAGCTTAATTTGATTCCGTCGCAATCCTTCATCATCGCTGTGAGATATGTTCTCATTCTTTCAACATAGGCATCGATATCTTCCTGACTCTCCAAAGTCTTAGAAGGGAATGCCGCCTGACGGTATACATTCTTGATGAATTTCTTCGGAGCCGGAGGAGTCATAACTCCACCTTCTTTCTCTTTGACCTGAGGTGTAACCGGAGTCTTCGAATGAATGATGCTATCGATTTTATCGACTGTGTCATCCTTATATCCCCACATCTGAGGTACAAGACCATCAAGGAGCTGAAGACTTTCGAGCTCTGCTACTCTTGCTTTCTGCTGGTCAAAGAATTTGTCGGCACGCTCAGAAAGTGTTCTAGCTTCATAAATATCTCCAGCGAGAGTATGAATCTCAGCCAAACACTGACGAATGATTTCAAGAATCTCGGCACGCTTTGCTTCGAGAAGTCTTCCGTGACCTGCACGAACCGTATCCATCAATCCGTTCAGTTCTGGAATTTTCTTATAAACACTGATCAGTCCAGCTTCTACTACGGTAATCTTACGAATCTGATTCAGAGCCTGATTTGCCTCCTCTTCCTTCTGAAGATAAGAGAGGTCGTTTCTCAGTTCCGCTTCCATGCGAACAGCTGCATCGAATACCTGTACCTGATTCTTAAAGAATCCCTCTACACTCTGCATGTCATCCTTATTATCGAGAAGATTATCTTCCTCTTTCAGAAGCCTGTCAATCAGAGCCGTATTATCCTTACGCTGAGAAAGTACACTTTCCATTAGGCTGAGGGCTTTCGTCACAAGATGGTGGTCAGGATATTTATGACCATCGTAGCGCTTGTTCAGCTCCTCATAGTGTGCTTTCTGTTCTTCAAATTTCTCAATGATATATCTAACGAGTCCATCTTCATCATCCGGCACATCCATTACATCGAAGTATTCACGAAGTAGGTCTTTGACCGCACGCATCCTAGTCGCTGTAATAACTTGACGTTTCGAGATGCTAGTCTTTCCGATTTCACTCTTTTTACGGAGCATATCCGGCAGTTTTTGGTTGCCCGGCTGGATAGTTTCTCCACCATATTTGATAGTAACCTTCTGATCATAAATCAGCATTGCAGCTACAACTGCAATATCGATTTCTTTCCAGCCATACGGAATTGCCTGATAACGGCTCTGCACATCTGCCATCGAAGTAGGAAGTTTCTTTGCATCCTGCATTTCAAGATACTCTTCCATCTTTACTGCTGCATCATGGTTTCCTTCAAGATCAGCCATGACACCATTCAAATGTTCACCCTGCAGAACTGCAAGGACATCTGCATCCGTATCGGCATTCTTGGTAATAAGGCCAAGTTCGCTATAAACATGCGTTACCAGATACTCCAGCGCTTGGTCCAACTTGCTCTTGGCATCGCCGCCCTTAATCTCGATATGCTCGCCGTCCACATAGAACTCAGCACCGATGATAGCCTTCTTCAAATCTTCTTCTGCAGAGGACTCATACTTGGTAGCCTCATCCTGATGATTGCGGATGATGTCCTGTACGGATTTCGGAAGCTGCGCCACGTTACGCTGCTTCACATATTTACGCACCTTCATTGCTCTTTCCAGAGATTCGTAGTAAGGTGTTTCGGAAAGCACAACGATTGCCTGATTCTTAGACTCTGTCATAAGGCGAAGTTCGCTCTTCTCAACAGTATCTGTTGCTACCGTCATGATGCGAAGTTTCATACCACTGGTTACGGCACCAATGCTTGTAGTGTCTACCATTGGGTCAAATGGGAAGTCGTACTTTCCGTAACGGTATTTCTTTGTTGTATAAATATCAGCAAAAATCATCTGACCGATACGTTCCACGATTGCAGCGGTATCAACCTGAGTATTTTTGTAAATGTCTCTTTGAATATCCTGCTCTTCATCAGTCAAAAAATTATAAGTATCACCGGTTCTTCCGATATAGTTCTGGCTAAGCAGACGATCCAGACTACAACGTACCTTGTCACGCATTGTAATCTTATCCAAACGGATATCATCCGCCATAAGGATAACAATATTATCAAGGTTTGCTGGAATATCATCGACATAACGAATAAGATAGAGGAGCTTTAATACGTCTACATCCTGCTGCTCAATGCCATCTCCGTTATCTGCTGCCTTCTGGCAACGCTCAATAACACGACGAATAGAACTGTCAAGGAATGTATGTACGGTATCATAGAACAGATAGAACGGTGCTAATGCATACTCATCCTTATCCTGAATCTTCTGTGCTGCCTCTTGGAAGCCAGAAAGCATCGAACGCTCACCACCGGAAAGATGCTTACCAGAGTTACCATGCTTACGAATTTCAGCAAATACCTTCTGCATAATAATGAACTGGTAAGGTACGAAAGGGAAGTTTCTGATAAACTCCTGCGGACCGGTGTATCCCTTAATATCCAGTATGGAGCCGGTAAAGCTGAACAGGTTACGGAGAACGGAATCGTTCTGGTTGTATACCTGCTCCAATGCCGGTTCCACTTCAGGCTTTTTCCGCAAAATACGTTTCTGGATAACTTCGTCTGCAGAAGAAGAAGTCAGAGAAAGTCTAGTCTTGAAACGGGCTTGAATACGAGAGAATTCATTTTCACGAGCCTTGATGATTTCATCGATAGCTTCCTGACCGGTACAAACAACCCAAATCTTACCACAGCACTCACTGCCGATTTTCTCAACAAGAGACTGCAGGTTGATAAGAAGATCTGTGTCACCACCTACATACTGGCCAACCTCATCGACCATAAATAGCAAGCGGAAGTCATCCGGCTTATTATCCACATAATCTTTCATCTCAGAAACAAGCTGTGCGATGCTAGTCTCCACAGTCTCGGTTCCATTGAACCAATTACGTGCAGCATCTTCGCTCATGCCGAGAACTTCTTTCAATGTATCAACAACATCGTCTTCAAAGAAAGCAAAGGCATCTCTGGACTCAAGCCAAGGGGAACCGTTCTTCTCCTCGAATACACGACAGAACTCTGCTGTCTTACCACGTTTTTCAATAAACTGCTCTAGCTTAGCCACCTTAAGATTCTCACCATAGAAACCAAGGTAGTTATAGAACATCTTTGCAAAAACACGAAGAACAGCAGTCTTGTCCTTGTTGATGGAACCCTCAATATCAATATTGAAAAGGATGGTGTCCGTATCCCCTTTAGTAACGAAATCAATCAGCATGAATGTTGCCGGGTCAGCCTCAAACTTTTTACGAAATCTTTCTACAGTACGAACGCCCTGAACCTCCTGATTGGAAAGCAGGTAGGAAAGCATCTTCAGGAAGTGAGATTTACCACTTCCAAAAAAACCAGAAATCCAAACTCCGATATCTGCGGTACCTTCTCGGAAGGACTCGCCATAATTATTAAAGAAGGTAATGAAATGTTTCTTCAAATCTCTGGTAATAACATACTCATCCAATTCCTGAGCAAGAACATCTATGGCATCTTGGTCTACTTTGACAACGCCATTAATTTTACGATTAATATCATCTTGGAATAGTTGTCCAATAATCATTGCTGTTCTCCTTAAATTACATTGAAAGCTCGATAGTAAGGATTTTTCTTCAGGCGATTGAAGAGCTGTACATCTCGCCCATCATAGTTGCCCGGATAGAATACCAGAATCGGAACATCTGGAAATTCTGGCTGCATTGCATTTAACAGGTCATGCACTCTAATAAACGGAAATGCATCTCCCACTCCTGTGATGACGAGTACATCACCAGCTTCATGCGGTTCATATTTCATCTTATTTACAAAAGCTGTATTATTAGCCATACGGCTCATTTGGTCTCGAATAAATTCTTTACCTTTTTTCTCTTCCATCGCAGGTATTGTCTTTGCGATGCGCTTATCTTCACAGATGGAAAGGAAGACTTCATATAAATTGTGTTCTATTAGGTGACAGCTCATTGACTGGTCTGTCATAATCTGTTCGATAAAGTGTCTAACCATCATCTCATCGGATGGGTCATAACAGAAGATTCGTATATTTACCTCATTACTCAATCCTTTACCTTCAAGAAACTCTGGCTCCTGCATTAAGGCTCTGAGGTTATCTAGTCTTTCTTTTAATTCGCCCACTGGGACCTACCTCCTTACGAAAAGCAATTGAATGCAGAAAGTGCAATCTCATCACCATTTTCACGGATTGAATTCTCAAGTATTGGCTGAAGCCATACCGGATTGAGCTTTGTGAACTTAATATGATCGATGTATTCATTCTCCACTAACATCTTTATGATTACCTGTTTCAGCTTAGTGACCGTGGAATCGCTCCATGTTGCCACCCAGTCATCTTGCTCCTGCAAGCGCAGAAAATAGCTATTCAGATCTATCTTACCAAAAGTAGTATCCGATAATCTGTACTTCTCACCGATGACGGTAATCATAAAATCCCAAACCAATCGGTACTGTTTCATCATAGCATACAGACATATCTGCTTCGCTACATCGGATGGCTGTGTTGCGATTGCCGTCACTAAAGAATTATCACCAAGTGCCCCCAGTCTTCTTAGGCAGGCAAGTGCTATCTTGCGCACTGATTTTTCTGTCGGGTACTGAAATAAATTATCCGAAATAATACGCTCTACTACTTCTTCTAAGCTGCATCCTTCGTGAAGTAACTTGGCGGTAGTTCTTACCTCATAAAATAAAAATTGTTCTCTTGTTATAGCAGCATTATATGGGCTCGCTGCCTGTAGAGCCGCTTTTGTTGTATCTGACATATTCATCCTCCACCGGAGAATTAAACTTCTTTTTCTTCCGGTTCTTCATCAGGTATTATCTGCATAATATCTGCAAAATCACAATCAAGGCCTTCACATATTCTTAGCAAAACATCTGTTGTAATATTATCGCCTCTCGTAAGCTTTGCAACAGATGCTGAACTAATACGACATTTCTTCATTAGATCTTTTTTCTTTAAGCTTTTATCTATAAGAAGTTTCCATAATCTATTATAACTAATTCTCATTCTATACCTCCGCTATTGCAGTTATAAATGAAATTCAATATTAATATACACTTACAAAAAATAGTATCATCTGAATAAACTTCTATTTATCATTTATTATCGGCTCACAAACAATAATATCCATTAGATTTAAGATAAAATTGTACTATATCACATTACAACTTATGCCTATATTACGAGTCAAGTAAACAGCATTACCAAATTTCAGCATAATCCTCTGATATTTTAAAGATGCAATTTTATTTATTATGACATGATTGTAATTATAAGCAATCACAATATATTCATGCTAATTTCATAATTTAAATTATATCAGAAATATATTAAAAAGAAACAATAACTTTACGATGGCAAAATAATAAATTGTATTTTAAAAGTTTTTAGTTTACGTTCTATAAACATGCCAATTAATCCATTCGTATATCAGCAACCCCAATATTATCAACCCATTATATTGATATACCTCCTCATTAAGCAAAGCAACTAGATATAGGATTACTTCTGTTTGTCACACTACAATATATGATTACCACAATATTTACAAAAGCCTCCCATCTAAAAGATAGGAGGCTTATTTATCTTAGTAATAACTAAAGTTATTTGTTATTTTTATTCCCACTCAATTGTAGCAGGTGGTTTAGATGTAATATCGTACACGATACGG
>ERZ773203.980-NODE-980-length-15025-cov-32.034202_pt1 | contig 15025 bp, 13 predicted proteins | sample MGYA00580529_ERZ773203 | MGnify/ENA primary metagenome ERZ773203 (study PRJEB29015, sample SAMEA2738176) | human oral metagenome | biome: human oral; feature: human-associated habitat; material: saliva | place: China | collected 2177 ... | reverse complement strand
CCTCGTTTCTGTGCTGCTGTGCTAACGGAGACGCGGCCCCTGGTCAGTCCAGACAACGCGCCATAGTGTCAATCATCTCAAGGTTCCTGACAAACCTCCCAGAGGGGTTTCACATTTTAAGAAGTCTTGACCTAATTCGTGGCAGCGGGTAAGGATTTGAGCGTTCTTGACGATGGGCGGTAGGGCCGTGGCAGCTCCTGGTCCCCAAATCCGCAGATGAATCCAACAATGCACTAGACAGTTGTTCACCAATTGAAATAAATAATGATATTTAAGGGACCTATCATGCGGAAAAGTTCTTTTAGATGCGCATTGGCCAGCTAGGCGAGACACTTGACAGTTGGACATGATCTGTCAGACATTTTATGCTACCGTCAGAGACGACAGTCACACGCAAATCTTGAAGCGTGACCAACAATCGCGACACAACCCCAACCCCTCACCAAACGGACAAACACCCCACACCAGGCGAACAATGATCGCAAACCAAGACAGAAACCCCAAGCATAAGGAACGAACAGAATGATCATACTAGGAGGCGTCCATGGCGTCGGAAAAACATATTTTTGCAAAATGCTCAAACAGCAAATATGCATAACCACATACTCCGCGAGTACTCTGATAGCTGATCAGAAAAATAGCGCACTAACCAAAAACAAATTCACAAAAAACATCACCGAAAACCAACAGTATCTGATCACAGCCATAGAGGCAATCGAACAGAGAAATACTAATTTCTTACTCGACGCTCACTTCTGCCTCTTAGACAATAACGGAGCCATTGTCAAGATACCGCAAAACGTATTCAGACAACTCAAGCCACAAGCAATACTCATATTAACAGAAGATCCGCAAATTATCGCCGAAAGACGAAAAGCAAGGGATGGAATTCTACTAGAAGCACGAGAAATAGAGATGCACCAAAAGGAAGAATGCACACACTCGCTAACTGTCGCAAATGCACTTGATATTCCACACCGAGTCTACAGAGGAAAAGAACAATACGCCGACGCGATCACCTTCATAGAAGCACAACGATAGGAATATAAAATGTCAGGCACCTTTCAATTGAAGCGATTCAACGAACTCAACCTAGACGATCCTTTTTTCGACACTCTGAAGGCTGACTACCCAGGGGGAGGTGAAACCAAAGCATTTTCAGACTGGTTTAAAGAAAAAGCAAAGGAAGGGCGCACCGCACTAGTTTTCGAAGACCAAATAGGACTTGGGGCCTTTGTGTGCCTCAAAGAGGAAACCGAACAAATTACATTGACAGATCGAATCATAGAGCCACAACCACGTTACAAGATTACAACAATCAAAATTGCGGAACGATATCGCGGCCAGCGGCTCGGAGAAGGTGCAATCGGCCTCGTGCTTTGGAAATGGCAAAATGTAAACCTAGACGAAATCTATGTGACGGCTTACGACAAGCATAAACTTCTGATTTCTCAGCTTGAAAAATTCGGGTTTAAAAGGATCGGGAACAACCTAGGCGGCGAAGGAGTCTATCTCCGAAGTAAAAGATCCATCGATTATAGCGATCCATATAAATCATTCCCTTTCATATCGCCGAATTTTAGCACATCAGGATATCTCATCGTCGAGGACCATTATCACGACACGTTGTTTCCATACTCAGAACTTAAAAATACCTTACAAACATCGCTCGCCCTCAGCGTCAAAAACGGCCTCAGCAAGATATATGTCGGCGCACAGTATAGCCTCCCACCGTATCACGTTGGAGAACCTGTGCTGATCTATCGAAAGCACACAGGCACAGGTGTAAAGTCTTTCAAATCATGCCTATCTTCTTGGTGCGTGGTTACCAAGATAGTTCCAGCAAAGAAAAACTGGACGACCCTTATGGATTTTGATACACTGCTCGAGAAAATCGGAAATAAGTCGGTTTTTGACGAAGCAGAACTGAGGAGACGATACAATGAAGATAGAAACGTTCTTATAATTGAGATGCTATATTACGGCTACTTCGGCGAAGGCAATAACGTCAACATGAGCACACTGGAATCCCGTGGCCACTGGTCCAAAAGCCATGACAACCAGTACCCACCTTTAATCAAGCTATCACACGATGACTTTATTGACATTTTACAGATAGGGAAAGTTAATGTCAACAATGTTATTATCAATTAAACCTCGCTACGCAAAGGTGATTCTTGAGGGGAAAAAACGCTACGAATTTCGGAAGAACAAGCCAAAGACTTCAGTTACACGCATAATTCTTTACGCATCCTCACCTCAACAACAGGTCGTTGGAGAAGCTATTATCGACGAGATTCTTGAGGGAAGCCCTGATGAAATTTGGAGCATCACAAAAGCATTCGCTGGAATCACCAAACAATTCTTCTCTTCATACTACGCTGGCAAGGGCAAAGCTATCGCATACAAACTTTCTGATGTTACCGTATATGAGACACCTAAGCTTCTTTCTGATTTTGGCGTTGCGAGAGCGCCGCAATCTTTCACGTACCTAGATTGAACTGAATTGGTGGCGGTATCAATGGGCGCTAGCAATGTATTGCTTGACCGCTTGGGCGGGTGTGTCTTGGCGGAAGGCATCGCGCACTTGCTGGGCGCAGTGGTAGGCGACTTCGACACTGATATGCGCCTCATCTGCCACGAAGGCTTCACGGAGTCGTTCTTGTCGACGTGGGGTGAGCGTGCGCGCGCGAGGCGTGCAAAAGAAGCCGGATTTGGTAGAGGGGATCACCTTTGCGTCCGCGGTGACCCAGGGTGTCTTGCTGGACGCGACGGCGTACTTCATCAAGGGCGTCACCGGCGAGCTTGACGATGTGAAAGGCATCGAGCACGCTGGTTGCGTCTTGGAGCTGGTCATCAATGGCGTTCTTGCTGTCCCTGGAAGGGATCCAGCGTCGCGATTTGCACCCCTGCACGGAAGTCTTCTCCGCGCTCGGCCAACCAGTTCTTGTACACGGTGCCAGACCTGCCTGGGACCAGGTCCAACAAGCGGGCTGTGGGATGATCCTCCCCGCGTGTCAGGTCCACGATGCCGGTGAACTCACGTGGGCCTCGTCGGCGTCGGTCCTGGTGATGCCACACATGCTCATCAACCCCCAATACCTGCACCCCTGCGAAACGGGCGGGGTCATCAGATGCGGCTTGCAGGCGCGGCTTGATATGGGACCACACGGTATTCCACGTGGTTCCTAACTGGCGGGCCAGCCCCGCGATAGTAGCTCCCTCGAAGCGTAACTGTCGGATCGCCCAGCGGATCGCCCGCACACTCAAACGCGCCCTGGGAGCACACACCGAGTGGTTCTGCTCAGTGAAGGTCGCGATCTGGCAGGCGTGTTCGCGGCATATCCAGCGTCGCTTAAACCACCGGATCCGCGCCGGAACTCCGGCCCAGGGCGTGTCGATCACCTCCACCACCATACGCCCGTGGCCTTGAGCGATTCAGCCCACACCCAGGGCAGCCAGCACAGCGATCACAGGACTCTATGTCGAGCACCAGAGCATCTGGGGTGCGAGCCGCGCCCGTCAGATGGAAGCCCTCCAAACCGACGAGCAGATCACACCGATCACAACGATCAAGCGAGGCAGAGCAGCAGCAGGTAGGGGTGGGACACCGCCCGAGGTCCTTTGAAGATCGCGGGGGTAGAAGTCCGCTCATCATCAAGGACCTCAACCTCTACCCACAACCCCCGACCAACACCCACTCACCCACACTCAACTCGGAAGAACCCCTAAAGGAACCCACATCACCAGCCGCCAACCCTACCTCAACGCCATCGCCTACGAACCGGGCAACTGCCACATAGCCACCCTCGGCTAACGCACCCCCACAGAAGCATTCAACCAATTCACTGCAACCACCCAAATATATAAGGAGCACAATCATGGCACAATTCGGAGAAGATCAACAAGATGTCGGTTCACTATCAATAAGCGAAATCGATACGTTCGGAACAGTAACCTTCTATTTCGCACCAAACTTTGAAAAACTATCACATTACACGAATCCAGCCAACGTGCCATCAAAAGTAAAGATAGCTCAAGTAAACCCCCAAGAACATTACATGAGAATATATCCTATCAACACGCTTATGCACTCCCCCGATTTCCTAAAGCCAAAGTACGCAAAAATACGCCGATTTATCCTCGAGGAGCCCTGCATCAGTTTCCCAGACTCCGATCCCTACTATCACATAGATAGCAGGGCACCTTGGAGCGACCCCATAAGCTTCCTTCTTGAAACCCTCCCTGTGGGCTTTACAAGGGATTACAGATACGGCCTCGGCTTGGCAAAAGAAGGAAAATTTCTCATCAAAGAGATAGAGAACATGACAAACGTTGAGACAATCACGTTCATTGAAGGTGATGAAATCAAGATCGAAGAGACAACCATGCACTTTGGCTTAAATAAGTATCACGACATCATCAACGAGATTAATAGAATTGCAAATAGGGGCCAAAAGGCCACTTGGCGAGTTAAGCAAAACTTTGTACATAACACACTAGCGCCTTTCTTTAACCTGGAACAAACAGAGTATTCATTGGGACACCATCCTCACTCAGCACAAATTGCTCTCGCAGCAGCAAACGAGTCAAACAATAGCAACTCCGAAGAAGAGGAAAAGCTATTTCTGAGCGACAACTTCGCATCCAAATTACGCAAATTTAACACACATTCTCCAGAGAAACTTCCGCTGTTGCGCAGAGATATCGAACTCATCTCACTTGAGCAGCTTATCTCAAACTTCGAAACTTATCTTCGAGCCAGCTATTCTGAAAAAGCGTGGCAGGATTTTTTTCACAAGAACCTCTTTGCACTTCAGCAAGTATTTGGAATGCCCACCACATTTTTCAGCAACGAAGTTGCCGTAGGTGGCCGAGGCCTTAATGGCGCAGGCGATAAGATAGTTGACTTCATGTTTAAAAACACGCTTACCAACAATATTGCTTTAGTTGAAATTAAAAAACCAGGAACACGTCTATTAGAATCAAGACATTACCGAAATGGCATATACGGCCCACACAGAGAACTAAATAATGCGATTACACAGGCGCTGGACCAATGCTACCACCTATCCCTCGAACTCCCGACTCTCAAAAACAATTCACGACGATACGATCTAGAATCGTATAATATTCGCTGCATTGTTATCGCTGGGCGCACTCCTCCCACCGATGAGCCAGATAAACTGAAATCTCTGGAACTTTTCCGCAACAATTTGCGAGCAGTCACGATTATCACGTATGACGAAATTTTAGAAAGCCTTAAGACATTATGTTCCTTTCTTTCCAACGTGGACGAGCAAGAAGAATAATAACCCTTCAAAATTGAGCAAGGCTGGAGCCATCGAGGCCTGGACACTCACCCAACTCTGAAGGTCCACAATAAGCTTGAGTTGTCAGGACGCCGTTCCTCCTACAACGTCTGGCTCCAGAATTCGTAGACCATCCCCTTGGTCACAGCGGGTAGCCACCCGCAAGCTACAGGAGTTCGTCCAGGAACTGGGCACGTACCTTCATGGCATGAATGAGGAGCTCTCCGCCACCATCGAAAACTAACACGACCAATTCGAGAACACGCCCAGAATGGTCGATACCCACCACGAGCCATCGCCTGGGATCGTCCTCATCATCGAGAGGACGGGAATTCAGCGCATGCTCATACACATACAGAATTGCTTCGTCAGAGAGATGACCACACCCAAAGTGCTTACGCGCACTGGCGTGAACCTTAGGCGATATGGGTCCACTCGCGCACCGCCGCGCGAACCGCGTCGGAACGGCTCGCGATCCCCTCGGAGGCAGCACGCTCCATCAACGCCGCCAACGTCTGCTCATCCAGACGCACCGTCACAGCGACGCCAGGCCCCTTCCCCACTGGTGGACGCTCCGGGCGCGGCGAAGGCAAATCCGCCAGGTCATACCCGCGTTCAGCCTCATCGGCCCACGCCTGGATCTGTTCATCACTGACGGGGACTCCGTGAAGAAGACGCTCGCTCATACAAATAGCGTAGACGACAGTCTCGAACGGCATCGCTGCATGAGTCGCCACGGACAACGACGGAAGAACAACGCCCACCGCACACGCGAGGGGCCGCGCACGAGTTTTCGTGCGCGGCCCCGTTTTGTCTCAGCCGGAATCCGACAGCCAGCATCGGTCACCCGGAATCCGTCAGGCTACCGACACCTACGTCAGCAGGCGGCCCCGGGCGTCGAACTCGTAGCGCGTGCCGCCAATCCAGTGGGCGCCCGTCACCATGGCCCCCGACGAAGACAGGTAATACCAGTGACCGCCGTCCTTCAGCCAGCCCTTGTGCACGACGCCCGAAGAAGGATCCAGGTAGTACCAAGCCCCCTGGATGCGCGTCCACCCAAAAGCCTGGGCACCGTCGCGCCCGAAATAGGACCACTGGCCATCCACGCGGGACCAGCCGGTCACCACGTAGCCGCGCGCGTTGAAGCGGTACACCTTCCCGTTGATGCGCAGGCGCGTATTCGTCGGGAAGGTGCCGTCATCAAAACGCCACCACGTGCCCCGGGAGGAGGTAACCCAGCGCCCAGCCCCGGCCTCGGCGACGTCAGAAGCCCCAGAACCGGAACCGGACCCGCCGACCCCAGTCCCGCCAGCTCCCACCGTGAACGGCGTCGAGGAGACGACGTCGTCGTCGGCGCGCGAATCGGAGTTGCGCCCGAACGCCTCGACGGTCACAGACGTGTCGCCGACGACGGCAGGACCACCGGCCACAGGCCGCGACACGTCCACGCCATCGGCCTGCAACGTCACGCCGGGACCGGAGAACTCGCCGCTCCCCTGCGCGGTCGCGACCTCCTGGCCGCCGACGAGCAACCGAGCCGACGTCACCGGACCGGTCACGGTCGCGCGCAGAGACACGCGCCCGGACACGGTCCGCCCGGACAGCGGTGCCCACGCGGAGCCGTCAGTCGAGTACTCGACCTCGCCGACGATGGGACGCGCCTGATCCTTCAGGACGGCGTCGAGTGCGCTCGGCATGCCGGCACCCCGATACTCGCGCTCACCCTCGGGCGCGGCCAGACGAGACCAATTCGCAGGCGCACCCGCCTGCTTGCGCGCCAACGCGAGGATCTGAGAGGAATCCATCTCCGGGTGCACCTGGCGCAGCGTCGCGATCACGCCCGCGGCCACGGGAGCAGCCATCGACGAGTCCCTCGCAACGTCGCCGGGCGATCCGGCAGCGCTCGGCAGCGACGTGTACACGTTCTCGCCGGGAGCAGCGAAAGCAATGGTCTGCTTGCCCCAGTTCGCCGTCCGCGCGGGCTCGAGCATGCCCGTCGCGGGGTCCTGCCCGTCCGCCAGGCGCAGCGTAGAGACGGGCACGACGTTATCCATCATGGTCGGGATGGTCAGGCCACTCCACGAGTCGCGCTCGTAGGGTGCCCACGCGTCAGTGGGCGAGGACGAATCTGTGCTCGGCGGATTATCCAAGTCAATACCGCCGCTTCCCGCGCCCACCACGTTGATGACGTCCTTCGACGCCGCGTAGTCAATGGCGCGCCGCATGGCCTCGCGCCCCGCCGCCTGGTTGGGTTCGTGAGGCATCCAGTACTTCCACGGGTCCGCCGCGAAGGAGCTGGCAGTCACCGAAATCCCGTGATCGGCCGCCCACACGAAGCCGCACACCACGTACTCGGGGTAGTGCATGCCCGTCTGGCGCGACTGCACGTTGATCGCCGCGACGCTCAGCGTCGGGTTGACGCCGGGCACGCCGCTGGAAACGCCGCGCCCCGCGATCGCCCCGGCCATCTGCGTGCCGCGCGTCGCGCCCGTCGACCCCCACATCCACGAGGAGCTGATCGGGATACCGTTCACGTTGCAGGACACGGACTTGTCGAAATCGACGCGCCCGTCCAGATCCGTGATCACGTGGTTGAAACCGTCCGCCATGACACCCACCGTCACGGGCGCTCGCATGACGTCCACGCCCTGCGCGTCCAGAGCTCCGATGGCCTTCAGGTGCCACTGGTTGTCGCTCGGCGGGGGCGGGTAGAGCCCGCCGACGATCACCGGCGAGTCTGCGCCCGGCCCAGCCCCGGCCTCGTCCGCGGCCCCAGCGACCGGGTTCCCCTCCACGCCGATGGGCGTGATCGCCTCGTTGCCGAGCACCGGTGCCTGGCGAGTCGGCCCCACGGAGTGGAAGGAGATGCCCGCCTCGGAGAGCGCCGCGCCCAGGTCGGACGCGAAGCTGGGCGAACCCGACTGGACGAAGAACGTCCCGAAGGCCGGGTACTGCGCGAGCACCAGTCCTCCCAGGGACGAGGCCTTGGCTGCCGCACGCTGGAAGGTGGCCTCATCCGCTCCCGCAGTGAGGTTCACGGCGTAGTTGGCGGGCAGTTGGTGGGTCGGCAGGTCAGGCGAGATGATGCCGGGGGCGACGGGTTCGCCGGGGGCCGGGTCCTCCCCTGGGTCGGGAGCGGGTTGCGGCGCGGGCACGGCGTTCGGGTCGCGGGCGACCGTGAAGGTGGTTTCGGTGATCGCATCGTCGTCGGCGTACCTGTCGTAGTTGAGGCCCTCAGCAAACACCACCGCCGTGAGGGACGCGTACTCCTGGCCGTCGGGGATCACCTGACGCAGGTCCATCTCGGCGGCTTCCAGGAGCATGGGTTCAGCGAAGTAACCATCCTCCCGGTCGGTGGACACTGCTATCTCACCCGGAATGTCGAGGTTCATGTAGGAGACCGGCGCGCTCGCTTCGACGCGCATCTGCACGACGTCAGCGGGCAGCACGGCACCGCTCAGGCTGGTCCATTCGCCGTCACCGACGCGATACTCGACCGCGCGGATCACCGGGAACGCCTGATCGAACACCATCGCCGCGCGGGCGTCGAGGAAGCCGTAGCCTCGGTACTCTGCGCCGTCACTCGGGGCTTTCAAGCGCCCGTACTCATAGGCGGCCTGCTTGCGCATGATGCTGATGATCTGCGCGCCGGGCAGCGTCGGGTGCACCGATTTGACGAGCGCGGCGATGCCGCTCACGTGCGCGGCGGCTAGCGTCGTGCCCGACGTGTATCCGTAGATCTGCGGGATCCGCCCGTTCGGGTAGGTCGAATAGATCCACTCCCCCGGCGCGGCGAAGTCAACGGACGCCCCGTAGTTCGACCGCTCCGCGCGCATCAGCGTCGCCCGTAGCGGCTCGGCGTTCCAGTCCTCCATGCCGACCGAGCTGACGCTCACGACGCCGCTGACCTGCGCCGGAACCATCCGCGCGCCCTCAACGGAGCGATTCGGGATGGGCGTCGAGTCCGTCGGCGAGTCACTGTCGGTCGTCGGATGGTCGATGTCGACGCCGCGGTCGCCCGCTCCCGCGATCACCGCGAGTCCACTCGACTGGGCGCGGTGAATCGCGCGTTCAGCGGCCTCTAGGGCGGCGGCCTGCTCGGGGTCCGTCGGGTTCCAGTACACCCACGGGTCCATCTGGTATGAGTTGTGGACGATGTCCACCTGGTGGGTCGTCGCCCACTCGTAGGCGCACACCAGGGCCTCGGGGTAGAGCAGATCCGACTCGTTGAGCGCCTTGATCGACACGAGCGTCGCCTCCGGAGCAATGCCGTCAATACCGATGTCGTTGTGGTTGGCGGCGATCACACCAGCAACATGGGTGCCACCCTCGCTGCTGAACCTCCGGGCATCCTCAGCCTGGTTCGGGACGCCGTTGACGGCGCACGAGACGGACCGGGCAGTATCCACCCGTCCCACCAGGTCGGGCTGCGTGTCGTCGATGCCGGTGTCGATGATGCCGACGGTCACGGGCGCGCGGGTCACGGCGACCTCGGCAGCGCCCCGGGCATCCATGGCCTCGGCACCCCAGTTCGAGCGGGCCGAACCGACCCTGCTGTTCGGGTCCGGGATCGTCACGGTAGGCACGTCGGGCGCGTCTGCGGCTGGCTCGCCCGCAACCGGCTCACCCGCGGCGGACTCAGCGACGGGAGCAGCTGCCGGGGCTGCGTGCGTCGCCCCGCCCACGGCACGCTCGTTCTCTGGCACGGCGGCCACGCGGGTCGGGCCGATGGAGTGAACGCTCACCCCGGCCTTCGCCAGGGCGGCAGCCAGGTCAGGCGCGAACGAGGCCGACTCACTTTGGGCGAACAGGGTGCCCAACTGCGGGTAGCTGGTCAGAAGAACGCCGCCGACGCTTGGAATCAGGTCGGCAGCGCTGGCCATCTCGCTCTCCCCCACGTTGGAGTCAAGGTTAATGGCGTAGTTCATGAGGCCCGCAGCGGATCGGGCGGACGAGACCAGGCCGACGTTATCGTCGGCGCTGGCAGGCGGGGCGGTCGCCGCAGCCACGCTCATGGACAGAGCGAGGGCCGCGACGAGGCCGATGCGTGCAACTGTGCGGCGCATGGTTCCTCGACTTTCGATTGTCACTGCGCATGAGCATCGTTGCCCATGCAGTAACCATGATCCACAGGTTTGACAGTCGAGACAAATGACGCACTTAATTCTCGAAAATACAAGCTATTTGAGCATTTTACAAGCTCAATATTTAGACACATATTCGTGCATCGCCTCGTCCCACGCGAACCGAGGCCTCCCCGAAAACGCCCGGGGAGGCCTCGTGGTGGTGAACGCGAACGGCGCCTACGAGCGCGAACCCGCGTCTCTCTTAGCGGGGTGACGCCGATCCTCACCCCGCCACCACGGCATCCACGCGCGGTACCCGTCGGCGGGCGGCGTGGGCGAGTCAGGCTCGAAGCCGAGCTGCGCGGGCGTCTGCGGGATGCGGTCGACAAGGAAGTACTTGTCCTTATCATCGCAGTGCTCGCGCACGATGGCGCGGAACTCGGCCAGCTCGCAGTACAGGACGCCCGTGATCGGGTTGCGCTTGAAAGCAATGATCTTGTAGAGCCAGTACGCGAACAGCGCGACGTTGGCCGCGAGCGCGAGCGCCGCGCAGGCGATGTTGGCGCGCGGGTCCATGGTCGCGAAGTTGAAGATGTCGGAGGGCGGGACCAAGACCTCGGGCAGGAGCGTGTTCATCGAGATCCAGAAGACCAGGGTGAAGCAGCGGAACCAGATCCACTGGCCTTTCGCCCAGGTGAACGCGGGGATCGTGCAGGCGAGGAGCAGGGCGAGCGTGCAGTACCACGTGTAGTCGGCCAGGGAGTTGTAGAGGAAGGCGTGGTTCCACAGGTCGTAGGCGATGACCCAGGGCCAGACCATGTCCACCCAGATGAGGCCGCGCACGGAACGCTTTCCGGGCGAAGTGACGATGATTTTGCCCAGGCCCGTGATGGTGATGATGTTGAGGAGGCCGGCGGCGGCCGACAGGAGGTTCCAGTAGCCGCCGATGGTGCGAAAGCCCGTCTCCGGGTCGATGCCGACGTGGCGGGCGTCAAGGTTGGCGGCGACCTCCTGGTACCACTGCTGGGAGTGGAGGTCGGCGGTGACGCCGCGCGCCTCGGGCAGTCCGGCGATCATGTCGATGGTGTGGGAGTCGTTGACGCCCTTCAGGCACTGCCAGTCGGCACCGCACGCGTAATACGAATCCGCGTTGACATAGATCGTCAGGTCGCGGATGTTCGCCTCCATGATGTTGACGGCCAGGCCGATCCACAGGGCAACTCCCAGCCAGATCGCATACTTGTGCGCTTTGACGGGGTTGCGCTTCGCGTAGACCAGGACCGTGCCCGTCATGGTGGCGGTGAGGATCATGATCGCGTACTTGCCGAACGGGAACCACCCCACCATCGGGGTCCCGTGGATCCACGCGTAGGGCATCAGGGCGATGCCACCCACGGTCCACACAGCGAAGATCGTCCAGTTCCATCGCCTGTTGATTTCCGCGACGATGATTTGGGCCGCCAGCACAAGCAGCCAGATGAGATACACCTTGGGAGTTCCAAGCTCCCAGAGGAACAGCGAGTCCACAGCATTCTCCTTCGAATGTGCAACCGGGCTAATAGTTGTCGGCTATCATAATCCCCAACACTAACCTAGTGTGCGGGGTTCGCCGTCGAATCCCACAACGCACCGGGGCTCCCCACGCTCCGCACCAGCGGAAGCGCCCCTCGTCAATTCCTCAAGGAGGAGGACCCATGACCCGTCACGCCCGATCCCATCGCACCCTCTGCTGCGCCGCCCTCGCGGGGAGCGCCGCGCTCCTGGGCGGCATGTACGCCTTCAGCCAGCTCAGCGGCAAAGCCACGCCCGAGGAACAAGCCTGGCGCTACCCGGGCGACGACCTGATCGACGCGAACTACGACAACGGATACTCCTCCACCTACGCGATCACAATCGACGCGCCCGCCTACGCGGTGTGGCGGCTCTTCAAGCAGATCGGTGCCGAAAAGTCCGGGTCCTTCTCCTCGGAATTCCTCGAGCGAGTCTTCGCGCGCCTCCCCTTCTTCAACTCCTACGAGATCCAGGAGGAATTCCAACAGCCCGACTCGATGATGCCCGGCGACATCGCCGCCTTCGACTTCCACGGCATGTCCATGGAGTGGGCGGACGTCGTACCCGGCAAGTACATGGTCCAGTGGGTCGACACGAAAAACCCGCCCAAGGCCCCCGGATCCTACGCGTTCCGCTTCCCCGGCATGACGAACTTCGCCGCCGCCTGGTGCTTCTACATGGTGCCTCTGTCGGGCGAACGTACGCGCCTCATCAACCACTGGCGCATCGGCTACGAACCCGCCTCCCCCGCCATGAAAGCCCTGAACTGGGTCAACATCGAATTCATCGGCGGATGCATGACCCACCTGCAAAACCTCTACGTCAAGCGCGTCCTCGAATTCAAAAAGAAGCAGCACCTCACAGGCCGCTTCATGCGCGGCATGCTCGGCGGGCGATTCTTCAACTCGGGCACGCCCGCCGGTCGCCACGACAACACTCCCCTCTTCGAGGAGACCTACACCCAGTGGTTCCGCTACGGCCGATCCGCCCCCGCCGTCGCCGAAATCCGCCCGCCCGTCACCGACGACCCCTCCTGGCCACCGACGGGCGCGGACAGCCCGTGGGCCTCTGACATCGACGCCTCCTACTTCGACGGCTGGCGCGAGCCGGAGTTCTCCTGGGAGGAGCAGATCCGTCAAAAGATGGAGCGCAGCTACCTGCCGAACTGGGGCAAGGAACAACTCTGATGGGCGGCATCACTCCCCCGGACTACCCGACGCTGTTCTTCTTCGAGGTCGGCCAGTGGTGGGACTACGCGATGCTCCTCGTCGTCATCGCGCTGCTCGCGGGCGCGGCGTGGCTCGCGCAGCGCAACATGTGGGTGGTCCTCGCACTCTTCGTGGTCGTGCCGGTCGCCCTCACCATCTTCTGGTGGCCGCACTCAACGGCGGGGACGGCCTCGGCGGGCTGGTTCCCCATCGTGAAACAGTACTCGGCGCTGGCGGGCTCCCTCTGCCTCGTCGCCCTCCAAGTATTCCCGAGGCTTCGACACAACCGCTGGTACCTGCTCATCCCACCCATCATCCTCGCGGTGAACATCGCCGAGGCCGTGGTGCGCGACTTCCAGTGCTACGGGATTCACGGGGTGGACCCCTCGCAGGGGATGGTCACGTGGGGCGGGCCGTGGAACATCATGAACGGCATCGCCGGGATCCTCAACCTGCTAGCGATCTCCGGCTGGGTCGGCATCTTCGTGTCCAAGGGCAAGGAGCGCGCCCTCGTCTGGGGCGACCTGACAATCGGGTGGATCATCGCCTACGACCTGTGGAACTTCGCGTACGTGTACAACTGCCTGGCGGACCGCGCGTGGTACTCGGGCGTGGCGCTGCTGGCGGCGTGCACGATCCCCGCGCTCATGTCGTTCGGGCGAGGCGCGTGGATCCAGTACCGCGCGTACACGCTCACGCTCTGGTCGGCGGTCGTCCTCACCTTCCCGCACTTCATGCACGATTCGATGTTCGCCCACCGCAGCTCCCACAACCCCTGGGCGCTGCTCATCGTCTCGGCGGCCGCGCTCATTGCGAACGTGTGGATGTTCGTCTCGCACGTCCGAGTCATCGTCACGAAGCGGCGCAACCCCTTCACCCAGGAGGTCCACGCCGACGAGGCCACCTACGCCTCGTGGGTCCGTGACCTCGCGTCAGAGGAGGACAAGGAGCTCATCGCCGCGCGCCTGGGCACAACGCCCGAGAAGGCGGGCTTCACGTCCGCGAGCAAGGGGTAAGTGTCTCTTCAGCACGCGAGGGGCCGCGCACGAGACATCGTGCGCGGCCCCTCATCTTTCAGCCGGGAGGAAGCCCCGGCCTCGTACCACTTACTCCCGGGCGTTCCCCACTTGGGGGGCCCGAGAGCGGGGCGCGAGCTTGGCCTAAGACCACACTTTCTTACTCGAGCGAATCAATCAAATCGCGCACGAGCTGCGACGGCGTCGTACCGCGCTCCTGAGCCACCTCAGCAAGCTTCGCGCGGCGAGAACGATCAAGACGGAGGGTGAACGGCTTAGCACCAACACCGACGCTAATCGGGCGTCCGGCCACAGACGAACCGAGATGCTTCCCGTCGTAGGGAACGCCAGTCTCGGCCTCGTTCCCCCAACGCTCCAGATCCTCATCAGTGAACGTCGCACCATCAGCTGACGTATACGTCGCCATCATTACCTCCTTAAACCAACCTCTGCGAGCACCGCTCGCGTTACCAGCATCGCATGGAAAACAAGCCATCCATCAGGCTCATCCTCAACCGCAATATATTCCAAGAGTCGACCCTTGCGGTCGAGGCCAACTCCGACCCACTGGATCGGATGCGTATCGCGCGCACGCGAACGCAATGTGCCCTCGAAGGCCGCGATGACATCATCGTCCTCAACATCACTATGACGTTGATGGACGCGAGGATGAACCCGGACTCGCACGCGATCACCTCCATAGTTTCGTATAGACATCAGTGTAGTACGAAATAGGTCTCCAGGGAACGGGACTCCCACGAGATCTCTCCCCGCACAAGCGCTACACACACGAGGGGCCGCGCACGAGAAATCGTGCGCGGCCCCTAACCGTTCAACTGGGAAGGAACCCCGGCCTCGTGATGACTACGGCT
>ERZ773203.976-NODE-976-length-15056-cov-2.639424_pt1 | contig 15056 bp, 18 predicted proteins | sample MGYA00580529_ERZ773203 | MGnify/ENA primary metagenome ERZ773203 (study PRJEB29015, sample SAMEA2738176) | human oral metagenome | biome: human oral; feature: human-associated habitat; material: saliva | place: China | collected 2177 ... | reverse complement strand
GTAAACGAACAGCGCGTCCGGGTCTGCGGTCTGCGCCGCCTTGGGGGTGATGACGGTCCACCCGCCGACGTGCGCGGCGACGATGCGGTCAGCGCCCTCAATCGGCGTGAACCCGTCAACCGTAGTGATTCGTGCGAGCTTACGCATGTTCTTCCTCTTTTCTTTCGCGTTTTGTGTTACGATTCTGTCTCGACCCCATGTTACACGACAAGCGGCGTTTCACGCAACCGTAAGACGCGCTCGTGTACGTGTAGCGGACGAAGCGCACAATGTGATAGGATACGAGGTATGAGTGAACAACAGTCTGAAACCACCATTACCGTGTCCGGGTACGGTCGCAAATTGGCGGTCCTCGCCGAGTACGTGATGCGTCAAGCCGTGTGCGGATACAGCGTGTATGGTCAACGCGTGCTGGATGCCGCCATTCGTGCGGCGACCGCCGTACAGTTGGTCGCGCAAAAAGCCAACAGCAAATACTGGCATGACGAGGTGCTGATGAGTGGCCTCACGAACACGCTACGCAATCAGGTGACGGACGCTTTCGACCTGGCGGAACAGGCGGAGCCTGAGTCGCGTCCGCAAGCCCGCGAAGCGCTCGCCCGCGTGCTCGACAGTGTGGAAGAACAAGCTCTCGCGGTGAACAAGACGTTCGTTGAGTCTGCGTTGCATGAACTACAGAAGATCGGCGACGAACTCACGAGTATCAAACGCTACTATGAGGACGCGTCGCAGGAGGCTAACGCAGTGGAGCAAGAGCGGTTCCCCGCGCTCGCGGCCATCAAGGAACGCGCACGAGTCAACACCGGCAGTGACGGCGGCGCGTCTGGCAGCGACGATGACACCAACGGCGACAACACGGCAGAGGAGGAGTGACTTTCGTGTTCTGGAACCGGAAGAAAAACGCGCAGGCGAGCGGACGCGCCAACGACGAGGCCGTGCAGCGGCCACGCGTCGCACAAACGACCACCATCAGCATGGGGGACGCGCCCGGCGTGTGGGTAAAAACCACCGGCAACACGGACGTTAACCCCGTCGTCCTCGTTGCCACGAGCCAACGAGTGGCCCTCGTTGAAAGCGCCGCCACGTTCATGTACGACCTCAAAAACAGCAATGACAGTGAGATCGTGTCTGCGCTCGCCTGGTCGCCTCGCCCCATCTCCATTATCGCTGCGGGCGCAGACGGCACCATGCGCGTCGTTCACACGGAAAACGTGGAACCCGGCACCGTCCACAACTACACGGTCACAACAGGTGAGAGCGGAGACGTGGCTGTGGCGCTCACAGTCATCGACCTGACTGCCACGTTCCCCACAGAGGAGCGCCCCGAGCACGTGACAGAAACATCGTGGCTGAACATGTGCGCACGCCAGCTCGTGCGCACGGCGGCAGGCGACAACCCCGCCATCATCTAACACGCGCCCGTAAACCAGCGTGCAGGGGCGCGAGCATTTGCGCGCGACATAACCTAACAATCGTGATACAATAACGATTATCCGCATGAGTAATGTGAGCATTGTAAAGAAAGCGAGAACACTCATCATGGCTACCACCAACAAGACCACCGCCAGTAAGAAGATCGCCGACGGAAAGACCGCCACGAAGGCTAAGAAGGCGACGACGGCGAAGAAGCCCGCCGCCAAGAAGGCAACGCGCAAGAAGAGCACCGAAATCGTAGAGGTAGAGGTCATCAACGAGGGCACGTACATGAGTGACGTTGCCCGCAAGCTCGCAGGCAACTACGACGTGGAAGCCCGCGAAAAAGAGCTTGCGCCCATGATTCGCGCCAAGATCAGCGGCACGCTCGCATCCCGCGACCAGACAAAGTACGCGCAGATGGCCGCCGAAGTCTCCACTATCGGACAGGAACACGTGCAGGCCGCCGTCAGCGGCAAGACCGACATTCTGAGCCGCACCGCCGACGGCGCAAAGATTAAGACGGACGGCGCGGAAGCAATGCGACGCGAACTCGCAGCCCTGGCTGTCACCGTGAACGGACTCGGTAAGCAGAGCGCCATCGCGCGCTGGCTTCCTTTCCTCGCATCCCCTGAGAAGCGTCTCCGCGAGTTTCAGGCGCGCTTCCAGAGCGCAGAAGAGTCCTTGCAGGACACGTCCGACTCCGTTCACAACGCGGCGTTGACGATGACGCGTGACGCTGACCTGTTGGACACTGAGGCGGCGTACCAGCGCGACCGCATCCAGGATATTGCGGCGGACATTCACGCCGTCCGCATTATTCGCGATGACGCGGAAGCGCGAGTGGAAGAGCTGCGCGCAACCGGCGACGAGGGCGACGCTGTTCTCGCTGACGCACTCCACTCTAGCGTCGTTGACGCCGCTGACCGACGCGAGAACGAACTGCTGGGACAGGTCGGCACCGCACTGTACGTGTGCCAGGAACTTGCTATCGCCTCACAGTCTGCTCGTATGCTTGCTAATCAGGCCGTCCAGACGCTTAACAACACTATCCCCGTGTTGAAGGCTCAGACGCTTGTTCGCACCGCCCTGGGCACGCAGGAGATGGTGGGCGACACGCTGGATGCCGTTAACGCGGCGGTCGCTAAGCTGACGGACGAGAACACTCAGCTTATCGGCAAGAACATCACTGGAATGGTTGCCCGCGAGAAGAGCACCATCGCTAGGGTGGAGGACATCAAGCGCAACCTGGACTCGCTCACCGGGTTCATCGTTGATGCGCGCGCGCAACTGTCTACTCTTGGTGAGGAGCGCCGCGCTAACAGCCGTGAACTGACCGAGTACGTGGCTCCCCTTGTGGACAAGTTGGAAGCTCGCCGCGAGATTGACGGCGGCAGCGTGAATGTCCTGTAACCAAGTGTAGCCCTGGGGTTCGCCTCTCCCCATACCCTTTTTGCGGACGTGGGCGCGCCCCAGTGTCTAGGTTTTCAGAACAACAATTGTTTCAACGCTTTAACAACATTGTGTGGGCTTGAAAGGAAGATCGGTAGCATGTCTGTCACGCTCTTTGGTATTGGCTTGGCCGCCGCGTTGGCGTGCGCGTCTTTTGTCGCGTACTGGTACGGGTGGCGTTTCGCCAAAATGCTGTTCTACAGCGCAACCGTGAACGCGCTCGGGGCGACCATCGTGTACACGATTGGACTACCCAAAATGGTGTCAACTGCCATAACGGCAGTCTCGTGCAGCGTGTTCTTTTTCCAGTTCATGCACACAGACCCAAACGCCATGTCGCCGTCCCGCAAGCGCAAGCTACGGAAGCTGGAGAGCACCCGCTTCGCATTTGTGAGGGAGGACGAGGTGGAAGAAACGATACGACGTTACGCGGAAGCCCTCGCCGAGAAAGAAAACAAGGCGAGTGAGACGGGCGACAAGTGGGAGCGTGAACTAGGCGACGCGCTTAGGCGTTGATGCGCCCCACAGTAAGAAACGGCAGGAGCGTGGGCGTCAACCGCGACCACGGATGAGAGAAACCTTGTTGCACATGGCGGCAACAAAACAGCATATGAATAACAGCCTCGGAAAGAGATAGGAAACATGAAAGGCAAGATTGTATTGTTCATGAATGACGCGCTACGCGATTACGTGTACGGGCCGCGCAGGTGGTTTAACCCGCTGCGCATCGTATTTGTCGTAATGGTCGCGTTTGTAGCTTCCCTCGTGGGTAGCGCGTTCGCACATTACATGGTGCCAGCCACCGTCGATAACGGCACGTTTGAGGACGGGTACATGGCCAGGTACATGTTTGATGTCGGCGCGTTCGCATTCATTGTCGTAGCCATGCTCACGCGTCGCGTGTTTCGAGCGCTGTGCGCATCTTACGTGCGCCGCTTGGATATGGATGATGCTATCCGTGCGGGAGGCGTGAAGCCGAACGCTAGTGACGCGGACACAAAGAGTGCGCCATCGCGTTCACGAGGCTACGCCGGTAGCGTGAACGGCGACTACGTGAGCGCCGTCGATAACCGCGAGGACACCATGAGCGAAAGTGAAGGCGGCGACGCGTGAAGGCGCTGGGTTCTCGTCTGCTATCCGCGTTTGCGCGTAAGCGCGAGGCGCGGAAGGCGCATGAGCGACTTGTCAGGGCCGCAACGGGTATTACACGACAGGCTGCGCGTAGCCAAGGGCTTTACGTGCGGCGGCCGAACGCCAGCGTGAACGTTGACAAGCTGGCGCGACATGTTGCGCCCATTGACGTGGCGTTGGGACGCAAGCGCGGATAAAAAGATTCCTGTGAGAAAAGGTCGGCTGGTGCGTGCGTTTGCGCGCGCCGCCCTCTTTTATGTGGTATCATTGGTTGGTAGATGTTTATTGGCCGCTACCGTGTACCGTTAGTGAACGGGTGGCGGCGATAGGGTGGAAGGGGTCTCCTTTTATGACTGCCGGTATGGCTGTTGCGTTGTTTTTTGTAGGCGCTGTGATGGCGGTCGCTATGCGCGTCATGTACGAGCTAGTACAGCGCAAGCGTGGCGCTATGGGTACCTGGCAACATTATGGCGCGAACCTGGTTGTTGTACTCGCGTTCATGGTGCCGTCTATCCCTGGACTGCATTATTTCCAGGAGCACGCCGGGGCTACCGTTTTCGGTGTTGGTGGCATGGTGTGGCATGTTATTTCCGTCGCCGTGGCGGTCATCGTGAGCAGCGTGTGCGTTGCCGCGTTTCGGTGGGATAGCATCATGGACGAGATTAACGCGCAGCCGAGCGACAGTGAGGGTGGCGAACAGTGAACGCTATGGCCGCGTGCGCTGAGGCGTGCAGCAATTCCACAGGAAGCGCGCTAGAGGCGTTCGCTGACGTGCAGATGCGCATTGTCTGTATTGGCCTCTGGTTGCTGTTTGCCACCGCCAATGCGCGTTTGGCCGGTTACGTGTGGCGCGGGTGGCGTGATAGTTGCGGGTGTATCAGCAAGTGTTTTATGCGCACCCCTTTGCGCGCTATGCTCGCCGCGTTCGTGAACATGTTGCTTCCGATTACGAACACTGTTTTCTTTCCCTCCGCGTCAACGAGCACGCGAACGCCCGTCGGTGGCGGTCCTGCCGCAGCGCCGTCGCCGGTCGCGGCGCTTACTTTCGTAGCATCGGTCGTTTTTCTCGCATACTTGTGCGTGACGGTGTACACGGTCCTCAACCGGCGAGGCTGTCACAACCAACCATGCCTACTCGAAACAGACACACAGGTTAATGACGGCGACAATGCAGCGGACGCTATGGCACTGTTGGAAGATCGACTGTTGAGTCCCGGTGTCGCGTGGGAACGTGAACTGTCAGTCGCACTCGCGAAGAAATAGGTGAAGAATGACTGGGACACTATGGTTTCCGTATTCCACGCAGTCTGGCAGCGTTACGGACGAGAGCGCGCGTGAGTTTTTCCATAACACCGCGCAGGCACTTGCAGTCGGCGGATTGATTATTGTAGCCCTCCTCTGCATATTCGTCAACTGTATGTTATTTTACGCCCATTGCAACGATTGCAGGTGCAACACGTGCCGGGGTCTCAACCTGTTTTGGTCGTTTCTTGGTTGGGCGCTTAACGCCGTCGCGTCTGCTCACTTTTGTGACTCTGGTAAGTTCTCTGGGTCTTTCGTTGACATGTCGAGGACCGTGATCGGCGAGAACGGGCCAACGGATGCGCGCCTGTTCACTTTATTTATTCTCACTGTTTCGTTGTTTGCGATTGCGCTCGTGCATGGTGTCATATTCATGAACGCCCTGTTTTCTTCGACACGGCCAAGTGCCCAGTGTCCGTTTAGATCGGTGAAAACTGGCGACTCGGCGGTGGGCAATGAGGCTGACAATGTGGTACAGTGGGAGAATCAGACGATTAGTTGCGGCATCGCGTGGGAGCGCGAGCTTGCTGGCGCGCTTGGAAGGAAACAATAATGACGTTCACTATTTTGGCCACTCTTGAAGTTGCGTCACTGTTGGTGTTCGCCACGTCACTGTATGGCAGTGTGAGAGCGGTGTACGCGCGTGACAAGTTGAGGAAGCAAACGCCGCTGACGCTACTCTCGCGTTATCGCGTTCTGTATCGCCGCGTTGCCGCCGTATGGGTCCGCTACGCGGTGGGGGCGCTGGTTCTCGCAAGTGCTTGGTGGGTTCCACTTTACATGGGTTTCGGCGGCGGGGAAACAACGGCGTGGATGAGCGCCTACGTGTCGGTGAACTGGGCGTTCCGATTGCTTCCGATTGTAATGGCCGGTGTCGCCGCTTACTACTACATGCGCAGCCGCAAATATGGCAACTATGGCGACGAGTCCCCCTCCCGGTGGACAGAAGAGCGCGATGAGAGCGAGAACGACGAAGAACGCCAGATTAGCGCGGAGAGCGTCAACGATAAGGCAAGCAAGCTGAGTGGCACATGGGAGAGCGAGCTTGCGCACGCGCTCAACCGACAGACTGGAAGGCAAACCCACTGAAACCGGGGCAACACCGCCCCTACGCCCGCCCACGCGCACCGAGATAGTTTTAACGCGGCGAGAGCACAAAGCGCATGGCGTTTCTAGGCGCAGAAAGAGCGGCAGATTAGCGGCGAAGCCGAGTGCCCCGCAGGTCCGTTAGCGAACTTTTGACAACGCCCACAATGGGTGTTTATATTGATGATTGCAAGGAAAAACCAAGACAAGAAAGAGGATTGAACCTTGGCAGGAGAAACAGTAATCACGGTTATCGGCAACCTCACCGCCGACCCCGAACTACGCTGGACCAACAACGGTGCGGCCGTCGCAGGCTTTACCATCGCGTCAACGCCTCGCACATACGACCGCAACTCGGGGGAGTGGAAGGACGGCGAATCGCTGTTCCTCCGTTGCTCCGTGTGGCGCGAGGCGGCTGAGAATGTTGCTGAGTCACTGCGTAAGGGTATGCGCGTTATCGCCCAGGGTCGCCTGGTTCAGCGTTCCTACGAGACGAAGGAAGGCGAGAAGCGCACCGTCGTTGAGTTGCAGGTCGATGAGATTGGTCCGTCGCTGCGTAGCGCTCGCGCTCAGGTGACGCGCACCAACAACGGTCAGCAGGGCAGCTACCAGGGTGGCGGTCAGCGCAACATGCAGGCACAGGGCGCGGGCGATCAGATGCGCCAGGCAGCATACAACGGTGGCGGCGCACAGCAGGGTGGCTTCCAGCAGCAGGCTCCCGCCGCGCAGGCTGACGCTTTCGCTGGCGGCGGCGCGGCTACCCAGTTTGGTGACGAGCCTCCGTTCTGACAGGGGCGCGCCTCGCTGACGGACGGGGCGTGAGCTTGCAGGAGAGAGGATGCTAGAGGCGAGGGGCGCGCAAGTTAGCCCATTTTCATGTGGCGCGGCTGACGCGCCCCTCGCCTCACCTGTTTCTACACGTGTAGAAGCGATAACGCGGGCCGCACGCGGTGAAAAACGCGGCACACAAACAGGGCGCAACGCGCCCCATTCAGATAGAAGAACACGACGTGTCACATGAGGAGCAACGATGACACAGAACACTAACGAAACGAACACAAACGCAACAAACAACACGGTTCCACCCTTGTACGAAAACATGCGAGTGGGAGACAAGGTGTTCCCCTTTGTCGCACTCGCGGGCGACCCATCCATGCCCGTAGACAAGCGCGAACAATTGGAGGTTCGCACCGGCTACGAGCGCATTAGCAAGCTGGACATCACGAAGCCAAAGCCGGGCAGTAACGCGAACACCCGATACCGCGCCATTTTCACTCACGAGGGCGACCGCTACGACGTGTACGGCAGCGTGTTCGATGACGGCACTAACAAGATTGCCGCCGCCCTCCGTGAAGCCCACGACAACGGTACACCCATCATTTACAGGATTGAGAAATACCGCAAGTACAAGTCCAAGCCAGGCACAAAGCCATACACGAACGACGGACACATTGCCGTCGATTTCAACGGCAAAACAGACAGTGCGCCACTTGATATGCCGTGGGCTGACTTTCTGGGAGAATACAGCGCCGCTCTGGGCGCATCGAGGATGAAAGACTCTGAGGCCGAGCAGAAGTACCGCATGTTTGAGACCGCCGTTGCGGCCGTCTCGTTGGACGGCGGTAAGACGTGGATTGTGGACGACAGTGAGAACGATAAGGGCTTCAAGCGCAACATGCCCAAGAGCAACATGTTCGAGGACATGATTGTTCGCCGCAACCCGGACCTGAACCCGGAGGCGGCGCGCGCCCTCGCTAAGCGCGAATTTTCAACGGGCAGCGCGTGGGGAGCGAACGTTCCCGCTCAGGAGCAGGCACCGGCACATCGCCCCGCGTATGAGGCGCAGGGTACCAGCCCGGAGCCTAAGCCGTGGTTCCCGTACACTCAGAGCGGCGACCCGAACCCCGGTAGCAGCTCCATTACGGCGGTCGCGTCGCTGTTCAATAAGCTCATGGACGCGAGTGACGGTATTCTGACGGCGGAGTCGGCGCGACTTGTTGCCGAGCACCTGTACCGCAAGATCGGAAAAATGCAGGTGTTCATCCAGGGGTCAGTCGGCAAGCTGAACGTTACTAAACCGGACGCGAACGTTGCGTCCCACACGCGTATCCGCCACAGCGTCATTGACGCTCTCAGCTACGGTATGGCGAGCGTGCCGGAAAACCTGGGTGAACTTGCGCTCGCCGAGGACGACACAGAGCTGAACGAATGGTCAACGAGCGTAATGAAGGCCGCTTACGATCAGTACATGTGGGAGCTGGGTGTCGCGTACCCCGAGTGGGAGCAGAAGTGATCGCCTAGCCTGGATGCGCCTCTAACGTGCGGCGCGTTCACGTGAGCGCCCTCACCACCGTCGTTGTAGTCGATAGAATTGGCTGCGTTTCGTCGGGGTGAGGGCGCTTCACCGTGCCGGACACGGTAACAAGCGGAACGCTGGAAGCCGTTTTAACGGCCTCAAAACGCGTGTACCCTACCGGAGTGGGTTGACGAGCCGTTCGCCCGCCACAGGGTCGCACAGATGCCGTATCGACGGTGATACGGCCACACGCGCCACCGAGAACGCATAAAACATTAACGGAGGCGTCAAAAGCCGCCCCACAACTGGAAGATACGGCAAACACAGCCACACGCCCAGTGCTCCATCACGCGCACGAGAGTAGACGCGCGACCGCGCTTCACCTCACGCCGTTAAGCGCCAGGTCGCCACACGCGCCAGCGGCAAGCGCATCCGCGCCAGGCTCGCCCTTGCACCGTCCATCCAGCCCCAAGAACATAAGCACACCCAGCGGCGACATGCCCGCAAACACCGACGGCGCTACGCTCTCGCGGAAACACGCCTGAACCATCCGCGCGCACACGAGCGCCACGTCCGTACTATAACGCAAGTCCACCATACCGTCCTCGCCGCCGAGACCATCGCCGCCGCGCAGTTCCGCGTCGTCACGGACCAGTGTACGCCGAAACACCATGTACTTGTTTTCGGCGTTACTGCCCACGCTCACACCCAAACGCTCACACTCGCCCATGAACGCCGTGTATTCTGCGCGGACGGCAATACCGCGAATTTTCGCTTCCCTCTCACTACGGGACAACCCGGCCACAACAAAACCCCTTCACATGTTAGGAACGCGCGAACATCACGCCAATAGCCCACCACGCCACCAACACGGCAGCAGACCACACCCCACACATTCGGCGCACACACCGTCACAGGGTGAGCGCGGCGGACGGTCGCTTATTCGTTCACGAACACCACACTCACGCCAGCGGCCCGCCCATCTTCAATAACACGCTTATCCTCGCTCGCGTTTGTTACGACGATCACCATGCGCGTGAACTGTCGGCACTTCGCTGCCGCCGCAAACGTCTCACCCCAATACACGTAACCGTCAGTAATGAGAACATGAACGTCCGGCAGCTCGCGGCGGCGCTTACCGCCAGCCTCCCACTCGCCGCGCATCCACTCGTATGGGACAGCCATGTCAGTGCCGCCGCCACCCAGCGCCTTCATATCGCGCACATGCGACACCATGCGCGGCTTTTCCGTCATACGCGTATCCACCCCGTAGAAGCCGATAGCAGCGCCAGACGCGGACGTGCGCAAAATGCCCTCAATCTCACTCACGGCGCGAGCGTAGTCGCTGCGACCCATGCTACCCGACGTGTCCACCGCCACATGCACCGTCGGCCTGTTGTCCTCACGGGACGGCCACAAGAACTCACCGCCCTGACGGCGACGATTCGGACGACGGTAGGTCGCGTACCTGTTTCCGCGCACGCGAGACGACATCGAACGCCCCACCACGCCAGCAAGCACGCTCTGCCAGTGGACGCGCGGGGGAGCCATGCCAGCCAACAGGCGCACCCACACGTTACCCTCACCGTCACCAATGTTCGCGTTGCCTTCGGCGGCTTCACGCACCAGAGCTTCCGCGTCTTGGCGCGCGCCTTCCACGTCCGCTAGTTCACGGCCACGCACGCCCGTCTCACCTTCGATGCGTTCACCGTCGCGGTCATCCTCGCTGTTGCTGCGTGACCCGCACGCGTGCGCCACGTGCTGACGCACATACTGGCGCGTCCAACCACCCTCACCGTCACCATCTTCGCCACCCTCACCGTCGCCGGAAGATGATGAAGAAGAACCAGAGGAAGAACCGCCATCGCCACCCTCGGACGAGGAACCACCGGAACCGGAACCAGACTCGGAGCCGTCAGAGCCGTAACCTGACTGACCGCCCTGTGAACCGGCAGAGCCGGACTCGCCGTCACCAGCGGAACCAGAACCACCTTGTGAACCAGAACCAGCGCCAGCGGACCCCGGCTGACCGGAAGAGCCTGACGCGGAACCAGAACCAGCGCCGGAACCATCCTGCGACCCATCGGACCCAGACTTGACGTCACTGGACTGACCGTTACCAGACTGACCAGAAGAACCAGACTCGGCACCGTCAGAACCGGACTGCCCGCCCTGCGAACCAGGCTCGCCGGAAGAACCGCCACAGCCGTCCCCAGAAGAACCACTCGCGCCAGCCGCAGCCGCCAACTGGCGCGCCAGCTCACGCAGCTTTTCCATATCACCGGACAAGGCGACAAGGTATTCTTCCATCGTGCGAGAACGCGCATACCCCATGCCCTCGGGGAACACGAACCTATCCTCATCCTCCGAGCGGGCGACTCCCATGTTGCGGAGAAGATCGTTAATCTCCATGTCGCCCGCAAGATTCAACATGCGGTGAGCGTCCTCGAACGTCCTGCCCATTTCGTCCGCACGTTGAAAGTGACGATTCGCCACATGCAGAGCCTCGTGGGCGAGCGCAAACGCGCGCAAGCGATTGTCCCATTCGTAGAAGAACGCGAGACCCACGCCGACGCGTGCGCGAGTATCCGTGTAGGCCGTCTCGGCTGTAATGTCCACGAACGGCGCGAGGAGCGCAAAAATAGGCGAGAGTGGGTACAGTCCGTAGCCGCCGTCCTTCACGGGCAGGAGAAGCGACTCAACGGTCTTGCTCCACGTGCTGCCCTCCCACGAGGACATGCGACGATAACGAGCGCCATTCTCGGCCATGTTGCGAGCGTTCTGCTTTGCCCACTCTTCGGCTTCGCGCGCTTCACGCGCCCGCACTTCCTTCGTAGTCGCCACAGCGGAACTCTCCTTAAATTGCGTCCGTTACACTCAGGGCACCATTATAGCACGAGTACGGGTGAGCGCGCCACAGCAAAACCGCGCGCAGAACAGCACGCGGTTCACGCCGCTCCGCACCGGCTGTAAGCGCTGTAACCACGAGAGTACGCGCGTCACTCCGTGGGAGCGCAAGCGTGCCACGCGAGAGCGAGCGGGGCGGCGCGATTACGTACCACCTCACGCCGCCCACGGCCCACCACACTGTTACGCGGCTTGGCGTGCGCCCTTCATGTTCTTCGCGTCCGAAACATGCGGGCACGCGAGCGCACGAGCGAGAGCGTTCACCACCAGGCGGCGCTTCACCCTACCCTCAGCGTCACTAGCCGTCACCGCGTAGGCGTGCTTCTGAGTCTCCGTAAACACCTTACTGACACTCTTGCCAAGCGACGCGAGTGCGCTACTGTCCAGCCTCACGCCCAGGCCGGGAACCTCCTCATCGCCCGACAGGACAGGCAACAGGAGCATGATATTCAGCAGTTCCTCTGCGGTCACGTGGGTTTCTTCCACGTCATCGACCGCGAGGCGACCGGCTTCACGGGCGACAGCGAGACGATTGTCCGCGCCGTTCTCGCCGACGATGCGCTGCCACTCGCCCAGCGTGTCAGGGTTAGCCACAGGCTCGCCGTTATCGTCGAGCGTGAACGCGTCGTTAATGAACGCTCGCGCATCAAAGTTCTTTTCCGCTTCGCGGCGGCGCTTCAAGAACTCGCGGAAAGCGCTCGCGGCCTTAAACCCGATCATGCCGCCCGCGTAGAAATGCTCTAGCTCCGTGTCGGGGCTGCCATCTTCCAGGAGAGACGCGTGGGCGAGCTTAGTGGCGAGGCGGTCCCACGAGCGGTATGAGGGGAACGCGTGCGCGGCGATCATGTCGTTTGCCGGGTCGCTCTTAAACCCGTACTGCGTGGGGGAGACTGTTTCGCCCATCGGGTCAACTGGCATGTTTGCGTAGCCGGGGTTTTCGTCCACGAAGTCCGCGATGGCTCGGCGCATCCACTGTTCGCGCTCGCCGACGGTCTTGCCCCATGCGCGGCGCACGCCGTCCAGCCACGCGCCAAGCGGCATATGGTAGGCCGCCAGACAGGCGGTTTGCCAAAGCGGGCGACATGTCGTGATACTCTGAGCCGGTGTCCCGGTCATTCATTGCGCCCAGGATGACGGTTTCCTCGGGCATGGTCTCCCCGTTCGGGAAGCGTCGGTCAGCGAGAATCGTGAGCAGAGAGGACACGACGTCCGGGGGAGCCGTGTTCAGCTCGTCCAAGAACACGACAACACGCTTATTCTCCATGACAGTACGCTGCCACTTTTCGACCGCGTACTCCACCTGACGCACCGTGTCCACAGTGCCGTCCGGGCGCGTCACCGTGAAGTCAACCAATGTGGGCATACCCGTAATGTCCGTGCGGTCCTTCTGCGAGCCGACGATGGTAATCACGTCGTACCCGCGCTCGGCGGCGAGCGCGTACACGACCGCCGTCTTACCCTGGCCAGGCTGCGACACCAGGACAACCGGCGTGCCAGTCGGATTGTTAAACTGGTCGCGGACCATCCGGTAGGACACGCTCTTTTCCATACCCTTGGGCAGGAACGGGATAACGCCGCTCTTAGCGTCGGCGTTGTCGCGCGCGTTCACGTCAGCGGTGTTAGGGTTGCTCTTAACAGTCATCGCGGGTGTCCTTCACTTTCGTTGTTTCTCACGGTTTCGTTCTTGCAACAAAGCACAGTATAGCACATGCGTTCACTGAGCGCACGGCGAACACGCGTGCTACAATACACGGGTATAAGAAAGAAACACCAGCGGAGACGGAAAGCGGAGAGAGCCAGATGACGAACGACACCATGAGCGGCGACTACCTGAACGCAATCACCACCGAGCGAGCCGCATACCAACGCGAGTACCTGCGCGGCGGATACAGTACCAGCAGGCTAGAGAGCATGATGGATGCGCACGCGAGAAAGTGCGCCCGCATCATCGCGCAAGCGTACCGTGCGGGCGACTACTCGGACATGTGGCTGGCACTCTCCATGTGCGCACGCTACGGTATAGCCACCACCAGCCCCACTATCAACCGTATTATCCGCCACACCATCAACATGGCCGGGTGGAACGAGAATTGTATTGACGAGGTTGCGTTCGACTGCGAAGCGTTTACTCGTGCGGTCCACAGCGACGCGGCCAGCACACAGATCCCGGCAATGCCAGCGGGCGTGTGGCGACTACTCGACCACCTGACAGGCAACGCCAACAGAGGCAACAGTGTGGCGGGGCTTAATGCCGCCGCAATCGGTGAACGCGCCACCACAGAACTAACCGCAAGCGGGAACCTCCACGCGCTCGCGAAGCTCGCCCCCGAAATTGGCCGCCTTGAATTCGTCTGTCGATTTCGCCATAGGCTCTATTCTTCCATGAACGGTTGAACTTGGCGCATGTGAGGGCTCTTGCCGGCGCGCGTTGTTCGCCACGTCGGGCGCGTCATCTTCCAGGGAAACGTTGAGACCCGCTACAGCGTGTACCCCGCGAACTACGGTATCGTCCACGCGCTATGTGGTAACGTTACTAGCGCGGCCGCATGGTGGCGTCAAACCATTATGGACGCGGAAGAACAAGGTGACACGAAGCGCGAGGTTGCGGCACGCTGCGCTCACATGATGCTCGGTAGCAGCCTCCTAGAACGCGGCGAACTCACACCCAGCGACCTCGCCACCCTCATTGACACATTCCAGGAACAAAAGCTCATGAAGGTTCGCACCAAGCAAGGGACATACAGTCGCACCATGCACGTTAACGACAACCGAGTGATGTACGATACGTTACCGTTCCCCATAATCGAACTGGAAAAGCTCATCGACTACGCGGCCGCGCGCATGTCCGCCAGCTAACTTCCCTCCGCCGTGTTACAATGGAAACGAGAGACAGCAAACAGAGAGGACAGCCGCCAAGTGACCACGCAATACGCAAGCGCCTTTACGTCCGCGCCAGAGAAGCTAGTGCGCGACACCTTTTTCTCCATTGACAACACATACCAGGAGGCGCGCAAAGCATACGACGCGTGGACGCAGACATCGCTCACGGTCGAACGCGACTGCCCCACAGACCAGTACGGACGTTACGATCAGACGCACCCCACATACAAGGCACACGAGCAAGCCACTCAGCGACTCAACGATGCGAAGCGACACCACCAGCAGGCGTGCGTAAAAACGGTCAACAACGCCATCCAGCAAAGTGACGCGCAGACGCTCTGGCGCGCCATCATGTACGTCCTCTCCTACAATTTCATGCTCACTAACGGCGACACCAACACAAGCTCACTCATGGACAGCGCCGACTGGGACGCTATGGTCATCATGGGGGATAGCCTCTACGACTGTAACGCTTTCCGCAGCGCAGCAACCGCGTTAGCTGACAACGCGATCTACGACCCGAGCACGACACTCCACGGCCTCATCAAGCAGCTCAGCGAAGAAAGCGAAAATCTTACAGTAGTGAAGG
>ERZ773203.970-NODE-970-length-15105-cov-14.418405_pt1 | contig 15105 bp, 9 predicted proteins | sample MGYA00580529_ERZ773203 | MGnify/ENA primary metagenome ERZ773203 (study PRJEB29015, sample SAMEA2738176) | human oral metagenome | biome: human oral; feature: human-associated habitat; material: saliva | place: China | collected 2177 ... | reverse complement strand
TCTGATTTAGAAATTTATTTGACAGTTGATGAAACTGATATTGGCAATGTAAAAAATGGCTCTAAGGTAGAATTTACTGTTGACTCTAAGCCAGGTCAAACTTTCACAGGCTATGTATCTGAAATTGCAAAAGGGACTAAAGGGAATATGGGTGTTACAAGTAATAGCGTAGTGTACTATACTGTAAAAGTATCGATTCCAGCTGATATTTCCTCGAATTTCTTGCCATCTATGACCGCACGTGCCACAATCTTTGGGGATGATATTAAGAATACCCTTGTTGTACCATTAACAGCGGTACGTACTGATAAACAAGGTGAATATGTATATGTCATCAAAGATGGTCAACCTGTTAGAACTGCTGTATCTACAGGTGTAACGGGTGATACAAATGTTCAAATCTTAAGCGGCGTTTCCGAAGGTGATGAAATTATTGTTAGTGGTGATGTAACGGGCCCTAAGAATAACTCTCGTGGACCATTTTAAGCGTAGGTGAACTATGAATCAGTCAGTTATTGATATTCAAGGTATTACAAAGACCTATGTAAATGGTAAGTTAACGGTTCCCGTTCTACATGGTATAGATTTACAGGTACAAAAAGGTGATTTCGTGTCTATCATGGGGCCTTCTGGTTCTGGTAAGTCTACCTTTATGAACATTTTAGGTTGCTTAGATAGACCTACATCTGGATCCTATCGCTTGAATGGTAATGAAGTAGCTAATCTCAGTGATGATGAATTAGCGTATGTACGTAATAAAGAAATAGGCTTTGTATTTCAAAGCTTCAATCTATTAACGAAACTAACGGCTATTGAAAATGTGGCTTTGCCCATGGTTTATGCAGGCATCGATAAAAAAACACGTACTGCTCATGCAGAGGCTTTGCTTACATCTGTAGGCTTGGGTGACCGTATGGATCATTTACCAGCAGAACTATCCGGTGGTCAACGTCAACGTGTAGCCATTGCCCGTGCATTGGCGAATGACCCTGCTATTATCATGGCCGATGAACCGACAGGGAATTTGGATTCTAAATCTACTATAGATGTTATGAATATCTTTAGAGGCCTCTATGACGAAGGGCGTACCATAATTCTTGTTACCCATGAACCTGAAATTGCAACCTATGCAAGTCGAAACGTTGTATTGCGTGATGGCTTAATTGTGGAGGATAAGAAAAATGTAAATATGACTCCTGTTCAGGAGGTGACACATGTATAAAGAAAGTTTCTTAATGGCTTGGGCATCGTTGATTGCCAATAAAATGAGATCTATTTTAACGATGCTAGGTATTATTATTGGTGTAGCTGCTGTTATTGCCCTTGTGTCAATCGGTAATGGTGTTAAACAAGATATTCAGAATTCCATTTCTAGTTTAGGTTCCAATCTATTGATGGTTATGCCTGGTGCTCCACGTACACCGGGTGTGCGTCCATCACAGGGGTCTATGAAATCTTTGAAGGTTTCTGATTATCAAGCTATTAGCAAATTAGATGGCGTCAAGGCAGCAAGTCCATATACAGCTAATTCTTATGTAACTATATACCAAAGTAAGAACTGGACTACTACTGTTAGTGGTGTAAGTAGTAACTTTCAAGATGTAAATAATTGGACCATGGCTGAAGGTCGATTTATATCTAGCAAGAATGTAGAAAATCGTGAACGTGTAGCTGTTGTGGGACAAACCGTAGTTAAGAACTTATTTGCTGGTGAGGACCCAGTGGGTAAGGAAATTCGTGTTAAAAATATTCCGTTCCGCGTTATCGGTGTTCTTAACAGTAAAGGGAATGGTACTATGGGGAATGACCAAGATGATACTATCTTCATTCCTTACACGACGGCTATGGAGCGGGTAGAAGGTGTCGATTACTTGCGTATGGTCTACGTTGTTGCTAATGATGATAACGGTATTGACCGTTTGCAATCGGATATAGAAAATCTATTGCGTGTACGTCATAGCATTAAGGACACAAACCTTGATGATTTCAACATTCAGAATATGAAATCGATTATGGAAACGATGGAGCAGACGACAGGAACATTGACCTTGTTCTTAGGTGCTGTAGCTGCTATTTCTCTTGTTGTAGGTGGTATTGGGATTATGAATATCATGCTCGTTTCCGTTACCGAACGGACTCGTGAAATTGGTATTCGTAAGGCCTTAGGTGCTACATACTTTGTCATTGTTACACAATTCTTAATCGAAGCTGTCGTAATCAGTCTCATGGGCGGTCTCATAGGCATTGCTCTCGGTATAGGTGCGTCAAAACTGATAGGATTGGCATCTGGTATGAGTACGGTTATTTCGGTACCGACTATCGTGTTATCCTTTGCATTCTCCATGGCCATCGGTTTGGTATTCGGTATTTATCCTGCGCGAAAAGCGGCTAAATTAAATCCAATTGATGCGTTACACTATGAATAGTATTGGTAGATGCGGATATTTGGGAGATTTCACATTTATATAATGTAATAGACATATTCGCATACAGTGCGTTGCATGATACAATTAAGTATGATGTAACGCACTATTTTTAATTTAGTGAGGAAATTATGGCAACAACATTATTGGAATATTTTAATGAATTACGTACACAGAATCCTTTTTCCTGGGTAAAAGATTCTGAGGTGACAACTGTAGAACCTGGTCATGCAGAAATGACGTTACAAACAAATGAAACAGAGTACTGCAATTTTAGAGGCCATTTGCATGGTGCTGTTTGTATTGGCTTTGCAGATAGCTTGATGGGAACGGCATGCTTTACACTAGGAAAATCGGTGAGTACCATTGATATTAATGGTAACTATTTGAAAGCTGTCAAAGGCGGCACAGTATTGCGTGGTGTAGCGAATGTGGAACACAGTGGTAAAACTACGATGGTGGCTACTGCGCGTATTTATAACGAGTTAGGTGAAGTGGTACATATAGCAAGAGGTACGTTTTTTGTGGTAGAAGAGCGTCCTTTACCGGATTTACCTTGGAGATTCATTGAAGAAGATGACCTAAATTTGATATAATGAGGGATGAACTTTGAAATTTAGGAGGACTGTTGTATGGAACAAGAATTACAACGCATAAAAGAGGTAGCGTTAACAGCTATCAAAGTTGCCACTGATCAACAAGCGTTGCAAGATGTACGCGTAAAATATTTAGGTAAAAAAGGTGAAGTAACAGCTTTATTAAAAGGCTTGGGTAAACTATCCCCAGAGGAACGCCCTAAGATGGGTGCTCTTGTGAATGCTGTACGAGAAGCATTAGAAGCAGAACTCGATAAAATCAAGTCCTCTATGGAAACAGCAGCTATGAACGCTCGTTTAGAAGAGGAAAAAATCGATATCACTCTACCTGGTAGAACTCCAAAAACAGGTCATATCCATCCATTGACTACCGTGAATGAAATGATTGAAGATTTCTTCATGAAAATGGGCTATACCGTTGAAGAAGGTCCTGAAATCGAACAAGATCACTTTAACTTTGAGTGTCTTAATTTACCAAAAGATCATCCAGCACGCGATATGCAAGACTCTTTCTATATTACAGAAAATTTCTTGCTTAGAACTCATACATCTCCTGTACAAGCACGTACCATGCAACGTCATGAGCCGAACAGTCCAATTCGCATGATTGCGCCTGGTAAGGTATATCGTTGGGACTATGATGCTACGCATTCTCCTGTGTTCCATCAAGTAGAAGGCTTGATTATTGATGAACACATTACGTTCGCTGATTTGAAAGGAACCATTGAAACATTCCTACGCCATATGTTCGGTGATGAAACAAAGGTACGTTTCCGTACAAGCTTCTTCCCATTCACAGAACCATCTGCAGAGGTAGATATCTCCTGTGTAATGTGTGGTGGTGAAGGCTGTCGTGTATGCTCTCATACAGGGTGGCTTGAAATCTTAGGTTGTGGTATGGTACATCCTCGTGTACTTGAGCTTAATGGCTATGATCCTAATAAGGTGAAAGGTTTTGCCTTTGGTATGGGCGTAGAACGTATTGCTATGTTGTTATATGGTATTGGCGATTTACGTCTATTCTTTGAAGATGATATCCGTTTCTTGGAACAGTTTTAGGAGGTAGAAATGAAAGCAAGCTTACAATGGATGAATGAATACGTACCTCTTGATCTAAATCGTCCAGCCCAAGAATTAGCGGATGAATTGACACAAGCAGGTATTCCTGTAGAAGAAGTACTTTCTATGGATCCAGGTTTGAAAAAAATCTATACTGGTAAAATCGTAGAAATTACAAAACACCCAGATGCAGATAAATTGCAAGTATGCCAAGTACAATGCTTATCTGAAGATGGGGAAGAAATTACTAAGCAAATCGTTACCGCTGCTACGAATGTGGCTGTTGGTCAAATCGTACCAGTTGCGTATCATAAATCTCGTTTGGCAGATGGTACAGAAATCAAAAAAGGTAAATTACGTGGTGTTGTATCAGAAGGCATGTTCTGCTCCGTTGCTGAATTCGGTATTTCCTCTGATTTGGTAAGACCAGAAGAAGCACAAGGTATCTATATTTTCCCTGAAGGTACACCAATTGGTTTAGATATTAAAGAAGCACTTATGCTTGATGATACTGTATATGAATTTGAATTAACAGCTAATCGTGCAGACTGCTTCTCTATGGTAGGTTTGTCCCGAGAATTCGGTATTATGACAAATCAAAAGGCTTTGTTCCCAGTTATTATGGTGAATGAAAATGGTGAGTCCATCGAAGGTAAAGCATCTGTAGCTATCGAAGCACATGATCTTTGCACGCGATTTACATCCCGTCTTGTTACGAATGTTACCATCGAACCATCTCCATTGTGGATGCAAAATCGTTTGCGTAACAGCGGTATTCGCCCTATTAACAATGTAGTGGACGTAACAAACTACGTTATGCTTGAATTAGGTCAACCAATGCATGCTTATGATTATGATTGTGTAGCGGACCATACCCTTATTGCACGTCGTGCAAAAGCTGGTGAAACACTTACTACCCTAGACGGTAATGAACGTGAACTCAATGAGTCCATGCTTATCATTGCAGATACAAAGGGCCCAATCGGCGTAGCAGGCGTTATGGGTGGTCTTACTAGTGAAGTAACAGATAAAACTACAAACGTCTTGTTCGAAGCTGCTGTATTTAATGGACCATCTATTCGTCGTACATCCAAAGCATTAGGTATGCGTTCCGAAGCATCTGGTCGTTTTGAACGCGGTGTAAACCATAAATATACAGCATATGCTATCGATCGTGCTGCACAATTGTTACAACAAATCTGTCCTTCTTGTAAGGTGAGTGTTGGCGTTATTGATGTATATCCAGAACCAGTAGAACAACGCACTGTAACTTTCACAGCAGAACAAATCAATGACTATCTTGGCACTTCTATTGAAAAAGATAGAATGGTAGATATTTTAACGAAGCTTGAATTCGGTATTACTGAATCCGGTGATACCATCGAAGCACTCGTTCCAACATGGCGCGATGATGTAACTGGTATGCCTGATATTGCGGAAGAAGTTGCGCGTATCGTAAGCTATGATAATATTGCGCCTACAATTCCTGTAGCGATACTATCCTCCGGCGGTATGACACCTAAGAAAGCGTTAACAAAAGAAGTAACGCATTACTTAGCACATGCAGGTCTTAGCCAAATCATTACATTTAGTTTCATGCACAAAGATGGCCTTACGAATATGATGTTACCAGAAGGTGATAATCGTTATACGGCAATTCCAATCTTAAATCCTATTTCTGAAGAGTTCCCATATATGAGAACTACGTTGGTGCCAGCTGTTATTGAAGCAGCTAAACGCAATATTGCACAACAAAACAAAGATTTGTGGTTATTTGAAACGGCTAATGTGTATGAACCAAAGGCATTGCCATTAACAGAAGTACCGCATGAACGCCCTATGGCATGTGGTATTATGATGGGTAAGGTTACAGAGGCCGCATGGAACCAAGCGCAACGCGACACTGATTTCTATGATGTAAAAGGTGTAGTTGACGGTTTACTAGCTAAATTAGGATTGACTCAATATGATATTCAACCATCTAGTGAAAGCTATTACCATCCAGGCGTAAGTGCACATTATACAGTCAATGGTGTAACGATTGCAAACTATGGTGAATTACATCCACAAGTAGTTAAAAACTTCGATTTGTCTGGTAAAGTATATATGTTTGAAATCGACTTGGAAGCTGTATTATCCATTATAGTACCGCCATTTAGATATCAATCATTCAGTAAATTCCCAGGTACAAGTCGTGACTTGGCTATTGTAGCACCAGTATCTGTTACAAGTGGTGACATTGTAGCGCTTATTAAGGAACATGGCGGAGAATACTTAGAATCCGTATCTATCTTCGACGTTTACGAAGGGGAACATATTGAAGCAGGCTATCGTAGCTTAGCTTATAACTTACAATTTAGATCGATGGAAGGCACATTAAATGATGAAGACATTGATGGTGCAATTCAAGCGATTATTGATGCATTAGCAACTAAAAATTGTAAATTACGATAAATCATCGTGAAAGGGTTTACCTTATGGTAAACCCTTTTATGTCTATCTATCCCCTGTTGTATAATAGAAGGTATAGGTAATGAGTCAGAAAGGATTTATTATGGAGTTATTAGCACCAGCGGGTACGATGGAAAATTTTATGGCCGCCTTAGAATCGGGGGCAGATGCTATATATTTAGGGGGCAAGGTTTTTAACGCACGGGCTCATGCAGCCAATTTTGGTATTGATGAATTGCGTGAGGCTGTACGGTTAGCACATATTTTAGATGTGTCTGTGTATGTAACCGTTAATATTTTGATTGGCGATACGGAACTGAAGGACCTTGAACAGTATATTAAGGATTTAGATTCCATTGGTGTAGATGCCATCATCGTGCAGGACTTAGCTGTTGCAGAAATTGCAAAACGTGTTGCACCAAACATCCATCTTCATGGGAGTACACAAATGACGGCTGCTACACTTGATGCGGTTCATTTTTATGAAAGCCTAGGCTTTACACGTGTTGTTTTGGCTCGTGAATTAAGTCTTAAGGAAATTCAACATATATGCAAACATTGTAAGGCAGAAATTGAAGTATTTGTACATGGTGCATTATGCGTATGCTACTCAGGTCAATGTTTGATGAGTTCTTTCATCGGTGGACGCAGTGGCAACCGAGGTGCTTGTGCACAACCTTGTCGCTTACCTTATGAATTATTGGATTCTAAGGGTGCAAGTGTGTTACCTAAACATGAAGCTTATTTGCTAAGTCCAAAGGACCTCAATTATAGTGAGCATATGAACGAACTCGTAGCGGCTGGTGTTACATCCTTTAAGGTAGAAGGTCGTATGAAAAAGGTATCCTATGTTCGTCAAGTGATAGGTACTTATAGAGAGATATTGGATGAGGCGTCAATTCACGAAAATCAACGTAAAGCACTAGCCTCTGGATTTAATCGTGGATTTTCCACAGCCTATTTAGAAGATACGGTAGGGCGACAAATGATGACCGTAGTGGCGCCAAATCATCAGGGTAAGCCAATTGGCGAATCGTATACGAAAAAAGGGGAAGTTTACTTATCCTTAACAGAACCTATTGAACAAGGTTCATTAGTTAAAATATTACAATCTAATGGCAGTGTTACCTATTATACGGTAGATGACGAATGGACACGTGTATCTGATACACTGTATAAGGGACGACCTGCAGAGGGCTTAGCAGTAGGTCAACTATATTTGGCATCTACTCCAAAAAATACAAAGTCTCGAGGTTTACAAGAGTTTACCCGTAAATATGATATGTCTGTATATCTCAGTGTTGGTTCTAATGGTGAAACAAATTATACTGAATTAACTGCTATCCTAGACTCTGGTCTTAGTGTGACTGTTACAAATGAGTATGTGCCAGCTATTGCTAATAAAGTGCCCACATCGTTAGAGAAGGTAACAGAACAGTTAGGTCGGTTGGGTAATACGTTATTTAGACTATCTTATGTAGATATTCCTGATGGCCCTTATATGTGGCCTGCTAGTGTTCTTAATGCACTACGTCGTGATGCCGTAACTGCATTAGAAACAGCGTTAATTACACATCATATAGAATCATGGCAAGCATTGCAAGTAACAGGCGATGTAGATTATGATTTCAAGGCGCAACACGAGTTATCCTATGATACTTGTCCTATGATTTCAGCTCGTGTCGATGAAATAGAAGGTGTGAAAGCAGCAATTTCTGGTGGAGCACAAAAAATCGTTTTTGGTGGTGATAGACTGAGTCGTACACCATATGCGTTATCTATATATGATGAGGTGGCCCGTTTATGTGCTCAATCTGATGTGATTTGCACCTTTGCTACACCACGAGTTGTGAAAGATGATGAAGTAGAAGCATATACACATACATTAGAGGCAATCGTACAGGCTCATCCAGATAGTATTTCTATTCACGTGCCACAAGCATTATTATGGCTCCGTGAATTAGGATATACAGGTGCCATTGAGGCTGATACAGGCCTTAATATTTTCAATACACCTACATTGCATTTCTGGGAACAGTTACATATAAGTTGTGTAAATCCATCGCAAGAGTTGACCTTAAAACAAATTACGGAACTAGCTAAACATAGTCACGTTCCTATTGAGACGATGATACATGGCTATACGGAAATGATGATTTCCGAATATTGTGCTATTGCAAGTTTTGTTGGCACAGGTAGTAAAGTAAATTGTCCTATGCCATGTGTTAAGGAATCGTATTCCTTAAAGGATAGAAAAGGTGAAATATTCCCAATTCGTACGGATCCATACTGTCGTATGCACATCATGAATAGTCATGAAATGGATATGCGAGCCTATGTACCTATGTTATTACAAAAAGGAATTTCCATATTACGCGTAGATGGTCGTCATATGAAACCAAGTTATGTGAAAGATATTGTATCCCAATATGTTGGCATAGCAACGGGTACAATGGAGGCACCACCTAAGAAAATAGATTCCCAAGGCGAATCTATTACACGGGGACATTATTTTAGAGGTATTTTATAGAACGAGGTAGTACATTGTTTAATGAAGATGTATTAGATTTTATAAAAATTAAAGAAGAGTTGGCTAGTCATTGTAGTTCAATTATTGCTAAAGAAATGGCTTTAGCATTGGAACCTATGACGAATCGAGAAAAGATTCAAGAGGCTTTAGATGAAACAGCAGAAGCACTGCGCTCTTGGCAAACAGAAATCGAGCAACCTTTAGGGGGGACTCGAGATATACGTGAATCTTGTAAAAAGAGTCGTAAGGATTTTGTGCTTTCACGAGAAGCCATATGGGATGTCTATATAACCATAGGTGCCTATAAACGTATGGTGAAGTTCTTTAGAGCGAAGTATATGGAATACCCATTATTGTCTTTATGGATGCAAGACATGCCGAATATGGACCGTGTGGAACAACGGTTAAAACGTGTATTTGATGAAAAAGGGGAACTGCTCGATACAGCATCTCCTAAATTGGCGAGCCTACGGAATACGATTAGTAAGACGCGAGATCGTATTAAACACGATATTCAGGCCATCTTGCATGACAAGGATAATCAGAAATATTTCCAAGAAGCGATTATTACGCAACGCAACAATCGGTATGTAATTCCTGTTAAGCAAGAGTATCGCCAATATTTTGATGGTTTGATTCATGACCGATCTGCAACAGGGCAAACATTATATATTGAACCAATGCGACTTGTAGAACTCAACAATGATTTGCAAGAGGCTTTGATAGGCGAGGAACAAGAGGTTCTACGCATTTATAAAGAACTTTCAGCCCTTATCAAACAACATAGTAACGATTTGATGGATGCTTGTGAAAAGGTATCTCATATTGAGTTTGTCTATGGTAAAGCAAAACTCGGTATGGCTCAAAAGGCGGTGCAGGCCACATTGAGCGAAGGGCGTGACGTCAATTTGATGCGTGCTCGCCATCCGTTGATTCCTGCTAATACTGTGGTACCTACGGACATTCGCTTGGGGACGGACTATCGAATTCTATTGATTACAGGCTCCAATACGGGTGGTAAAACAGTGTCCTTAAAAACACTTGGTTTATTATCCCTTATGAACCAAAGTGGTTTATTTATCCCTGCTGACCACGGCTCTATATTGCCGATTTTCCACAACATTTTTGCAGATATTGGGGATGAACAAAGCATTGAAGCTAGCTTGTCTACATTCTCTGCACATATGACACAAGTGATTTCTATTATTAAACATTGTGGTCCTAATGATCTTGTATTACTTGATGAACTCGGCTCCGGTACAGATCCAGAAGAAGGTAGCGCTTTAGCCGTGTCTATACTTGAATTCTTCCGTCAAAAAGGAACGCTCATGATGGTAAGTACTCACTATAATGAGTTAAAGAACTACGCGTACCATACGGCAGGTATCGAGAATGGTCACGTTGAATTTGATGAGCGTACATTAAAGCCTACCTATCGATTACATATTGGCGTAGCTGGTAGTAGTCATGCATTGAGCATTGCAGCGCGCTTGGGGCTACCAAAGGATATCGTCAATCGTGCACGCGATTACAAATCTAAATTTGGCAGTAGTGAAATGGAAAATGTTCTAACCGATTTGAATGAACAATTACGTAAATCATCGGAACGTGAACGAGCACTCAAAAAAGAATTAGATGAAACACGACGCATGCGCGGTCAACTGGAAAAAGAAAAGAAGCAGTTTAATGAAAAACGCAAACAGATGTTAGCTAAGGCACAGGCCGATGCGGAATCTATGAAACGCAGTCTCCGTGTAGAAGGGGAGGCTATCATTAAACAATTAAAAGCTCAATTCTCTGAAACGAATAAGGATAAGCGTCAATCCGCCATCAATGCAGCCCGTAAAGGTATATCTAATGTCCACGTGCCAGATGCCCCTATAGACGATAATCGTAAAGAGTTGACTATAGATACCGTTGCTATTGGTCAAGTTGTATATGTTACGTCATTGCGTTCACTTGGTACGGTTTTATCCATTAAAGGTAATCGCGTGACTGTAGATATCAATGGTTTATCTGCTACTGTGAAAGTAAGTGAATTACAATCTACTACGCGAGAAGAGGCCAATAAGATTCAACGCGATAATCTTAAGGCGCAACCTAAAACACGTAAGAGAGCAGGTGGCTCTGCCGTGCAACGTCAAAAAGAGGTACGTACAGAGATTAATATTCTCGGTCAAACCGTAGATGAAGCTGTAGTTTCTGTCGGTCGTTTTATAGATCAAGCGTTACTTGGTGGCGTTAATCAGGTCCGAATCATTCATGGTAAGGGCACTGGTGCATTGCGTGAAGGCGTACATCAGTATTTACGAACATTGCCTCACGTAGCACATTTTGAAACTGCCGGTTATGATGAAGGCGGAGCGGGTGCTACAAACGTAGTGTTAAAATAACATACTATTTTTAAGATAATGCAATAAAAGAAGCAGACTCACATGAGTTTGCTTCTTTTTTGTTGTACGCCGAATAGGCATGACTAAACCCCCAGTTAAACTGGGGGTCGGTAAAAAATTCTTAAAGAAAAGGAAAGAACCTCCTAGTGATAGAATGAAGTTGGTCTGGCAACCACAACATTTCAACATAGGAGGTTCAATGTCAATGAATGACGTAAAAAGCTTATCACATAGTAAATGGAGATGTAAATATCATATTGTTTTTGCTCCAAAGTATAGAAGACAAATAATTTATGGTCGGATAAAAGCTGATGTAGGTAAAATCTTACGAGATTTATGTAAGAGGAAAAATGTAGAGATTATAGAAGCGGAATGCTGTCCGGATCATATTCATATGCTAGTAACGATACCACCACATTTAAGCGTATCGAGTTTTATGGGATATTTAAAAAGTAAAAGTAGCCTCATGATATTCGATAAACACGCAAATTTAAAATATAAGTATGGAAATAGACATTTCTGGTGTAGAGGATATTATGTGGATACGGTAGGACGATATGAAGGAGCGATAAAAGAGTATATTCGCAATCAACTACAAGAGGATATAGCGCAAGATACATTAAACTTTAAAGAATACACCGACCCGTTTACGGGTGAGCCAGTAAAATAGGCAAAATAAAAGCCCCCGAGTAGGGGGCAGCCAGTGGTAATAGAGTGGTTGTCAGATCATTCAATGCCCTCTTTAGAGGGCCACCACTAGAGAAAGACCCTTATAGGGTCAGAGCAAACCACCCGTTCTACGGGTGGTTATGATAATAGAAAAGAGGCAAAACCATGTGGTTTTGCCTCTTAGCATGTCGATCTACTATAAGTTAGTGATCTTTCTTCTTATCTTTTTTAGACTTAGATTGACTAGGTTTGGAATCGGTAGATTCTACCTTGGATGATGAGTCATCATCTTTTGATATTGCATCATTTTTATCCTTATCATTCTTTTTATCTTTGTCATCTTTTTTGTCTTTGTCGTCCTTTTTCGGAGCTTCTTTTACTGGGTTATAATGACCCTCGCTGACAGCCGCTTGAGCACTAGCAGGTACATTAAAGTCAGAAGCAGGGGTATTAGCTAATGCGGCCGACATAAATTGTCTCCACATTACTGCCGGCGTTGAACCACCGGTAATACCTAATGTTTCAGATCCATAGTCATCGCCTATCCAAACCGCAGCAACTAAATCAGGTGTATATCCAACGAACCAAGCGTCTTTTTCATCATCTGTTGTACCTGTTTTACCAGCTGCAGGTCTACCGATAGCGGCATTGCCACCAGTACCACCATTGATAACAGATTCTAACATATCTGTGATGATAGCCGCATCTTTTTCTTCAACGACGCGTTTTTCTTGGATGGAATTTTCTTCCACCACTTGTCCGTTGCGATCCACAATTTTTATGATTGCTGTAGGTTGAACCTTGACGCCACCATTAGCCAGTACGCCATAGGCTTCTGCCATTTCTAATGGTGAAACACCATGAGTTAAACCACCAAGTGCTGTTGATAAGTTGTTATCTTCATCAGTTAAGGTAGTAATACCCATCTTTTTAGCTAAGTCGATAATCTTAGACATGCCCACTTCATCAGCAATTTTTACAGCTGGTACGTTACGAGAATGTTGTAATGCATAACGGTAAGTAATATTGCCTTCATAGTTTCGTTCATAGTTTTGAGGACGCCATCCATTAAAATCAACAGGGCTGTCATCAACAATGGAACCTGGAGTTTTACCAGATTGAATAGCAGCTAAGTAAACAAATGGTTTCATAGCAGAGCCTGGTTGACGTTCCGCTTGTGATGCACGGTTAAAGGCATCATCTCCACGACCACCGACCATGGCAACTATATAACCGTTATGTGGATTCATTGCTACAATAGCACCTTGTGGTTGGTGTAGACCATTTTGGTCAGTATACATAGTTGGTAGATTTTGCATTGCTGCAACTGCAGCATTTTGAGCATCCATATCGAGAGTGGTATAAATTTTTAGACCATCTTTATAGATTGCATCATCACCATATTTTTCAGAAATTTGAGCAATTACGTAATTGATAAAATAAGATGCATTGTTGTTTTCGTGAGTTTGCTCTTGCTTAGCAACTAAACCTAAATCTGCTTCGCGAGCTGCATCGGCTTTATCTTGTGTGAGATAACCATACTTGACCATTTGGCCCAATACAACAGCCTGGCGTTTTTTACCGGCTTCTAAGTTGTTGAATGGGGAGTAGTAGTTAGGACTTTGAGGTAACCCAGCAAGCATAGCACATTGAGCTAATGTTAAATCGCGTACATCTTTACCAAAGTAAACATGAGCTGCTGATTGAACACCATAAGCACCTTGACCAAAATAGATTTGGTTCATATACATTTCAAGAATTTCTTGTTTGGTATAGTGCTGTTCGATTTTAAGTGCTAATAAAGCTTCGGAAATCTTACGTTTAAGAGTTCTGTCTTGGGAAAGAAATGCATTACGAGCCAATTGTTGTGTGATTGTAGAACCACCTTCGGCTACACCACTATGTACAACATTAACCCAAATAGCACGTAAAATACCGATAGGGTCGATACCGTGATGGCTATAAAAACGGGAGTCTTCAGTAGCTACAAAAGCATCTTGTAATTCTTTTGGTACTTCATTAATTGGGACTGGCAAACGATTCTCTGTGGAGTGAACCGTAGTAATTAAATTGCCATGTACGTCATAGATCTGAGACGATGCAGATGGTCTTACGTTAGATACATCTGGAAGATTAGACATGGTAGCGCTTATAAAACCACAACCGCCACCGGCTACAATAAGAACAAGTAATAATACAATCATCCAAATCGTCTTTTTAGTTGATGCCTTTGGATTGCTCGGGTTAGGAGCTGGCTTACGACGAGCTCTTATATTTGAGTTATTACCCATAGAGTCACCTCTTTTTTAAAGTAAATATAACGTAAAATATATTACGCAGTTATAAATAGTATACCATAAAAGACATAAAACAAACACTATATATAATTGTGAAAGCCTATTTATAATGGTATACTATAAAGAACAGATTTTATGTAGGAGGATTTCCATGATTACAGCACAAGAACAAGTGCGCCAAATTACACATGGCGTATCTGGAATAATTAATGAAGAAGACTTAGTCAAAAAAATAGAACGATCTATTAAAGAAAATAAACCATTGATCGTAAAATTGGGCCTCGATCCTACGGCTCCTGACATTCATTTAGGTCATACCGTACCACTTCGTAAGCTTCGCTTGTTCCAAGAGTTTGGCCATCAAGTGGTTATTGTAATCGGCGGTTTTACGGCTCGTATTGGTGACCCTACTGGTAAAAGCGTAACACGCCCACCACTTACTAAGGAAGAAGTATTAAAAAATGCGGAAACCTATAAGACACAAATCTTTAAGGTATTAGACCCTGAAAAAACAATTGTACGCGATAATAGTGAATGGCTTGAATCCATGAACTTCGCTGATGTACTTCGCTTGGCAAGTTCTTATACAGTAGCACGTATGATGGAGCGCGATGACTTTGATAAACGTTACAAAGAAGGTCGTCCTATTGGTGTACATGAATTTATGTATCCATTGATGCAAGGTCA
>ERZ773203.967-NODE-967-length-15134-cov-57.994297_pt1 | contig 15134 bp, 13 predicted proteins | sample MGYA00580529_ERZ773203 | MGnify/ENA primary metagenome ERZ773203 (study PRJEB29015, sample SAMEA2738176) | human oral metagenome | biome: human oral; feature: human-associated habitat; material: saliva | place: China | collected 2177 ... | reverse complement strand
CTACGCCAAATCCGTTGAAGCATTGCGTCCGATTTTCTCCGAATACGGCCTGATGCGTGCGCGTGTCAAAGTTGAATTAAACTGGCTCAAAGCCCTTGCCGCTGAGCCTAAGATTGTAGAAGTTCCTGCTTTCAGCGATTTTACGCTTGCCGAAATCGACAAAGTGATCGAAAACTTCTCGCTTGAAGATGCCGCCGCCGTCAAAGCCATTGAGGCGACCACCAATCACGACGTCAAAGCCATCGAATATTGGCTTAAAGAACGCTTCTCCGGCGTGCCTGAAGTGGCTGCTGCCAGCGAGTTCATCCACTTTGCCTGCACCAGCGAAGACATCAACAACCTGTCCCACGCTTTAATGCTGCAAGAAGCGCGTGAGGTTGTTTTGCTGCCGAAACTGGCCGAAATCATCGAGAAGTTGACCTGCATGGCGCATGAGTTGGCTGCCGTCCCTATGATGAGCCGCACGCATGGCCAGCCTGCTACACCAAGCACATTGGGTAAAGAAATCGCCAATGTTGTGTACCGCCTGCAACGTCAGTTTAAAAACCTGCAAGCGCAAGAGTTCCTCGGCAAAATCAATGGCGCAGTCGGCAATTACAATGCCCATATGGTCGCTTATCCCGATGTGGATTGGGAAACCCATTGCCGCAACTTCGTTGAAATCAGCCTCGGCCTGACCTTCAACCCCTATACTATTCAAATCGAGCCGCACGACTATATGGCAGAATTCTTCCAAGCCATCAGCCGTGTCAACACGATTCTGATCGACTTCAACCGCGATGTTTGGGGCTATATTTCTTTGGGTTACTTCAAACAAAAAGTCAAAGCAGGCGAAGTCGGTTCTTCCACCATGCCGCACAAAGTCAATCCGATTGACTTTGAAAACTCCGAAGGCAACCTCGGTATGGCCAATGCCGTATTGGGCTTTTTGTCTGAAAAACTGCCGATTTCCCGTTGGCAGCGCGACCTGACCGACAGCACCGTATTGCGCAATATGGGCGTAGGCGTGGGCTATACCGTATTGGGCTTTGCCGCCCATCTGCGCGGTCTGAACAAGCTTGAGCCGAATCCTGCCGCCCTTGCTGCCGATTTGGACGCTACTTGGGAGCTGCTGGCCGAGCCGATCCAAACCGTAATGCGTCGTTACGGCGTGGCCAATCCTTACGAGAAGCTGAAAGACCTGACACGCGGTAAAGACGGCATTACGCCTGAAGTGTTGAAACTCTTTATCGAATCGTTGGAAATTCCGGCAGAAGCCAAAGCCAAATTGCTTGAGTTGACCCCTGCGTTGTATGTGGGTAAAGCCGAAGAGTTGGCAAAACGAATTTAAAAGGCTTTTGTAGGGCGCACTTTCTTAGTTATTGGGATTTCTTGATAGATAAGAAACCAACCCTCTACATCCGGCAAATTAAAAAGGCCGTCTGAAATCTTTTTCAGACGGCCTTTTTCGATTCAAACCGTTATTTCACTTTGTCTTTCAATGCGCCGTAGCCGGCTGCGTCCATTTCTTCCAAAGGAATGAATTTCAAGCTTGCGCCGTTGATGCAGTAGCGCAGGCCGCCTTTGTCTTTCGGGCCGTCGGGGAAAACGTGTCCCAAGTGTGAGTCGGCGGCATGACTGCGCACTTCGGTGCGGCGCATGTTGTAGCTGAAATCGTCGTGTTCGGTAATGGCGGAGGCATTAATCGGGTGGGTGAAGCTCGGCCAGCCGCAGCCGGAATCGAATTTGTCGGCGGAGCTGAACAGGGGTTCTCCGCTGACGATGTCCACATAAATGCCGGGTTTGAACAAGTGGTCGTATTCGTGGCTGAAGGCGTATTCGGTCGCGCTGTTTTGGGTAACTTGATATTGCTCTTCAGTCAGGATGCGTTTGAGTTCGGCATCGCTAGGTTTTTTATACGTTGCCGCGTCAAAGCCTTTGCCTTGCGGGGTGTCTTTAGTTTTGCCCGGCAGCGGTTCGTCGGCTTTGCGGATGTCGATGTGGCAATAGCCGTTGGGGTTTTTAATCAGGTAGTCCTGATGGTATTCCTCGGCGTCGTAGAAGTTTTTCAGCGGCTCGTTTTCGACGACGAGGGGCTGTTGGTATTTTTGTTGCTCACGTTTGAGGGCGGCAGCGATGACGGCTTTTTCGGCGGGGTCGGTGTAATACACGCCGCTGCGGTATTGCGTGCCGGTGTCGTTGCCTTGTTTGTTGAGGCTGGTCGGGTCAACGACGCGGAAATAGTATTGCAGGATGTTGTCGAGACTGAGTTTGTCGGCATCGTAGGTGACTTTGACGGTTTCGGCATGGCCTGTATCGCGGTAGGACACGTCTTCGTAGCTTGGGTTTTCCGTTTTGCCGTTGGCGTAGCCGGATACTACGTCAACCACGCCGTCTATGCGTTGGAAATAGGCTTCCAAGCCCCAGAAGCAGCCGCCGGCGAGGTAGATGGTGCGCGTATTCATGATTGCTGAATCCTTTTTCTGTATGTCGGGTTTGTAAAATGTGTTTTTCAGACGGCCTAAATCGGCATTGGGATCGCGGATTAAAGCCAATGCCTGCGCTTCGTTGATACTGCCCTTGACGATGCGCTGCACGTCGCCGTCTTTACTGATTAATGCCCACGAAGGGTAAACACTGATATTCAGGCTTTGGGCAATGGTGCCGCCGTTGTCGGTAACGACGGGCAGCTTGGGATAGTTCAAACCGGCATACCATTTTTGAAAGTCGCCGTCTTTTTTCTCGTGCAAAAAGCCGGGGGAGGCGACGGTAATCAGGTTGGCGGAACTGAAGCGCTTATCCTGCGCCCATTTTTCGGTTTGCCCCAATTCGGACAAACATAAAGGACACCAACTTGCCCAAAATTTAATCAGGGTGGGTTTGTCTTTTTTCAGGAAAACACTGGCAGGGCGGTTGTCAGGGGTTTTCAACGAGGACAATGCCTGCGGTACGGTTGCGGCTTCGGTATCCATCATTTTGGATGAGCAGGCGCCAAGCGCAAGCAGGCAGCCGAACTTGGTGCAAAGTGAAAATAATGTGCGGGGGTTCATCTCTATGTTTCCTGTATGGATGGTTTGTCTCGTTAGACGTTGGAAATGCTAAAACCTTACAACCTTAATTTTCAGACGACCTTGCCATGTAAAATACGCTACAATACTCCCTATTTCAAGTTTCTAAAATTAAAAGGAAAATTTAATGTTCAGCTTCTTCCGTCGCAAGAAAAAACAGGAAACTCCGGCTCATGAGGAGGCTCAAGTTCAGGAAACCGCAGCAAAAGTAGAATCTGAAGTTGCTCAAGTGGTTGAAAATATTAAAGAAGATACCGAATCTTTAGCAGAAAACGTCAAAGGGCATGTTGAATCAGTTGTCGAATCGGCTGTTGAAACCGTCGAGCAGGTTCAGGAAGCTTTGACCGAAACGCCGTCTGAAACAGTCGAAAAAGTAGAAGAACACGTTGAAGCGGCAAAAGAAGCAGCTGTTGAAACCGTCAGCGAGGCTGTTGCACAGGTTCAAGAAACCGTTGCTGAGATGCCGTCTGAAGTAGCCAATGCTGTCGAGGAAGCAGCGGAACAGGCCGAAGCGGTCAAAGAAGAAGCTGTTGAAGCAGTTAGCGAAGCTGTCGAGCAAGTTCAAGAAGCCGTTGCGGAAACACCGGCTGAAGCCCCTGCTCCGGTAGAAGAACACAAGCTCAGTTGGGCTGCGCGTTTGAAACAAGGCTTGACCAAATCACGCGACAAAATGGCAAAATCGTTGGCCGGCGTGTTCGGCGGCGGACAAATCGACGAGGATTTGTACGAAGAGCTGGAAACCGTGCTGATTACCAGCGATATGGGTATGGAAGCGACGGAATACTTGATGAAAGACGTGCGCGACCGTGTCAGCCTCAAAGGCCTCAAAGATGGCAACGAATTGCGCGGTGCGCTGAAAGATGCGCTGTATGACTTGATTAAGCCTCTGGAGAAGCCTTTGGTCTTGCCGGAAACCAAGGAGCCTTTCGTGATTATGCTTGCCGGTATCAACGGCGCAGGCAAAACCACGTCTATCGGCAAACTCGCCAAATATTTCCAAGCACAGGGTAAATCTGTGTTGCTGGCGGCAGGCGATACTTTCCGTGCCGCCGCGCGTGAGCAGCTTCAAGCTTGGGGTGAGCGCAACAATGTGACCGTGATTTCGCAAACCACAGGCGATTCCGCAGCCGTTTGCTTCGATGCTGTCCAAGCCGCGAAAGCGCGCGGGATCAACATTGTTCTGGCTGATACTGCCGGCCGTCTGCCGACGCAGCTTCATTTGATGGAAGAAATCAAAAAAGTGAAGCGCGTGTTGCAAAAAGCCATGCCGGATGCGCCACATGAAATCATCGTCGTGCTTGATGCCAACATCGGTCAAAACGCCGTCAACCAAGTCAAAGCGTTTGACGAAGCGCTGGGTCTGACCGGCCTGATCGTCACCAAGCTAGACGGTACGGCCAAAGGTGGTATCCTTGCCGCCCTTGCCTCCGACCGCCCTGTTCCTGTTCGCTACATCGGCGTAGGCGAAGGCATCGACGATTTGCGTCCGTTTAATGCCAAAGCGTTTGTAGATGCCCTATTGGATTAAATAGATAGGCTGAGGCTTGTAAACGCTGTTTGCAGGGTGTTTCATGCACTTTGAAGGCTCTGTATTCGGTATGGGATACCTAAGCCAAACAGGCTGTTAAAAAGGCCGTCTGAAACCTAAAATCAGGTTTCAGACGGCCTTTATTTATTTGCAGGTTTAGTTTTTCCGTGCGGTAACAAACTCGGCCAGTTGGCGCAGGCGCAGGGCTTTGTCGCCGAATGGCTCGATCAGGGCAACGGCTTCTGCAATCAGCGTTTCTGCGTAAGTACGCGCGGTCTGCAGGCCCATCAGTTTGACGTAGGTCGGTTTGTCGTTGTCCGAGTCTTTGCCGGCAGTTTTACCCAAGGTGGCGGTATCGGCTTCGCAGTCCAATACATCATCGATCACTTGGAAAGCCAGGCCCAATTTGGCGGCGTAGTGGTCTAAGGTTTGGATTTGCGCCGGTGTTAAGTCTGGGCAGGAAAGTGCGCCTAAGGCTACGGCCGCGCGGATGAGTGCGCCGGTTTTGAGGCTGTGCATCTGTTCCAATTCGGTCTGATTCATGGCTTTGCCGACATTGGCAAGGTCGATGGCTTGTCCGCCCGCCATACCGAGGCTGCCGGATGCTTGGGCCAGCGTGGACAACATGGCAAGCTGGCGTTCGGCAGACAGGCCTGTCGGACGGCTCAATACATCAAAGGCCTGAGTTTGCAGTGCATCGCCGACCAAAAGGGCGGTTGCTTCATCGTATTGCACATGGCAGGTCGGTTTGCCGCGGCGCAGGCTGTCGTTGTCCATCGCCGGCATATCGTCGTGAACCAACGAATAGACGTGCACCATTTCGATGGCAGCCATCGCCTGCTCGACGGCGTCTTGATTGGCATCGCCCAATTCGGATGCGGCAAGCACCAAGAGCGGGCGCAGCCGTTTGCCGCCGCCGAGGGTAACGTAACGCATGGCTTCATGCAGCGTGTGCGGCACTTGGCTTTCAGACGGCAAAAAATGCGCCAGCAGCAATTCGGTTTGCGCTTGGGCTTTTTGCTGCCATGTTTTGAGTTCATTCGCCGGGTTCAAGGTTCAACTCCTTCAGTTCGCCGGCATCCAAGACTTGCAGTTTCTGCTCGACTTCCGCCAATTTGGTTTGGCAGTATCTGACCAATTCGTTGCCTTCCTGATAGGCGGCCAAAGCGTCTTCCAGCGGCATTTCGCTGCTTTGCATGGCCTGGGTCAGGGTTTCGAGGCGGGATAAGGCTTCTTCAAAGGATTGGGGGGCGTTTTTTTTCATGGTTTGAAATGATGGGCAGAAAAGGGGAATTGTAGCATTTTTAGATGATTAAGGCCGTCTGAACAGGGGTGAAAACGAAATCAAAGATTTCTGTTTCTTTGTTCAGACGGCCTTTTTTCAAACGGGATAACGTTATCAGCCCGGTAAAATGGCTTTTTGATAGTTGAGCGCGATAAACTGCTTCTCGGCATCCAATTCAGTGATTTTGAACAATGCCTGCGATTTGGGTAGCGCGTCAAACGGAATACCGGTCGCGCGCGTTACCAGCGGCAGGCCTTCAATGCGGACGAGGTCTTCTTTGAGGATGGTGGCCGTCAGCTCGCTTGTGCCTTGCTGTTGCAGATAGACGAGGCTCCAGTAGGCTTCCATTTGGCGTTGGAAGTCGGCATAGGCTGTATAGGCGGCATCAAAGTCGCGCAGCGCGGCGAAAAGCTCGGCATCGCTGTTTTGATACAGCGGCTCGGCAGTGTCATCGATCAGGCTGATCAGCTGCTTTTGGTTGATGTAGTCGGCGGCGCGGCGCAGCGGCGAGGTAAACCAGCCGTAATGTTGCACGCCCATGCCGATATGCGGCTCGGATTTGGTGCTCATGCGCACTTTGCCTGCTGGTTGGACGCGGAAAAGGCCGGGCAGCTCGTTTTCATCCAGCATTTGCGCCCAAGTGCTGTTGGCAAGAATCATCATCTCACTGACTAGCGTATCAATGGGCGAACCGCGTTCGCGGCGGACGACGGATACGTTGCCTTCTTCATCCAATTCGATGCTGTAATCGTATTGCGGCGCACGGTCGGGCTCGTATTTGCCGCGCGCTTTTTGCAGGGCGATGGCAAATTGATAAAACCAAATCAGGTCTTGATGGTGGGCGAACATCATTTCGCCCGCTTCGTCCAAGCCGGTTTCGGTATTGAAATGCGGCTCGATGGTTTGAATGCGCAGGTTTTCGGCGATGTTGACAGCTTCGATTTTGCAGGTTGGTGCGCCGACGTTGAACTCGCTGTCCACATTGAAATAAATGCTGATGGAAGGGCGGTATGCGCCCGCATCAAGGCTGAACGCGGCAATCCAGTTTTCGGGCAACATAGTGATTTTGCCGCCGGGGAAATAGACCGTGCTCAAGCGTTCCATAATGTTTTTTTCCATTTTGTCGCCTTGCTTAATGGCAAGCGACGGCGCGGCGATGTGGATACCGACGCGTTTCATGCCATTGCCCAAGTCGGTCAGGCTCAAGGCATCGTCCACTTCGGTGGTCGATTCGTCGTCAATGGAAAAGGCGGTAACGTCGGCCTTGGGCAAGTCGGGCATTTCAGGAAGCGGAAGGTCGGGGAAGCCTGTTCCTTTGGGGAAATATTTGATTTCAAAACCGTCTTGCAGGTATTGGGGAATGGACGTAATGCCGCCCGTTTTTTTCGCCAGTTCGTAGGCGGAGATTTTTAGCTCGTCGGCGGCTTTGGTAAAGGCTTTGTAGGTCAGCGACTGCTTATCGGGCGCGTGTAAGATGGTTTTCAAATCCGCCGCGATTTCTGACGGCATCTCGCCGCGTTTCAAGGCTTCCGCCCAAGCGTCGATTTGCGCGTCTTGCTGTTTTTTGCGTTCGATGGCGGCAAGCGCCTGTTTTAAAGTTTCTTCAGGCGCGGCTTTGAATACGCCTTTGGCTTTTTTGTAGAAATACATCGGCGCGGCGTAAAGCGCAATCAAAGTTGCCGCCAGCTCGGTTTTGGTCGGTGCATGGCCGTAATATTCTTCGGCGATGGCTTCGGCGGAAAATTCTTCTTCGCCGCATACTTCCCACAATAAATCGGTGTCGATGTCCGCCGCCTGTGCCTGCGCGTTCTCCAAAAACGCCGCCATATCGCCGTCAAACTCGGCAAAGACATTGTTTGCCTTCACTTTGGTGCGCTTGCCGTGTTGGGTATCGACTTGGTAGGTGGCGTCGTTTTTTTGGACGATGGAGGCAACTTTGAATTGGCCGGACTCTTCGTAAAAGATATTCATTTTTTTAGGATTTTATGATTTGTAGGAAACGCGTGATTTTAGCAGATTTGCACAAGAAAGGCCGTCTGAAAAACATACTTTCAGACGGCCTGTTCAAACGGCGGATGATTAAAACTGGTATGCCGCCAGTTTGCGTTTGATTTCAGGCAGGGCGGCGCGTGCAGCCTGTTCACCCAGTTGGATGGCGCGTTGTTTTTGGTCGAAACCGCCAATCGAACCCAGCTCCAAAACCTGCGGTTTGATGACCACATTGGCTTGGCCCAATTCTTGGCGCAACGCAGTTTGACTCATTACGTTGAAGGTTTGGTCAAGATAGGAGAACATGCCTTGGCTGACATTTTTGGCCGGACGGGCGGAAATATCGACGGCAATGATGAAGTTTGCGCCCATTTTTTTCGCCGCGCTGACCGGTACGGGCTGCGACAGGCCGCCATCTACATATTTGCGGTTGCCGATGACGACAGGCTGGAACACGTTCGGAATCGAAGCGGAAGCGCGGACGGCCTGTCCGGCATTGCCGACGTTGAACACCACCGGTTTGCCACTTTCAAAATCGGTCGCAACGGCGGCAAATTTGATGGGGAACTGCTGCATCGGGCGGTTGCCGACTTTGCGGTTGATGTAGTTTTGCAGTTTTTCGCCTTTGATGAAGCCGCTGGTGGACAAGGTCAAATCCACCAAATCGGTTTTACCCAAAATTTCCGCTTCCAATTCGAGGCGGTCGGGCGACATTCCCGAAGCGTACATACTGCCGACAATGGAGCCTGCGGATGTGCCGGTAACGATTTTGACCGGAATATTGTTTTCTTTCAAAACCTTAATAATCCCGATATGGGCAAAGCCTTTGGATGCACCGCCGCCCAAAGCCAGCGCAACCGTGGCTTTCGGTTTGGGTGCAGGATGCGAAACCGTATTTTGACCCTGCGTAGAAGGTTTGGATTGCGGCGCGTTGCCGCTTGGACAGGCAGCCAATACCAAGACGGACGAAGCGGCTAAAAACGTTTTGAATGTGGAAAAAAGTTTATTCATGTTCAGACAGCCTTTAATATGTCGAAAGGGTTATTTTACTCTGAAATTAAGTCGAAAGGCCGTCTGAAATCAGGTTTCAGACGGCCTTTTAGATCAAGCTCAAGCCAATTCGAGCTGTTTTTCCAAACTTTCGACCAGCTGGTCGTCCAAATTCAAAGCTTGGGACAAACGGCTCAGAAACGCGATTTCTTTGCGCGACAAATCCGCGCAGACCAATCTGGCCACCAGATAAGTTTCGGCTGCCAAAGCCTCGTCGCTGCCGACAGAAGCGGCAATTTGCTCGATAGAGGCCGGTTGCGCATATTCCGCCTGCAGCCATGCCGCCGTTTCCGCATCGCTGCCGCTTTCTCGCTCAATCGCCGCGCGTTCCGCATCGTCAATCAGACCGTCTGAAGCCGCCGCCGCAATCATCGTTTGCAAAATCACACGGCTGTGGTTTTCGCCAATCAGACCGGCAGGTTGGAACGCACTTTGCGGCAATTCTTCCTGCTGGCGGTTTTGTTTCCAGTTTTGATAGCCTTTATAAGCCAGAAAACCCAAAGCAGCGACCGAACCGGCCTTGGCCAGCTTCTTCGTGTTTTTCTTTTTCAACAGCATCGATGCCAAAGCACCCGTCAGTGCGCCGCCGCCGAAAGAATTGAGCGGGCTGTCCGCAACCGCTTTGCCGCCTTTTTGAGCCGCACCCAAAACCTGATTGAGCAACTGACTGAAATCCATAAAAAATCTCCTGAAAACAAATACATTGCAAATATAGGGTAGAAACACCAAAAAACCAAGCCAAAGAAAGTTAAAAGGTGCAAACAAGTTTTCAGACGGCCATAGCCGACTTTCGGTACAATCACACCATTCCAAACAATAAACCCCATCATGACCGATACCGCCCAAATCATTACCAGCTATGGCCGCCGCTATATTGTCCGCACTCCCGACGGCCAAACATATGACGCCACCACCCGCAAAAAACGCGTCGATTTCGCCTGCGGCGACCAAGTCCGCATCAGCCCCATCAACGGCGAACAAGTCGTGATTGAAGACTACCTCCCACGCGAAAGCCTGCTCTACCGCCAAGACGCGTGGAAAACCAAACTGATTGCCGCCAACGTTACCCAACTGCTCATCGTAACCGCTGCCAGCCCCTCACCCAGCGAAGCCCTGTTGCAACGCGCCCTCCTCGCGGCAGAAGCGGCCGGCATCGACGCCGTTATCGTCCTCAACAAAGCCGACCTCCCCGAAACCGCCCAATGGCGCGAGAAACTCAAATTCTACGAAACACTCGGCTATTTAGTGGTCGAAACCAACGCATTGGAAAACGCCGACATCCTGCGTCCCATTTTAGAAGGGCAAACCAACATCCTGCTCGGACAAAGCGGCATGGGCAAGTCCACCCTGACCAACGCCCTACTCGGCAACCAAGCCGCCCGAACCGGCGACATTTCCACCGCGCTCGATTCCGGCAAACACACCACCACCCACGCCCAACTATACGATTTAAACGCAGAAACCCGACTCATCGACTCCCCCGGCCTGCAAGAATTCGGCCTGCACCATCTCCAAGCCGCCGACCTGTTGCAATACTTCCCCGATCTGCGCCACCTTATTGGCCAGTGCCGTTTCCACAACTGCACCCACCGCGCCGAACCCGGCTGCGCCGTCAAAGCCGCTGCCGAATCAGGCGAAGCCAAACCCGAGCGCATCGAATTTCTGCAACGCGTTACCGATGAATTGTTGAGATAAAGTTTTAACGAAAATAAGCGTTTGGATAAATAAAAAGGCCGTCTGAAAATTTCAGACGGCCTTTTGTTGGGCTATCACTTGTTTTGAATATTGATAGAAGATGGCTCTAGAGGCAAATAATACAGCTTATTACGTTTTCCCTCCGCATGGATGGTAAATTGTTTGCCGTATTCCCCCATAACCTTGCGGAATTTCTTCGCAATATTTGAGCGGTCTTCGCCGAATCGAGCCCAAAAGAACGAGCCTAATTTCACGCCATCGTCTTCCAACCATTTTTCCAATGTAATCTCATCAGATTTTTTGCGGCGATTTTTATAGTTTGCCCAAACCAAGCATGCCAATTCTTCCTCTTCTTCCTGCTTGATTTTCCGGCCGTCTATGCACAGTTGCGCCATTGTCAGATAGACGGAAAATTCCCGAGGAGTCAGATTTTCCACGCAAACCGTACCAAAGTGGATGTGCCCTTTTTCCACATCAATAACAACCTGCGTATCATCTAACATTTCTTGTATACACATCACAGCTTGAGAAAAAGTTTGTCCTTCCGTCAGCGTCCAATCCACTTTTCCGCCACCCATGCGGACAAACGGAATTTCTGCCAACATGACTTGTGCCTTAGATGCATCCATCATCCCATGCTTGCTCGTGTTTAAAAACAGTTCATTTTTAGGCGGATAGAAAAATTCCGGATGCGTTTCAAAAGCCTCTTCTACCAAAACATGGGACATCTTGTCCTGTTTTCTGCCAAAAAGCGACAAAGCATAGCCGATATAAAACCCCATAGATTTTCGTCCGCCTGCAATTGAAATATGCAACTCCGTATTCTTATCGGCACACAAATCTCGAATCCATCGCACAATCATATCTGCTGCCGCATTATTTTGTTCCGGCGTACGAATATCTTCCAAAGATCCATACTCATCGCGGATAATCTCAATAGAATGCTCATCAAAGTGAATATCCGGTAAATCATATTCCTGACGCAGCCGTCTGAAATATCCGTTTTCGCCCAGCAGCCGGCTTTTGATTTTTTCAGCACCGGCCAAAGTCGTCAGCGCCACAATACGGTTGGGAATCCATTGCTTCTGAGCAAGGGCAAATACAGTTTCCGTAATAATTTGCGGCGTCATTCCCGACACCACGACCAAAATCTTTTCTTTCATGTTCATTTTCCCTGTCAATATACCGCCTTAATCCTCGCGGCTCGATACATCAAACCGGCGTAAACGCGCACCCATACACACCATCTCATCGGCCGTATATTCAGACCCACGTCCCGACAGCTCCTGCGGCAACTGTAAAAAATAAAATACCGCACCTTTGGCACATATATCCGCGGCCAAATGCAGCGGCAACGTACCCAATACCACATCGCCATCAACGACTTCATCCGTATTCAAATGCGGCTCAAAACGATCAATCGCAAAGCCTGATTCACGCACCGCCCAATCAATAGCACCTTGGTGGCGAGAAACAAACCAAACAGTCATCCGAACCTTACCCCGTTAATTTAAAAACTGCATCATATCTGCTATTTCAGACACCATCATCAAACACAAATTTGTCATCAATGCATACAACCTACCGATATTATCTAAAACATAAGCATACACTGCTTTTACCAAGCCTACGAACAACAAGCAAAAGAATGGCGCAAAGACATCCGTCAAAGCTGCATCCGCCTGCTCAAGTATCTGGCGGCAGTCAGTCGTCAGCCCGATATCGCCCTTGACGGCGACTGGATGGTGATAGAAAACGAAACCGATGAAGAAAGCGAGGCATCATGAAACAAAACTGGCTGATAGCCTACGATATTACCGACCGTAAACGATTGGGCAGGGCTTACCGCTTTTTAAGCGGACAAGCGCTACATTTGCAAAACAGCGTCTTCATTTTTAAAGGCACGCAAGAAGAAGCGCAACATTTGTTTCAAAGACTGATCGGAATGTTGGATAAGGCAGACGATTTGCGTATCTATCCGCTCAGCCCGCACAGCCCCATCTACGAACTCAAAGGCAGCCTCTTGGCAGAAGGCATCGTACTGTGCGGCCATATTCCGGTCATGTCAGGCTGATAAACCAAAGGCCATGCTTATAGATGGCCGTTTCTTATAAAAAATGCCGTCTGAAACCTTAAATATAGGTTTCAGACGGCATTTGTTTACCGTTGAATTATCCCCGAGTGGTGGGGAGGTTTTTCAGAGAACGAACCAACAAGCAATATGCTGATGTTGTGAAGTCTTAATCCCCATGTGGTGGGGAGGTTTTTCAGAGAGATATTCTGAATAGCTATAAAAGTGCTTCATAAAGTCTTAATCCCCATGTGGTGGGGAGGTTTTTCAGAGACCAGGGTTTATGTGGAGGACGGCCGAAAAGTCGGTCTTAATCCCCATGTGGTGGGGAGGTTTTTCAGAGCTCAAGACCCTGGGCAAGCCGGTAAGTCGCAAACGTCTTAATCCCCATGTGGTGGGGAGGTTTTTCAGAGGACCAAGACCAACAAATCTAACACCGTGCGCTTTAGGTCTTAATCCCCATGTGGTGGGGAGGTTTTTCAGAGTGGAAGAAGTGGCATTCTGCACTGATGAAATGGGTCTTAATCCCCATGTGGTGGGGAGGTTTTTCAGAGGGAAATCAGTTTTCTAATGCCGACAAATCTGACTAGTCTTAATCCCCATGTGGTGGGGAGGTTTTTCAGAGAGCGGAGGGGTGTTTTCTTTATTAAATTCAAATGCTTAAAATGGTCAATATCTAAATTACAAATATTCACAAAGATAAACGGGGATTAACATAAAAAACAAGGCTTCCGCCTGAAAAATAAGGGCAATCCAAGTCTGACTTACCCTGAAAAACCTATTGTTCCCTATTGGGAACAATATTGTCATTTTAACATTCAAGCTATTGCTTGAGAAGCATATTTTAGTAAAAGGCCGTCTGAAAGTTTCAGACGGCCTTTGCTATCTGCTTTAGTTGTTTTGTAAAGCTTTTAGTAGTTCCTTGATGCTTTTCTCGCGTTTACTTGTTAACCAGTTGGGCTGGTGTTTCTGTAAAACGGGTTTTAGAGCCAGTTGCTCGGTAATTTGCTGTCTGTCTTGGCTGCTCAAGCGTCCGTCCGTTGCGGCCTGCTTCAAATCGGTTTCCAATTCTTTAAAGTATTGGCTGCCTTCGTTGTCGCTGCCGCTATATTTTTTTTCTCCCTGTATGATTTTGAGCCATTTGGCAATGAGTTGCTCATGCGGCGACAAGGCAGCCGTTTGCGCTTGTTCGGCAATGGCTAAGGCTGCTTCTTTTTTGTTGTCGACGTATTTTTGATATGGGTTATATGGATCTTGTGTATCAAAATAGCCGTAACCGGAGGAAGTTTTGCTGCCCATTCGCACATACAAATTTGCAGATGTCTGCTATCCGACTCATAATCTGTTTCTACGTCCAGCTGAATAAATCATAACGGGGCTTTCCCCTTAGACTATAAATATAAAGTTATCATCATGAATCTGCTTACATTGCCGTCGCAACTTCCTATTGCACGCTACCGTTTTACTTTCCAACCGGATACCGAGCTTGTACTTCCTCCTTATGCAGCCTCTACTTTACGCGGTGTTTTCGGCCATGCCTTGTTGAACACCGTATGTACTTGTTGGGAACCTTCCCAAGACGGGGTGCATCCTGCCGATTGTCCGTACAGCCATATTTTCGCTACGCCCTACAACGACAAGTTGCCGGGAAGCCGGAAACATCATCCGCCGCAGCCGTACGTCATCGAAACGCCGTTTAAGCAGCAATTGCAGATTTATCCGGCTGGTTCGGATTATCAATTTCAAATCGTGCTCACCGGAGGCGCCAGGCATATGCTGCCGTTGATTAAAGCCGTATTTGAGTATGCTTTTAAGAAAGGAATTGCCCGGCAAAATGTCCGGTGTTCGCTAAAGAATCTCGAAGTCGAAACCCCTGACGGCTGGCAAGGTATTTTGGAGCGTGGCATTATCCCGTTGCATCCGAATACAATCAGCCTTCCCCAACATTTCCCGTCCGATGTTTCCATTCAGTTGTTGACCCCGTTGACGATACGGCACGACAAAAAGGTGATGAAAGCCGGACAGCTGACCGAATCCATGTTTTTGCGTCAGGCAATACGCGATATTTCTGCGATTGCAACGACGCATTGGGAACATCCGTTGGAGGGCAGGTTTCAAGAATTAATCAGGGCGACAGAGCTTGTCAGGGGGAGAAAATCTTTATCTGATACAAAATGGAAACGTCATTCCAACAGACAACAGCGCGATATGACTTATCAAGGAGTAATAGGAGAGTGGACTTTCTATGATCTTCCTACGGAATTGTCGGCTTTACTTTATATTGGACAATGGCTGCATATCGGAAAAGAAACCACATTCGGACACGGAGGCTATCGGATCACGGCCGGGCTGTAAAATCACCGGCCTTTCGGCCTGATAAACCAAAGACCGTCTTATAGATGGCCGGTTCTTATAAAAATGCCGTCTGAAACCTTAAATATAGGTTTCAGACGGCATTTGTTTACCGTT
>ERZ773203.964-NODE-964-length-15170-cov-2.806947_pt1 | contig 15170 bp, 12 predicted proteins | sample MGYA00580529_ERZ773203 | MGnify/ENA primary metagenome ERZ773203 (study PRJEB29015, sample SAMEA2738176) | human oral metagenome | biome: human oral; feature: human-associated habitat; material: saliva | place: China | collected 2177 ... | reverse complement strand
ATGTGGAAGCTGAATGTAAGCTTTTTTTTGACGCAATTTATATTAAAGATTATAAGACAAGGACAATGCCTATTAATTTAGCAGGTGGTAATTTGTACATACCACCATTTTTAGATGAGTTTTATAACAATAATAGTAGCCCTCGGTTGTCTCGCAGTAGGTTGTATAATTGGTTATGCTACATTCCGTTACATAATCGATAAACAATACAAAGAATCTATGGCAAAAGCTGAAAGAGATACTGAGGTATTGAAAGAGAAAAAACTACTCGAGGTAAAAGAAAAGTTCTTAAATAAGAAAAGCGAATTAGAAAAGGAAGTACAACAGCGAAATCATAAATTTCAGCAGAACGAAAACCGCTTAAAGCAAAAAGAAATTACGCTAAATCAGCGGTTAGACGAAATAAATCGCCGCAAGCAAGAAATAGAACAGCAGCAACAACGTGTAGATAACGAGAAAAAGTTGCTGATGGTAAAGGAACAAGAGTTAGAAAAACAAAAAGAGTTAGAGCGTGCAAAACTTGAAGAACTCTCTGGTTTGAGCGCAGACGAAGCGAAAAACCGACTTGTTGAGAGTTTGAAAGACCAAGCAAAACTCGATGCAGCATCATATATTAATGAAATTGTTGACGAAGCAAAGTTAAACGCAAATCAACAAGCAAAGAAAATTGTTATTCAAACAATTCAACGTGTTGCAACAGAAACAGCAATAGAAAATTCTGTTAGTGTTTTCCACATTGAAAACGATGAAGTAAAAGGTAGAATTATTGGTAGAGAAGGCAGAAACATTCGTGCACTCGAAGCAGCTACAGGTGTAGAAATTGTAGTAGATGATACACCTGAAGCAATTGTTATTTCAGGTTTCGATCCTGTTCGTCGCGAAATTTGTCGTTTGGCTCTTCACCAATTAGTTTCTGATGGACGTATTCACCCGGCACGTATAGAAGAAATAGTTGCTAAAGTGAAAAAACAATTAGACAACGAGATAATTGAAACAGGAAAACGTACAGCAATCGATTTAGGTATCCACGGTTTGCATCCAGAACTAATTCGTATTGTTGGAAAAATGAAGTATCGCTCATCATACGGACAAAATCTTTTGCAACATGCAAGAGAAACTGCAAATCTTTGTGGTATAATGGCAAGCGAACTAGGGTTAAATCCTAAGAAAGCAAAACGTGCCGGACTATTGCACGATATAGGAAAAGTACCCGATGAAGAGACCGAACTTCCTCACGCATTATATGGAGCTCGTATTGCTGAAAAATATAAAGAAAAACCTGAAATTTGTAATGCTATAGCAGCTCACCACGACGAAACAGAAATGACCAGTCTTATTGCGCCAATTGTGCAAGTTTGTGATGCAATTTCTGGTGCTCGTCCAGGTGCTCGTCGCGAAATAGTAGAGGCTTATATAAAACGTTTGAACGATTTAGAGGCAATTGCTATGAGCTATCCAGGTGTAACAAAAACTTATGCTATACAAGCAGGTAGAGAACTACGTGTTATTGTGGGCGCCGATAAGATGGACGATGCACAAAGCGAACAATTAAGTACAGAGATAGCTGAAAAGATTCAGAACGAAATGACTTATCCTGGACAAGTTAAGATTACGGTTATTCGCGAAATACGCAGTGTATCTTATGCAAAGTAAAAACAACAGATAAAACGCTCTATAAATAAAACTAATAAAGAAAGGTGGACCTTTGTAAGAAGAGTCCACCTTTTATTATATATGCACTACAAACAGTGCAGTTTAGATACTGAGAGTTTGTGTGTTTATTTCATCAACTTTAAGCGTAAACTATTTAGAACAACGCTAACACTTGAGAAAGCCATTAAAGCACTTGCCCAAGATGGAGTTATTTGCCAGTCAATGCCAAATATGTATAATACACCAGCTGCGAGCGGAATACAAACAATGTTATATATAAACGCCCAAAACAGATTTTCCCAAATCATACGTACAGTGCGACGGCTTAATTGTAATGCCTCTGGTAAGGTACGAAGATCGTCGCCCATAAGTGTAATTTGCGCAACGTCCATTGCAACATCAGTTCCTTTTCCTATCGCAATGTTAACATCAGCTAAAGCCAATGCTTGCGTATCGTTTATACCATCGCCAACCATTGCAACATGTTTTCCTTCTGTTTGTAAACGTCTAACTAAGTTCTCTTTGTCTTGTGGCAGAACTTTGCTTTGATAATGTTTTATTCCTGCTTTTTCTGCCCAATATTTAGCCGCTTCTTCCTTGTCTCCACTCATCATATAAACTTCAATCCCCTTCTTCTGCAGCTCATCCATTTCCACACCATTTTTTTGCAATGTCTCCATTGCTTCGCGTGCATTTGGTTTTAGAGTTTCGCGTTCTTCTAAAGCCAGATTATCCGATTTGGTGAAGTCTATGTTTTTGTTTGGTATGGTTAGTGTGCCCGTTTTATCAGTTACGAGCGCATTAATCTTGCGCAAGTTTTCTAATGCCGAAGCATCTTTTATCAGTATTTGTTCTTCGGCAGCCTTACCTATACCTACCATTAGTGCTGTTGGTGTGGCTAATCCCATTGCACATGGACAAGCAATTACCAACACTGCAATTGCCGATAAGATGGCTTGTGGCAAATAAGCATTACCTCCAATAATCCACCAAGCTAAGAAAGTAACGAGAGCTATTGTTGATACAACTGGAACGAACACCAATGCAGCTTTATCTACGATGCGTTGAACAGGAGCTTTAGAACCCTGTGCTTCTTGAACCATACGTATAATTTGTGCTAACATAGTGTCTTTCCCTATTTGGCGAGCACGCATTCTTAATTTTCCTTGATTTGGAATAGTGCCTGCCAAAACTCTATCGCCTTTTTCCTTCTTTGCCGGATTAGGTTCGCCAGTAATCATACTTTCGTCAATGTAAGCTGCATTTGGAGTCATAAAACTTTCTGCCCAAACCACTTCTCCGTCTACAGGAACTTTCTCTCCGGTACGAACTTCCAGCAAATCGCCTACTTCAATTGTAGATATTGGCACTTCTTCTACCTTGTCGCCATCTACAATATGTGCTGTCTTAGGTGTCATTCCCATCATCTCTCTAATAGACGATGCGGTTCCGTCTTTGGCTTTTTCTTCCAAAAGTTTACCTGTAAGCACAAAGGTGATAATCATTACCGATGCATCGAAATATGTATGCCACACAATTCCTCTACTGCTCCACACGGATTCTCCCCAGAATGTATTGAAAACACTGAATAGGAAAGCTATTAAAGTAGACAAGGCAACAAGTGTATCCATATTTGCCAAACCATTCTTTAGCTGTTTCCATGCCGAAACATAGAACTGTTTGCCACAATACAGCATATTGCCCAGCGCAACAAGCAAAGCCACCTGATTGCTGGTATTGTTATTCCCAAAATTAATCCAATGCATTGATATTGCCATAACACCAATGGCAAATATCCACGACAGAATAGCTTTACGCTTTAAAAGTGTGTAAGCTCGTTTTTCTATTTCAACTGCCGATCTTCCATCTTCAATAACAAGGTCGTAGCCAATTGCGTTGATAGCTGCTTTCATATCTGTCAGCGAAACTTCGTCTGGATTGAAGTCTACTAATGCTGAACGCGATGGTAACGACACTGAAGCCGACGTTATTCCATTTAAGCTGTTTAGCTTCTTCTCTATATTGGCGGAACATGCCGAACATGCCATACCAATTACTGGAATGGTCTTTTTCATTATTCTTTCTCCTTATAATTCTTATAAAATTAGTTCGAAGCGACCTATTGCATCTACTGCCGCTTTTATTTTGTCGGGACTTACCAAGTTGCTGTCGTACGAAACCTTTACTGTTTTGTTTGCTAAGTCTACTTCTGCAGTTTCTACACCTGCTATTTCTTTTATTGCGTTTTCTACACTTGCCTTGCAATGTTCGCAACGCATACCATTTACTGTGAAAAATCTATTTTCCATAATCTAATTGTTTTTTTGTTGATTAAACTCTATTTGTTCTTTCTTAAATTCTCTGAAAGTATAAATCATTATTGGGATTGTTGCCAACAGCGAGAAAGTATCGCTCACTGCTTGACACATCTCCACGCCTAAAAGTCCGAAAAATTGTGGAAGTATAAATATTAAAGGAATGAAGAAGAGTCCCTGTCGTGCTGCTGCCAAGAAGTTAGCTCGCCACGGCTTTCGGCAGGTTTGCGATAGCATATTGCTTGCAACTATTGCTGCATTGAACGGATAAGTGCACAGTTGCCAACGCAGAGCAACAACGCCTATGCTTATAACTTTGGCATCGTTGCGGAACAATTCGATGAGCGACCCACTGAAAATCCAGCCTATAATGGTGCAACCGAGCAAGAAGAGCGTGCCCGTTTTAACGGTAAACATATAGCCTTCTCTCAATCTGTCGTAAAGTTTTGCGCCGTAACAGAAACCACATAATGGTTGAAACCCTTGTCCCAGCCCAATAACTGTTGCAAGCACAAGCATTGATATACGTGTAACTATGCTCATTGCCGCAATAGCTTCGTCGCCATAATGGGCTGCTGCTATGTTTAACGACATTGTTGCCAAGCACGCTAAGCCCTGACGCGACAGCGATGGACTACCTCCCAAGAAAATTTCTTTAAGTGCATTCCACGACGGAGCGAAGTTTTTAAGATATATTCCGATGTTCTCTCCCTGCCGAGCCATATAGAAAAGAATGATAAACGAAACTATCTGTCCAACTACGGTTGCAATGGCTGCACCCGTTATTCCCATATTGAAGGTGAAAATAAGAAGTGGGTCGAGCGCAACATTCAATACTGCCCCCGCCACAATGCCATACATTGCATAAGTGGCATTGCCTTGCAAACGCATCTGGTTGTTCAGCGTGAGCGATGATGTTAAGAATGGAGCTCCGAGCAACACAACACCTAAATATTTCTCGGTATAGGGCAAAATGGTTGGTGTGCTTCCCAATAAAACCGATAGTGGCTTAAGATTAAGCAGCCCCACAATCATAATTACTATACCAAATGCGAACGAAAAGAAAAAACCATTCGATGCCATACGTACGGCATTATTGTGGCGTTTTGCACCCAATTCGCGTGAAATGTAGTTTCCCGAACCGTGTCCGAAGAAGAAACCAAACGACTGTATGAAGAACATCACCGAAAACACAATGCCCACGGCTGCCGTAGCTTGCGTGTTTATTTGTCCCACAAAATAAGTGTCGGCAATATTGTACAAGCTGGTTACCAACATCGAAATTATGGTAGGTACAGCCATTGTTATCACAACCTTATGAATTGGTTCCGCTGTAAGGAACGTATAGTTATCTTTACCTTTATGCATACGATTGCAAAAATACAAAAAACGAAGCGATAAATAGCAAAATAATGTTCTAATTAGAATTAAAGAGCGAAATAGTTGATATGTGCTATGTTAATTGCTCCAATTATGGTTTGCATAGCGTGTTTTTATATCAAACCGAATTATATCTTCTGCTAAAACCACTGCAAACACTTATCTAATTGCAAAAAGCTTATAAGCTTTTCCTAAATAACTTATAAGCTTTTCTCAAATAGCTTATAAGCTTTCTGCAAATAGCTTATAAGCTTTTTATAGATAGCTTATAAGCTTTTCATAGAAAGCTCATAAGCTTTAAGCGCAAAGGCTGGTAGTTTTCCCTATCAGATTTGGAGTCGCCGCAGAAAAACTCTTATGTTCTGTATAAGAATGGTATGATTGCGGTAATGAAAAGAGGTGCCGGTTCGTTTCATATCTACGAAAATGAAAGCAGGTAACTCTCGAGAGTTCGACAATTCGACATATCGATCGTCCGATAGTTCGATAAATAGTCGCATGAGAAGGAAATGGCAAAGGTCGTAGCCAATAAAGAAGTTTACACCAACATTGCCAACAGTTCTTGGAAGAAAGAGGACGAGCTTCGCTCACTTAAAAGTGAAGCTGCCGAGTTGGACAGAAAGATTGCTCTTACCCTTACTCCGCCAGATGAAGAAAAGGAAGAAAAAGAGGAAATAAAGCAAGGAAAAGATTTATCCAACAACTCTGCCAAAATAAAGAATGAGAACAATCCTGTCCAAGACAAAGAGGAAGATAGTCGTTTGCAGAGTTTCAGACCCAAGTGGAGACGTTAAAAGAATGGTTGTTTTTCTTTCCTGCAAGTAAACTAATAGTTGACTTATGAGGAATTTTCCGAACTATTCCCAAGAGGAAAATCAGCCAAAATATATCTATGAGATAGTTAGACTTTGGCAATAAAATAAATATTTTGCCAAAATCTAACTGTTAGGTTTGATGACTTCTACCACCATCCATCTCGCTTTCGTACTACCTCATCTATCTCCTCCCTTTGATATTTGCTTTAAGAATCTATAGAAGATAATCCCTATTCATTCGTGAGGTCAATTTCTCTCAAAGACTTCAGTATTTTCAGAAATGATGCTTTTATGGTATTTGAAGATGGAATATCTCGATAAGCTATAGCAGATAGGTTCTCTACGTATTTGGGAGTCAAGATCTCCCATAAATGATCAAAATCCACTACCAATGGAGACTGATTTATGTCTTTTAGGTCTTTCCAGCCCAAAGGCTCGTCAAAAGCTTGTTGGTCATGTTCCACCAAAATCTTTATGTCTCGAACAAATTCTTTTCTACATACATAATCTTCTAATTCTTTGATATTCAATAGCGCATTCAAGTCATAGAAGTGGCGTATTTTAGATGATAATGATGCTGTTGGCTGCTCGCTCATTGAAAAGCGAATGAGAGACACTATTTTCTCGCACAAGGTTTGTTTAAGAGATAAAACATTTAGTTCAAAAGGTTCAAGGTGATACTTCTCTATCACATCTTCCATCTTTTGCTTTTTCAGATATGTAGTAACAAAAGGCTCTATCATCCTTTTCTCGTATGGAAAAGGATTGGCAAATGCACTGATCTCTACAATAATTCTCGCAGGAACAGGATTTACAGAGGTGTCAAAACCTGTATGGGCTGTATAAGAGAAGGCTTGCTTCCTATATTTTGAGCCCTTGGATAAATCTGAAAAGCTTTTGTCCTCTGTCAAGCCCATAGTAACCTCTTTCATCAAGTTTGATAAAAGTATTTTAACCTGATTACCACTCATATCCCCACTGATAACAGCAAAGTCCACGTCCTCTGAAAACCTATCTATCAGTTGATATGCCTTTGATAAAGAAGTTCCTCCCTTAAATACGATTTTTGACTCATAAGAACTTCTTGACAATGCACGAAGTATTCTTGAAATGTGGTAGTCTTTCTCTATTAACTGTATAGGGATTTTCAAATCTTCTGACGAAGTTTGTACCAATTCCATGAATAACTCAGTGTCTAAATATAGAGAATCTTTTATTGTATGTTCCATTGACTAGAAACTAAAGTTGGTGAGAGTCCGACTCTAAATCGTGTAAGCGGACTTAATGTTTGAAATAATGTAGTCGCAAGAGAGTCATTGGTTAGCATAGATCCCAATAAAGCTCGCGTGAGCGGAGAGTATTTTAAGGCAAGATTGACCAGCTGCGTCTGCTCATCCTCAGAGTAGTCATTGACTTTTGCCTTTAAGAGAATATATGATCTGTCAGTAGTTGTATCAGGTATCTTCTTAATCCATTTCAAGCAGTCTAATATACGCAGCATTTCGATATTATCTCTGTTGATGGGATTTTTCTGCAATACAAAACGAATCGTATATATTCCACGTTTCCCGTTCCGTTTAGGGAAATTGGAGCCTATCTCAAGAGTTGAAGACTGTTGCGTTGTCAATCCAAACAAGTTGAATGCATAGAACCCGGTCAGATAGCCTATAGGGGTATCGTTGTCATAGAGTAAGTCACGGAATCGTTCTTCCATGGACGGACCAACAACACCAAATCTTGTTCGTTTTGGTTTATAATAAGTACCTCGACTAAGGCGCTCTATTTCACCCTCCTGAACCAGTCTTCCCAAAGTGACTACGGCCGCATTTTGCTCACTGCGAGGAAGCCCTAAGTCTTCCAATCGGAAAACTTTTCCCGTCTCAAAATTAGAAATTTTATTTTTAATACTTTTGCTTGTCATACAAATTGTTCCTTTTGCAAAGGTATATATTTTGTTGTGTAAATGCAAGTATTTACACAACGAAACAACAAGAATTTAGTATAAGGAGACTTACCAACCTTCTCGCTTTCGTACCATTTCATCAATCTCTTCACGAAGAAACAGCAACCTGCCATTAGCTTTTAGATAGGGAATTTTCCCAGCCCAAAACCAGTTATAGATAGTCTTTTGCTCAACTTCCAAGATTCTAGAAACATCTATGATATCCAGATATTCCGGTTTCAAAGGTGGACGGACAGTTGTATCGACGGATTGCTCTTGCAGGAAAAGTAGCTAGTCGAGTTTATTCTCGACAGTTCTTAGTTTATCAAACAATTAACCTCGGAGCAAAGGTTCACAATTTCTGTACTACTCCAGAATAGAACGAAACAAAAAGAGATTGCCAAAACGATAAATTTAAGTCTAAGTACAGTATATCGTGAAATAAGACGTAATAGTGGAGTCAGAAGACACTATAATAGAGAAACAGATCTAGCAAATGCAGTCTAATATTAAGTTTGAGACAGGAGGAAGAAGTCACGCGACTATTTGACAACATAGATGTTCATAGACTGTATGTTCGTATGATATCAAACGTTCACACAAGAGTTCTACTCTTTTTCATGACTTCTATCCATCTATTATAGCAGAAGTTTACTTCTTTAGCCTGAAGACCATATCAAAGTAATTGATTTCCTCCATATATCAATTGATTGCTTTCAAAGATGAGCCATCTTCTAATTGATATTCCCAATAACCCATCTCTGCTACCTCGAAGGTCATTGTTCGAGTAGGCGATTCAAGGCGTACAGTGAAAACTTCCTTAAAAATATCTCTTGCTGTCGTTTGCTCATCAATTGATTTTTGCAGTAAAACAACGATCTCATCAGTAACACTTAAATGTAGCATTCCATCTTCGACGATTTCGTCCAAACTGCTCTCTGTCAGTGGAACAACAAGGCAATCGCCCTCTAAACGTGGTGCACGACGTACCAGCTTATGAGCTGGTGGTAGATTGTTCTCGTCTATCTCGGGTGTCTCAAAGAGGTGCAACTTTCCTTTAATACCTCTAATAGGTTCATCAAAGATATAGGCATCTTCTATATGCCATTGATGTTCCACTGGTTCTGCCCATACCGAAGTAGAGTGGTCGCTATCTCCATTCACTGTTACATAACCAATGATTGCTGAGTATTCCAAGTCTTCAAACTCTGGGAAATTACCGAACATTTGTTCGTTCTCTATTTCATTGTTTACGTCAAAGATAATTCTATCAGCAAAATTCTTTGGAACCTTCGTTGATGAGGCATGTATCAAAATTCGACCCTTATAGTTGGGAGCCCACGTTCTATTCTCTATGTCTTTCAGCCCACTCACCAATAGCGAAGCCCATGGCTGTCTTACAGATAATGTTTTCATTTTATAAGTATTTAATAGGTAAGAATTCTATATAGTAACTCTATTCCTCTTCGTCTTTGATTTCTACTGCCGCATGTGTATTCCGAGCCTCATCAAACTTCGCCTTCATCGTTGGGTTATTATAGGTGAGTTTACGAATGGTCAGCTCTTCTGTATCCTGAGTAGCAAGACGCAGGTTATTTTCACTACTAACCAACTCTGCGCGCACCTTTTGAAGTTTAGATATAGTAGCGTCTATATCCTTAATTGCATCATCAAACTTTCTTGTATAGAGCTCATAATGTCTACTGAACTTTTGCTTGAAGTCTTCCATCTTTGTTTCAAAGTTCGTTACATCCACCTCTTTACTCTGTGCTAAGATGAGTTGCTTCTTATATTCTAATGAGTTCTTCGATGCCTGAACTAACAGTGTGATGAAAGTTACAAAGAATTGTGGACGAATAACATACATCTTCGGGTAGACATGACTCTTATTTACGATGCCACTATTATATAGCTCACTGTCTGCCTCCAACAAACTGACCAACACGGCATACTCACATCCTTTCTTCTTTCTATCCTCATCTAACTTCTTCAAGAAGTCTTCGTTTTTATGTTTGGTGGCAGTAGTATCCATCTCGTTCTTCATTTCAAACATGATAGATAGGTATTCTGTACCATCTTCACTATCACGGAAGATGAAGTCACCCTTCGTACCATCACTCGCATCATTGTCTTTTTCAAAATAAGCATTAGGCATCAGTGGACGCAGATAACGTTCGAACTCAATACTACAATGCTGCTCTAACGTCTCACCAACCATCTTTGTCGACATCTTCGACTTTAGTTCTTTGTAATAGTCTATCTGCTCTTGCTTCATACGCAATTCTCTCTCATGTTGCTTCTGCAAGTCTGCTTCATGTAGCTGAGCCTTACTCCTCTCCTGCTCTATCTCGTTCTGCAGCATCACAATCTTGTTTTCTTTCTCTTGTGCTGCCTGCTGCGCCTTGTTACGCTCATCCATCACAGCCAACTGCAGTTTGTCCCCACTCTGGCTAATCTCCGATCTCAACTCACTGATAGTCTCTTCCTTTTCAGCGAGTGCAATCTTCATTTCACTTGTCTTCTGCGATTCTATTCCTTCTAACCTTGCTTTAAGTTTCGCTATCTCCTCACTCATCTCCGATTTCTGTCGAGACAGCTCACTCTCTTTCTCACCTTTCAGTCGTTCTATCTCAGCCACCTTCTGACCTAATTCCTTCTCCTTTTCCGATAACTTATTTTGGAATGTCTGCTCCGTCTTCGTCGTAACCAAAGCCAATTCAGCCTTGTTACGCTCGTCCATCTCAGTCATTCTTCTCTTCACCTCAGCTTCAATTTCCTTTGTCTTAACCTGGTTCAATATAGAAGCATAGTCAGCCTCATCTACCTTGAAGATATTTCCACACTTAGGGCATTTTAGTTCTTTCATAATTCTATTCTTTAAAGTTATTATTTATGTTATGTGTGCAAAGGTAATACACATGAGTGCAGCCTTTCTGCATAGATACTTTTTTCTTTTTTATTTGTGAGATTAGCGTGCTATATTCTACTTACAACTACACCTTTATATATTACAATTCTATTTTTATTTTGTTTGCTGTCATTTTAACATTTCCTACCAAAGTCCTATGTATTAACGCTTTAGTTGATAGAGAAGAGTGACAGAAGTGACAGGAAAACTAATTTCCATAGACACCTAAAGGCATGGACAGCATCTGCCAACATGGCGTCTCTTCCATCTTGTCCTTCTACCTCATCGTCATTTATTTAAGTAAGATTCATACTTCTGAACCAACGAGTTAGAGAGAGAATACCTCATAACTGCATTTGAGCGAGGGTCAGTAATTCAGATTATGTTAGCACTACAAAGTTAAGAATATTATATTACTTTTTATCTTATTAGGATAATTATTTTGCAAACATCTGTTCAAAATAATGCTATTCTTGCAGTGCCGACATAAATATTTAGCTGATATTTTTGTTGAACGGACTTTAATATTTATTTTTGCGTTTGAATAGAAATTAAAGTGTAATTGTATATGAACAATCAATTTTACTCACTGCTAATGCTTTGTGGCATTTGTGTTTGCAACAATGCATATAGTTCTACTTGCTGCAATATAGCTACTGTTAGAAAAACAGATAACAAGAAGACTTTCGACCAAGACAAATGGCAAACCGAAACTATTAGAACGTTCCTGAAAGAAAATGGCTATAAAGAACCATCGCAACAGAGTTTCCACGACAAATGTTTATATTTGTTCGGAATAGATTTGCCTGCAAATCCTAAAAATACTGCCAGACCAATTAATTCGATAGATACAGAGTATACCATTAACGAATTGGGCAGATATATATACCCTGATGTAGAAAATTTGTTCTACCAACCATGGATTGATAGAGACATAACCAAAGAAGACGCAAGGAGATACCTCTACGATAACGAGGCAGGGGTTGGTAAGAGAATTGCAGCATACAACAAACTGTTGTTTAACAACGACTCTACAGCTCTGCCATACTTTAAAGAAAACTTAGGCGAAGCAACTGAAGCTGTCTTCTTATTCGACTACGAGGGTAATCCAGACCTTATGGAGATAGCCGTGAAAAATGCACGACTGTCTGGTTATTTCGACGTTCCATCTATCTCTGCGATATTGTTTTATAACAACAAGAAACGAGGCATTAGAAAGCGACTTATAAAACAGATATACGACCAATGTGCTAATAACAGAGACGATTTTAAAGACTTTGAACGAATTGTTACTACGTTTTCGTGGACGTTTGATGTATTGGAATACGATGTGGACGTGAAAGACCAATGTTTGGTTTACTTAGTTACGCTTATGATGGACTACGACGACAAGAACCGAGCTGCTATTATTGAACCTCGTGGTAGCAAGGCTTTCGAATATCTTGAGTATTTTCTTCGTCAGTTTCCAGATATAGAGAGCCGACTTAAAAAGCACAATTTTTATGATAACAACAAACTGAAAGAACTTGTAGCCTCTATTCGTTCTGTACAGCAAACAGAAGCAGCAAACGGACGCAACAATAAGGTTGCAACACACTTTATATACGACTCTGATGGCTTTTGCAATATGCGCGAAAAAGGCAGCATATCGGCACGAATAATTGGGCGCATACCTTCTGACACTCCCGTGCGTGTATTAGAAGCAGATGGCGAATGGTGGAAAGTATCTACAAACGATGGCAAAACCGGATATGTGCATAAAAGCAGAATTATAAGAGGAAACTAATTGTGCTCTATAGCTTGTATTAGAGCTTAACGTAAATCGGTCGTTACGATTTCTTTCTGTTGTCAGACAAACAAGAAATCATAATGACCGACTTTTGTTTTATGCAATCCGAACTTTATCGGATGATAGTATTAATAGTTCTGTACCAAACGGCTCGCACAACCCTGATTTGGATCTGAGTAATCATAGAAGCCAACGCCAATTGCTAAAGGTGTAATTTTAACATGATAAACCTTTTTCAAAAAATTACTACGCGAAGTCGTTGCATAATTACCGTGTCTGCCCCATTCTGTTAACAAACTTTTACCACCCTCTCTATAAGCTGTGAGTGGGATAAATACAGCACCACTATTTCTAATCTTTTCAAATGTTGTTTCGTTTTCATCTGCTTTTGACCAATGACCAAACTGACCAAAACTTGTAAACAATGCCTTAGCCTCTAAAACTGGCATATTATCAGGGAAGATAAGACAACCACGCAACCATATAGGGTCGTCAGCACGCTCCGATGTTGCTTTAATATGGCATCTTGCCCATTTAGCAGCTGTTACGCCAGATTCTCTCCATACTCGAATATTATTTGGCAAACTAGGATTGAGTTGATCAGGCATAAGATACTCCCACTCTTCTGCTGTCATGACACGTGTATCTTTGTTTCCAACTCTCAACTTCTGACCATAGTCGTACTGCTTTACTACTTGATCACTTGTAGCAGTAAAAGTATTATTGAGCAATGTTGGATTGTTAAGAGTTCCCCAAGATGGCAAATCGAAGATTCGATACTTTTCAGGAGAAGCATATATCTGACTCCCCACTTTTATAGTTTCAATCTGATAAGTTGCATTTTTTCTTGAAGTCTTTGGCATAGCCATCTCCCACTGCTCTGGTGCTAATTGATAATAGCCTGGGTGAACTTTGTGCGTTCCCTTAATCTTAAGTGGAACAGAATTCTTCCATCTAACGAGTGTGTTAGCTTCAAGGGTCTTGGCATTCATATTGTATGTATAGGTAGCTATAGGCATTACATATTGCATATTACCATTTGTAATAGCTACTTGCTGGGTATTACTTACAGAGAACTTAGCCTTAGCACCTCTATAATAAACAAACGACTTGCTTGCATCGTAATTGCGTGTCTCTGGTGTAGCAGTAACCACACTTGTGTATGAACCAGCATAATAACCATCGAAAGATGGAGCAACACTACCTGGAACGAAGGTTACATAGAAATTGGTTTTACCATTAAAGAAGATGTTTGTTTCTGGGTCTACCTCTGTTCCAATCTCTGAAACACCTGTTACAGCACCAGTGCCCAAGTCTACATTAGCTGAAGCGTAAACACCTTTACCACGAAGACCAACCTTTGTAAGTGGTGTGTTGTTGCTTGCAGTAATAGCAAAGTGAGCCACAGCAAATAAGTTCTTCAATGTAACATTTCCATCGGTAACTGCCTTTCCGTCAGAATTAGTAACAACTTTGCCTGTACCCATTAAAACACAGTTCCTCTTCAAATCCTTAAGTTCGCCTGTCTGCTGAGTGAGGTCGATATTGAATTTACCCGCAGAGAGGTCACTTGCGCTAATTGTTCTGTCGGCACTACCATCGGCGGTCTTACCTATATAGAAAAAGCGATAAGTGCTATTTTCTGTTATGAGGCTTGCAGGAACCTGACCTTCAAACTCTCCACTGAGACCGTCATGCTTTGTAGACTTCAATGCGAGTTTATGAACAGTTTTCTGCCCTGCATTGGTTATAACGAGCATCAACGTGTCCTTATCTTCCCACTTCCATGGGCTTTGATTGCCTTCCTTCTCTACTAGTACGGCTCTCGATGTAGTAGCATCGTCTTCTGTACCAGCCGATACAGAGAGCGTTATCATTTGTTCTTTCGCTTCTGGATAATCAACAGCTTCTGAAGAACAAGACGCTGCAAAAATTGATATTGCCATGCAAATAAGTGGCAAAAGAATTCTATTTTTCATTCTTTATATCTTTATTACTATTAAAATGTTTCAGCTAAACTTTACTCAACGTCATACAAAGCAACCACTTTGAATATGAGTATGAGTAGCATTTAAACTCGTAAGGTAAGCTAAATGTTAATAAACTCGTTTAATCATTTTGTCCTGTATTCCAAGGGTCGTCTGAGTGTTCACTAACATTATCATTGTCAGCTTCGCTATGCACACCACTACCCGCCAGCATAGACTCTGGATACAAGCTGAAAATTGCACACGATGGTGTTTGGTAAGTCTCTTTTTTTCCTTTAACAATAGTTTCTAATACTGTTAATCCATTTTCTCTCATATTTTCTCTAATTATATAGTTATATCTTGTGTTGAATAGCATAATTTATAGTGGCATACACAAC
>ERZ773203.959-NODE-959-length-15200-cov-4.316276_pt1 | contig 15200 bp, 10 predicted proteins | sample MGYA00580529_ERZ773203 | MGnify/ENA primary metagenome ERZ773203 (study PRJEB29015, sample SAMEA2738176) | human oral metagenome | biome: human oral; feature: human-associated habitat; material: saliva | place: China | collected 2177 ... | reverse complement strand
TGAAAAATATTAAAGACAGTTGCGAGATTGTAAAAAGTGTTATATAATATATAAATAAAAGTAATAAATGAATGGAGAAGAAAGAAATTATGTCTGAAAAAAGAGTTAGAGTTAGAATAGCACCTTCACCTACAGGAGATCCGCACGTAGGAACAGCTTATATAGGGCTATTTAACTATGTATTTGCAAAACACAATAATGGAGATTTCCTGTTGAGAATAGAAGATACTGACAGGACAAGATTTTCCGAAACTTCGGAACAGCAGATATTTGATATGATGAGATGGCTGGGAATTAATTATGATGAAGGTCCGGATATAGGAGGAGACAAAGGTCCATACAGACAGTCTGAAAGATTTTCAATATATAAAGAATATGCTGAAAAATTAGTAGAAAAAGGAGAAGCATATTATTGTTTCTGTACTCCTGAAAGATTACAGAAATTAAGGGAAAGACAGGTTGCAATGAAACAGGCACCTGGATATGACGGTCATTGTAGAAATCTTTCAAAAGAAGAAGTTGAAGCTAAACTGGCTGCAGGAGAACCTTATGTAATAAGACTTAAAATGCCATATGAAGGGGAAACTATAGTTCACGATGAACTAAGAGGAGATATAGTATTTGAAAACAGTAAGATTGATGATCAGGTTTTATTAAAATCAGATGGATTCCCTACATATCATTTGGCAAATATTGTAGATGACCATTTAATGGGAATAACACATGTAATAAGAGCAGAAGAATGGATAGCTTCTACACCTAAACACGTTCAGTTATATAGAGCATTTGGATGGGATGAACCAAAATGGTATCATATGCCATTGCTTAGAAATGCTGATAAAACAAAGATATCCAAAAGAAAAAATCCTGTGTCAATGAATTATTACGTTGAAGAAGGATACCTGAAGGAAGGATTGCTTAATTTCCTTGCACTTATGGGATGGAGTTTTGGTGGAGATAAGGAAATATTTACAATTGAAGAAATGGTAGAAAACTTCTCATTTGATAAGATTTCGCTTGGAGGCCCTGTATTTGACCTTGTTAAATTAGGATGGGTAAATAATCAGCATATGAGACTGAAAGATCTTGATGAGCTTACAAAACTTGCACTTCCTTATTTTGTGAAGGCAGGATATTACAAAGATGAAAACTTATCGGAAAAAGAATATGCAAAATTAAAAAGAATAGTTGAAATTTCAAGGGAAGGAGCACACACATTAAAAGAACTTCCTGAGATTGCTTCAATATACTTTGAAGATGAATTTGAATTGCCTGTTGTTGAAGAAGGAATGAATAAAAAAGAAAGAAAATCAGTAGAAAAGCTTCGTTCTTCACTTGAAACAGAAATTGGGAAAAAATCTATAGAATTATTTATTGAAAAATTAAATAAATTTGAAGAAGAAAATTAAACTAAAATACGAGTCTATGTTTTCTTGGTGAAGGCACCAGGAGCACCAGGTTTATTGATGCGGGCGTAAAGAATGTTATTGCCAATGTAATTAAGGTTGGAAGTAACGCTATAGAACATATCAGTAGATTGGGTAACTTTGGTAGTTACGAAGCTTTCGGAAGCGTAGATATATTGGAGCCATGTCGACTCAGAGAACATCTTAGTAGTATTTTCAAGATTTCTGGTGTCCCAGTTAGTCAGATCAAGAATTTGTAGCCAGGTGTAGTCGAACATACTTTCGGCGTTGACTAGACTTCTGGTATCAAAGGAGCTGAGATCGAGGTAATTTACGTAAGTACTTTTGAACATGAAGCTCATATTTTTGACTTTTCCAGTATTAAATTCGAATTTTACATTAGCCCCTTTTAGTAAACCGGAGTCATTGTATGCGAACATGCCTTCCATATTTTCAACGTTAGCGGTGTCGAGGGCATTAATGTTTTCAAGTTTCGTGATATTGCCAATACCGTAGAACATATAACTGGTATCGGTAAGGTTTGGAGTGTGAAAGATTGGTAAGGTGATTTCGGTATGGTATGAATTGTATTTAAATAGGCCACGCATCGAGGTTAGGTGCGGTAGATTTAGATTATTGCTTGGCCAGATAATCTTCCCAGCTGAAGAAGTTTTACTTTCTGAACTAAATGTGCCTTCCAGGGTAGTGACATTACTGAGATCAAAATGAGAAATATCAAGCGTAGGAGTACTTAAATTCTGGAACATATAGCTCATATCAGTGAGATTCGAGGTATTGAATGTAGCTGGGAAGGTCACTGGGCCATTGGCATAAGCTTTAGCGAACATATATGAAGCATTCGTGACTTTATCAGCTTTAAGATTTGGGATGATGTTGGCTTGTGATAGAGATGGCGTATTGGCAAATAGACGACTTAGATTAAGTGCGTTTTTGATATCTAACTTATCAAAATTATTAATAGTTGTGAGCCTACTGGCATTTTCAAAGAGAGAACTCATGTCAGTAACATTTGCAGTATTAAAGACGGTTGGTAAGGTGACCGTTTTAAGTTCATAGGCGTTTTTGAAAATACCAATAACAGCAGTAAGTGGTCCAGTATGCATACTGCCAAGGTCGATATTCTTGACCTTACTATTTTCAAACATGTAGGACATGTCAGTAATGTGGCTACCGCCTAGATTATTGTTGTTTAGTACGATTTGATCGGCGTAAGTATCTTTAAACATTCCAGAAAGATTGGTTGCCGCAGTAAAGGTGATTTTGGATAGATCAATACTACTTGCGTTTGTGGTACCTTTAAACATGTTTGAGAAGTCAGTGGTATTACTAAATGTTGCTTCTGGCATGCTAATTGTGGTAGCCTTAGCGTTTTCGAACATTCCATTCGCATTTTCAGTATTATTGAAGGTGGCTTTTGGCATGTTTATCGTGGTAGCCTTAGCGTTTTCGAACATTCCATTCGCATTTTCAACGTTATTAAAGGTGGCTTTTTCAAGGTTAATGGTGGTGGCGGCGGAGTTTTTGAACATATTTTGAGTGTTGGTGGTGTTTTCGAAGGTTGAATTACTTAGATTGATTCCTTGTAATGTTGAACCTTCGAAGACAAAAGAGGCATCTTCCGCATCTGAAATAGTCCAGGTAGAAAGATCGGCCGTATCAAGGTATTTTGTATTTTTGAAAGCATTAGAAATGTTTTTGGCCTTTGCCATAAATGAGGCATCATCAATTGCAGAAATGCCGGAGTCTTCGTAAAGTGATTCGATATTTTTAATTTCCGCTTTTTTAAGATACGTAGTGAAACCGTCGGCTTTAAATTTATTACTATAGTAGCCCAATGTTTTGTGGAAAAGATGAGAAACATCCTTAACTTTGGAAAAATCGAGCATATTACTATCGCGTCCATCATTAAAAGTGAAAGACACGTCGTTATTGATAGCAGTAAATCCGGAGAACATATAAGACAGGTCTTCTGGGAAGACGAGTTTGGTGGCAGGTGTCCAAATGCAGTAATTATCCCAAGAGCTACGATATCCGGCGAGATAAACTGGGACTTCGGAGTCTGGAGTGGAGATTAAACTAGTGCGTTCTGGTGTAATACTAGAACTACATTTATTTTTACCGATAGCGATATTAAAATCAGGATAATAAGAATTGCTCGTGGGTTTTAATGGATCATCAAAATAACTTTGATCAGTAATACCGAGGCCCTTTTTGAGGGCTTTATTTAATTCTGTGCCACTTACGATTTTTGCAGTAGATTCACCTTCTGAAATAAGAGTAAAAATTAGTTTGCGTTGATATGATCCAGCTGGAATATTGTTACGTAGTGCAAATCCTAAGTTAAGCTTAAAGCCATCAGCCGCTGTGAGTTGAGTAGTGACATTACGAATCAGTGCGGGTGATGCAATGGCTGGAATGTAATTGTAGACCTTATTGTCAACAGTTTCAGTATTATAACCATATTGATTATTCATAGTATTAAACTGATTGTTATTGCTTGGGACAGAAGTAATCTTAAAGCTATTGCCTGTAGTGCTAACAAGCCCAGTCTCAGCACTATCACTACTGAAATAAAGGTTATATCCAGTCGTGCTATCAGTGTTGACGGTTAAATCGAGAGTTTTTGTAATTTCGGTTTTGACTTGAGTGCTAGTGTCGGCTTGAATACTAACATTGGATGGGGCGGTAATAGAAATAGAGCTAGCAAAAGTGTCTTGACTCCTAATCAAGAAGAACGCAAGGCTAAAAATTAGAGCGAAGCTAATTCTTTGGCCTAGACCACAAAAACTTCTTTTGTGTGTGCGTATTTTTTGCACTTTAATCCTCCACTTTAATTTATTTGACTTTATAGGTCGAAATAAATTTACTCTTAATGCTTATATTTTAGCATAAATGGAATGATAAATGGAAGAGCTAAATTGAAGATTTAGGATGTTATTTGTGGTAGATTTCTTTGAATGAAGAACAAAGCAATTAGACTATTATGGTTTCTTGGTGAAGGCGCCTGGCTTCCCTGGTGCGTCGATACGAGCATATTCTATGCCACCATAGTATGCGTAGGTCCCGAGTGCACCTTGAGCATAACAACGACCGAATATGTCTTCATGCTTTGTAACTTTTGTTGTAACGAAGCTATCTGAGGCGTATATAGTATTGAGTCTCTCGGTCCAGGAGAACATACGACTCATATCCTCGACATTGCGAGTGTCCCAGCCAGTAAGATCAATTACTTCAAGCCACTTACTCTCAGTAAAAAGGTCGCTCATATTCACTACGTTACTAACATTAAGCCCAGTAAGATCGATATGTTCGTCTTGAGTCCAAACATTATTAAACATGCTTTGCATGTTTTTTACATTTGAAGTATCAAAAGCGATTTTGACCGGTGCAAAATCAATACTATTGAAATAAAACATTCTTTCTATATTTTCTACTCTTGAAGTATTGAGCCCGGTGAGATCTATTCTGGTGATGTACTGACCAAGTCCACTAAACATATAACCTAGATCAGTGAGCGAGGGAGTATTCATTTTTGGGAAGACGGCCTGGTCTAGGTAGTGATTATCTCTATAAAGACTTCGAAGTGAAGTAAGATAAGGAGCTTCAACGGTGTGGTTTGGCCAAATGATTTGCTTGGCGGAATATTTATTGTCATCAAGACTAATGTCACGTGGTTCTAGACCGATAAACATTTCCTCCATGGTGGTGACACTATCAAATTTCATGTTGGAAATATCGAGTAATGGCACCTTGAATCCGCCAAACATATCTTTCATATTAGAAATATGATGAGTTTTAAAAGTTGCTGGAATGACCGTGTTTTGGCTAGAGGTTGTTCGATAAAACATGTATGAAGCGTCAGTGACATTCTCGGATTTAATCTGGTTAATAAAATCTTTAAGATCCAGTGATAGAGTATTTGCAAACATATGATTGGTGTCAGTAGCGCTAGTTAGTTTGATTTTATCGCTGTTCTCTAGTGTAGTTAGACGCATGTTGTCGGCGAGGAATGAACTAAAATCGGTTACGGATGCGGTATTAAAAACGTTTGGCAGTACGATTTTTAGTACCTGAGGAAGGTTCTTGAACATATAGGTGATATCTTCTAGAGGGCCAGTGGAGATATTATGTAAATCTATCTCTGTAAGATAAGTACAATCTTGGAACATGCCAGACATATTAATAATATGGCTTCCACCCATGGGGGCTGGATTAAGATTGATCTTCTCGAAATTTGATTTATAGAACATCTGAGAGAGGTTTTCGGCAGAAGCGAATGAAAGCTTCGGTAATTTTAGTATTATAGGAGTGCTTTCGTATCCACTTTCCTTAAAGAAATTACTGAAGTTGGTCGTCTCGGCAAAAGTGGCACTAGATAAGTTGAACTCGTAAAAAGGGATTTTTTCGAACATGGAGCTAGCGTCAGCTGATTTTGCAAAAGTTGCCTTAGGTAGAATTATTTTTGGAGATGCGGTATTCATGAACATGGCGTGAGTATCGGTGGCTTCACCAAAGATTGCATTCGGAAGCTGGATGGCTGCGGAGCCTTGAGTGTCTTTAAACATATTCGCAGTATTTTTGGTCTTAGTGAATGTGGCATTATTAAGGATAACCTGACTTAGGCCACTTCCTTCGAACATGGATTGAGTGTTTTCAGCTTCGCCGATAGTCCAATCGTTGTAATTAATACCAGATAATGATTTAGTGTTGCGAAAAGCATTGGCTAGATTCTTTGCACGATTGACGATATTCGACATTTTATCAACTGTTCCGACCCATGAATTTTCAAAAAGTGATTCAGCGCTTTCGATGGGAGAATCCTTGAAGTATTCGAAGAAATAAGAAGCATCGAGGGTCCGGCTGGCATAAGCGATGCTATTATGAAAAAGATGATCTAGATTTTTGACCTTTTTAAAATTAAGCGTGGATTTGTTGCGACCATCGGTAAAGTTAAAGTTCACATAATTATACGCGTTACTAAGGCCGGCATACATATAAGAGAGATCTTCTGGGAAGATTAATTCCGTGGCATTGCTCCAGATACATAGTCTATCCCAGCCCAAGCGATAACTACCAAGATAAACTTCCGCATCAGAATCTGGCACCGAGATAATGGCGGTGCGTTCTGGGGTAATGTCAGAACATTTATTTCGACCTACGGTGATATTGAGGTCTGGCCAAGTGTCCTCTGGTACGGTATTGAGAGGGTCATCAAGGTAGCTCGCATCGGTGACGCCCATGGCTTTTTTAATAGCTTTATTAATTTCGACACCACTGACCAATTCGACAGCAGCTTGATCTTCGGCAAGGAGGGTAAAAATTAAATTGCGGTGATATTTACCAGGCTTGGCGGAGGATTCAAGTTGGAAACCGAGATTAAATTTAACGTGGTCGGCGGCGGTGAGTTCGGTTTTTACTCGCTTAATTTGAACTGGGCTGCTGAGGGCTGGAATATAATTATAGATTTTATTATCGACAGCTTCTAGATTGTAGCCGTATTGATTGTGCATATCTTCCGAAAGTTTACTGTTCGAGCCACCGACGGAAGGGATAGAAAAAGTATTCTTAGCGTCACTGCTCACCAGTGCAGTATCGTCAGCGTCGCTACTAAATAATAATTTGTAGCCAAAAGGGCTGTTAGTATTGACATTAATATCAACGGTTTTGGAATATTCTAATTTGCTGCTATTTAGAAAATCAGTCTCAATTTTAGCTTCACCGACTATGCCAAGTGAGGCGGTGGTGGCAGCATGAGTGCTTTCATAATGAATCAAACAAAATAAAGCACTGGTTAAAAAGATTGATAATATAGTAAAAACCGACCTACCACTGACGGCCTGTCCATTTCCTCGCTTTGACACGGTTTTTTCTCCCACTTATGCTAGTTTATCTAGTTCTAATAGATAAATCTATGCTTATACATCTAATTTGATTTTAGCATAAATGGAATAAAATGGCGAAAGAATATTTAAGATTTTTTATAAGCTTGTGGAAAACAAAAATAAGCACCACTATGGATGCTTATTTTTAATTTAAGAGCTTAGTTGTAGATATTTTCTACAGCGATGGAAGGACCCATGGTGGTAGAAATAAAGATACTCTTGATGTATTGACCCTTGATAGAAGCTGGTTTCATAGATTTTAAAGAATCCATGAAGACGGCAGCGTTCTCATTAAGTTGATCGAGGGTGAAGTTGGTTTTACCGACACCGATGTGAACGATGGCTTGTTTGTCGACACGATATTCGACCTTACCAGCCTTAGATTCTTTGACGGCCTTCTCAATATCGAGAGTGACAGTACCGGCCTTTGGATTTGGCATCAAACCTTTAGGACCGAGCAAGCGAGCGAACTTACCAAGTTTTGGCATGTAAGCTGGGGTAGAAATGAGAACGTCGAAATTGATAATTCCCTTTTCAAGTTGTTTGATTAATTCGGCATCTTCGGCGATGTCAGCACCAGCAGCTTTAGCTTTTTTGCATTCATCTTCTGGGGCGAAGACAGCGACGCGAACAGTCTTACCGTTACCGTTTGGAAGAACGATGGTGGTACGAATATTTTGGTCGGCTTGGCGTGGATCGACACCGAGACGAGCGTGAATTTCGACGGTAGCGTCAAACTTAGCTGGGTTGGTTTCGACAGCAAGCTTAATAGCGTCGGTGAGGCTGTAGGCCTTGGTCTTGTCGATATTTTTGTAAGCGGCTTGGTATTTTTTACCACGGCGTTCCAAAATTGAACGAGTGACTGGCTTGGCACCCTTTGGCTTCTCCTCTAGGGCTTCTTGCTTGTGCTCTTCGGCACGAGCTTTGCGCTCTTCTTCGGCCTTAACTTCTTCGAGGTGCTTCTTGGATTTTTTACCAGATTTGGCAAATTTTTCTTCAGCTTCGATAGTTTCGACTGGAGTTTGGTTTAATTCTTCAGTAGATTTGATTTGTTCTTCTGACATTTGATTTCTTTCTGTGGTAATAACGAGCAAACTCTCCCACGGTTAATTAATTTTAATTAATTATTCGGCGATGGTGACACCCATAGAGCGGGCAGTACCAGCGACGGTCTTGATAGCACCTTCAAGATCAACAGCGTTCATTTGCTTCATCTTGATGTTGGCAATTTTCTCGAGTTGTTCACGAGTGATAGAACCAACTTTTTCGGTGTTTGGACGACCAGAACCTTTTTGAAGTTTTAATTCTTCACGAATTAAATCGTCGACTGGTTGACCGAGACAAACCCAATCAAAAGTGCGATCATCGAAAACGCGGATGTGAACGATGACGTTCTTGCCGGCGAATTCTTTGGTTTTGTCGTTGAATGGATTAATGAAATCCATCATGTTAAGTCCCCATTGACCCAAGGTTGAACCAACTGGAGGACCTGCGGTGGCCTTACCACCAGGGATGCGTAACTTTAAGTTACCAATTACTTTTTTTGCCATAATATATTTACTCCTAATTAGAGCGCGTAACGGATATATTCTAACATATTTCTTCAAAAAATACTAGGGAAAAGTGCCAGAGGTAAAAACAGAGTAGATACGATCCACTCTGTCTTAAAGCGACATAATCGAGTCTTTATTCACCGATAATCTTGGTACCAGTTTTGCCTTCAATGGCATTGATGGCGTTCTCTGGATTGGTGATTATGCAGGTACGATTTTTGCCACTGGAAACGAAGCTAATGCCAGCTTCAATCTTTGGTAACATGCTACCAGCGGCGAATTCACCTTTCGCGATATACTTAAAGGCTTCATCGGCGGTGAGAATCTTGAGATCTTCTTCATTTTCTTTTTTGAAGTTGATTTTGACATTTTCCACTGCGGTGAGAATCAAAAGTATATCAGCATCAATGGTTTCGGCCAGTTTTTCAGCGGCGAAATCCTTATCGATGACGGCTTCGAGGCCAACTAGGTGGCCGTGTTCGTCGTAATAGACTGGAATACCGCCACCGCCACCGGCGACAATAATGGCGCCATTACCGAGGGCAATTTCGACGAGTTCTGATTCGATAATCGAAAGTGGCATTGGTGAAGGTACGACCTTACGCCAGCCACGACCGGCATCTTCCTTGACGGTAAAGTGACGCTCTTTGCTGAGCTTTTTGGCCTCCTCTTCGGTGTAGAATGGGCCAATTGGCTTGCTAGGATTCTTGAAAGCTGGGTCCTCTTTAGAAACCAAAACCTGAGTCACGATAGCGGCAATTGGCTTTTTGATACCTTCGGATTCGAGCTGATTGCGCATGGCATTTTGTAGCCAATAACCAATTTGACCTTGCGACATGGCGCCGGCCACATCGATTGGCATGGTCGGAGTTTTTTCGGTATTAATAGCTTCTTCGTGAAGAATAATATTACCGATTTGGGGACCATTGCCATGTACGATGACTAATTGGTGGCCAGCCGCCACGAGCTTGGCAAGCTCCTTGGCGGTCTGGTTGGCAACTTCGAGTTGATCTTTAGCGGTAGCTTTGCCATCACGGCTTAAGGCATTACCTCCGAGAGCAACGACGATTTTGGCCATGATTAAATTATTCCCATAACAAAGACGGCGACTAGGCTAATAATGACGAAGACTACCATCAGTGGGGCTACGCGCTTAATCCAGGTTTTGTAAGAAACGCCAGATAGGGTAAGTCCGGCCATCAAGGAAGCGATAGTAGGGGCAAGCATATTGAGTAAGCCATTGGCGTTAGCAAAAGCTACTACCATGGTTTCTTTGTTGCTACCTACGAGCTCAGAGACTGGTGCAATAATTGGCATGGAAGCTGCAGCGAGACCAGAGGAAGATGGAATGATGAAGGAAAGTGGGAGGTAGAAAATGTAGGCTAAAACTCCGACGAGACCGCCATTGAAATTGGCGAGGCCTTTTTCACCCCAGTGAATAATTGTGTCTTCAATACCACCGGCACGCATCACAATGGAAACTCCAGCAGCAACGGCGATGATCACAGCGACACCTAAGAGATCCTCTGAACCCTTAATGAAAGTATCGGTAATGGAGACATTTTTCTTGCTAAATTCTTTATGGTAGATGAAAGCAATTACTGCAGTCGAGATGAGGAAGAGGGTTGAAATTTCATTAAAGTACCAAGTACCGAGGGCACCGTTGTGGTTCACGCCAAGGACGGTAGAAAGTACTGGAATTCCAGCGAAGAACTCATGTAAGCCGTCAAAGAAGTCGATATGAAAATCACTACTCCAAGGGATGAGAGAGATAATCATAATCACGAAGGTGACAGCAAATACTCCCATAATGAGTTTACGTTTGAAGTTATATTCTGGCACACTATTAAGATCGATTGGCTTAAAAGTGGCAGCGACTGAAGAATCGTCGGCGTATTTGCCAGCCTTAACTTTCTTTGCGTAGTTCATGACGAAAAGAATGGCAAGTACAAGCATAGCAATGAGTACGAGCATTTGAATCCAGAGGATGTTTCCGAGTTGAACGTCAGCGGTTCTAGCGGCAATACCAGTAGAAAATGGGTTGACCGTGGAAGCTAGCACGCCGACTCCGCCACCTAAGACAATCATCATTATAGCGGTCATGGAGTTATATCCAGCGGCCATCATGACTGGGATGATAAGGGCATAAAAGGCGACAGCTTCTTCTTGCATACCGTAAGTGGTACCACCAATTGCAAACAAGGTCATCAAAATTGGAATAAGATAAATTTCTTTACCGTTCATCTTCTTGAGAAGACCACCTAAAGCTGCATCAAGGGCGCCAGTTTTCATGGTAATACCAAGGAAACCACCGAGAATTAAAACAAAGACGATAACATCGAGACGGTCGGCCATGCCTTTGATTGGAGCCATAAAGACGTCCCAAAGACCTTGGCGATGATCGACAGTAGTGACTTCTCCGGTTTCTTCGTCTACGGTGCGTTCGACTTTGTCGATGCGCTGGTAGGTGCCGGCTTCGCGAATTTCCTGAGACGAATTATTCGGATCTTTAATCATATTATATTTACCAGATGGAATAACCCAGGTCAGGGCCGCCATCAGGCCGATGATCGCAAACAAAACAGCAAAAGCCGATACCTTCTTGGTATGATGGGCTTTTTGTTTTGGTTGTTTATTCACCTTTTGAGGTTTTTCAACCATATATGTCCTTTCATATAAGTTTGGTTTATATGATTTAAGTATAACATTTATATTAAAAAAGAAGCAGGGGGTCTGCTTCTTTTTTATTGTGGAAAACTGAAATCAGTCTGGATTTTTGGTAGAATTTTTTGGAGAGTTCTAGAGAGTTAAATCCATAACTGCTTCAATGGTATAAACCCGGTTTTCCGCTTGATCAAAGACGGCACTGTTCGGACTATAGAAGACTTCGTCAGAGACTTCCATGGCATCAAGGCCGTATTGTTCGAGAATTTCTTTACCAATCGTAGTTTTCTTATCGTGGAAGGCTGGCAAACAGTGTAAGAAAATAGTATTTTTCTTGCGAGTAGCCTGCATCAGTTCACGATTAACTTGATAGGACTTAAGAAGATTGATACGTTCTTCAAATTTAGCTTCTTCGCCCATGGAAACCCAGACATCGGTATAAATCGCATCAGCATCGGCGACGGCTTCGTAAGGATTTTCCACGATTTTGATGGTTGCACCAGTTTGATATTTTTCAATCAAAGCGTTGCATTCATCGATAAGAGATTGTTCTGGAAAAAGTTCCCTAGGGGTACCGATGGAAAAATGAAGACCTAAGAGGGCCGAAGCAATCATTAAAGTATTCGCGACGTTATTGCGGCCATCACCCACGTAAGCAAGGTGGGCGCCACGTAGATGGCCCACGTGTTCCTTGATGGTCAACATATCGGCGAGACCTTGAGTCGGGTGGAATTTGTCGGTCAAGCCGTTCCAAACTGGGACGCCAGCGTATTTGGCAAGTTCTTCGACGGTTTCGTGGGCAAAGCCACGGAATTCTATACCGTCAAACATACGTCCAAGCACTAGAGCGGTGTCACGAACGGATTCTTTTTTGCCGAGCTGAATGTCTTCTTTGCCGAGATATTCAGCGTGCATACCAAGATCACGGGCACCACTGACGAAAGCACAGCGAGTTCTGGTGGAAGCTTTTTCGAAAAGTAAGGCAATGGTTTTCCCCTCGTGGTTACGATTTGATACACCAGTCAGCTTGTTGTTCTTGAGTTGCTTGGCAGTTTCCAGCATGGTTTGAACTTCGCGTGGAGTGAAGTCTTTGAGGGTCAAAAATGAGCGACCTTTGAGATTTAACATTAGATTTCCTCCCTGAAAAGTGGCATAGACATACAACGCGGGCCGCCACGACCACGACCAAGTTCGCTACCAGCTACTTCAATGACTTTGAGGCCAGCTTTGCGCAAGGCTTCATTAGTGACATAGTTACGATCATAAGTAATTACGACACCTGGAGCGATGGCGAGGGTGTTGGAGCCGTCATTCCATTGTTCGCGAGCGGCGGCGATTGGGTCGCCATTACCACATTGGATGAGTTGGACTTTTGGTACGCCAAGGGATTCAGCGAGGACATTAGTGAGGTCACGACGATGGGTAACTTCGTAGCCAACATGGGTATTGGATTTGTCGAGTACATAAATATCGAGCTCACCACCGGCGGTCATGATTTCTGGGTGGACGGAGAATTTGTCGTAATCAATCATGGTAAAGACAGTGTCGAGGTGCATGAAGGCACGCTTGGCAGGGATCTTAATCGCTAAGACGCGAGTAAATTCGGAGTCATGGAAGAGGCGTGAAGCGATGCGTTCGATAGCTTCAGCTTCGGTACGCTCAGAGATGCCAATGGCTACAGTATGCTTGTTTAAGACTAATTCATCACCACCTTCTACGGAGAAGCGATTGTTGCGATTATACCAAACTGGAATATTTTGGTTGGCAAAGCGTGGGTGGTATTTCAAGATGTACTGCATGAAGAGCGATTCACGGCGACGGGCTGGCCAGTGCATCTTGTTAATAGTGAGACCATTACCGATAGAAGCGGCTGGGTCACGGGTGAAATAAAGATTTGGCATTGGGTCAAGATAAAATGGATAATCATTGACCATGAAATGATGAAGTTGCTTATTGGTAGGTTCCATGTCTTCAACTTCACTTTTTTTGACACCGGCCATGACCTTGCGCACCATGGTGAGTGGGTCGAGAGTCTGAAGATAATTAACGATGGCAAAAGTTGAGAAAGTTTCCTCTTGTTTAGAAGCGCGAACCATTTCGACAATGAAGCGATCACGGACTTCTTCATTGGCGAGAGCTTCGGCGGCAAGCTGATCAAGATAAAGTACCTCTACGCCGTTTTCACGTAAGACGTTAGCGAAGGCGTCATGTTCTTCTTGTGCGACCTTTAGGTATGGCACGTCGTCGAAAAGCATACGGCTCATATATTCGGGAGTGAGAGCCTCAAGTTCTTCGCCTGGACGGTGAAGCAGCACAGTTTTGAGGCGACCAATTTCCGAATTAACTTGGATTTGTGGTTCCATTAGATTCTCCGTTTAAAATTTCTATAAGCTGATTATAGCATAAGCAGAAAAATTAAATCAGTCTTGATAAAAATTCAGTCTTGATAAAAAATCAGACCCCGAAATGAGATCTGATTTCAAGAAGATTTTTATGGAATTAGTCAATTTTCTTAACTTGAAGGGCATCAAGTTCGACTGGCGTTTCACGACCAAACATAGAAACCATGACGCGAAGCTTACCTTTGCTGGAGTCGATTTCGGCAATAGTGCCTTCGAAGCCCTTGAATGGACCATCGGTGATGGCGATCACTTCGTTAAGCGCGTAATTAACAGAATATTTTGGATCTTCTACGCCCATACGCTTTTTGATTTTATTAATTTCCTTTTCGGAAACTGGAGTTGGCTGAGTACCGGTACCAACGAAGCCGGTGACGCCTGGGGTATTACGGATAATGTACCAAGTTTCATCAGAGAGACGCATTTGAACAAGAACGTAGCCTTGGAAGATTTTGCGATCGACGATTTTACGCTTGCCATTCTTAATTTCGATTTGTTTTTCTTTTGGTACGATAGCATCGAGGATTTTGCCTTTGAATTCAGCACTATCGAGACGTTGCTTGATGGATTCGGCGACCTTATCTTCGTAACCACTGTAGGTGCTTACGGTGTACCATTGGAGGGTGTCGTCATAACGGTTTACTGCCATGTGATTTCCTTTTTCTCTTTCCTATTTCAATAAATTATTAAACAATAATGTAAACAATGCGTCAAGTACCATAATAATAGCGGCGAAGATGACGGTGTATAAAATAACGGCGAAGACGAGCTTCCAGGTCATTTTACGATTTGGCCAACGCACTTGCTTGAGTTCTTGCCAAGATTCGGCGAGGTAGCGGAAGAAAGCGCGAATCGGAGTGGTGATGAAGAGTAAGAAACGAATGAGTGGGTTTTTGGACTTTTCATCGGAGGCTTTTTTGGCCTTCTTGGCGGCCATTTTTTCGGCTTTTTTCTCTAATTTGGCAAGCTTTTTTGCATTTTTAAGGGACTTTTTGTCGTTGGTTTCTGATTCTGCGATATCCGCGCGGATTTCGACGTTGTCTTGAATCGGTTTTTTAGGTTCTGGATTTTTGCCAGAAGCTTTGGTCTTCTCTGAATTTTTTGACCCAGATTGACCGGCTTTGATGCGGGTGATGTGCGCCATATACTCCTTCCATAAAAAATAGTCTGATAACCAGACTGTCAAGTAGATTGTAGCATGTAAAGAGGTTTTTGTAAATGTTTTAGAATAAAAAGACCCCCGACTTCGGGGGTGAAAAATTGTGTTGCGTTTTT
>ERZ773203.956-NODE-956-length-15251-cov-39.809358_pt1 | contig 15251 bp, 8 predicted proteins | sample MGYA00580529_ERZ773203 | MGnify/ENA primary metagenome ERZ773203 (study PRJEB29015, sample SAMEA2738176) | human oral metagenome | biome: human oral; feature: human-associated habitat; material: saliva | place: China | collected 2177 ... | reverse complement strand
CCTGGCGGGCGTCCTGTTCTCGTGGGTCGAGGCCGCGGTCCTGGGCTTCACGTGCCTGACCCTGGTGACCCTCTCCCTCCTGTGGTCCCTGGGCCGGGCAGGACACGCCGTCGCGCTGCGGCTCGCCAACACGCGCGTGACGGTCGGCGAGAAAGCCCTCGGCGCGCTGACAGTCTCCAACCCCACGGCTCGGCGCCTGCGCGCCACCATGGTCGAGCTGCGCGTCGGCGCGGGCGCGAACTCGTTCCTGTGCCCGGCGCTGGGACGGGACGAGAACCACGAGGAGGTCTTCGCAATCGCGACGACGCGGCGAGGTGTCGTGGCCGTGGGCCCTGCCTCCACGATCCGCGGCGACGGCCTCGGCCTGGTCCGCCGCGTCCAGACATGGTCCGATGCCACCGAGCTCTACATCCACCCGCGAACGGTCGCCATGAACGCCTCGACGGTCGGTTTCATCCGCGACATCGAAGGAGCGACCACGCAGGACCTGTCCTCCGCTGACGTGTCCTTCCACGCCCTGCGCGAATACGTCCCCGGCGACGACCGGCGCGCCATCCACTGGCGTTCCACGGCGCGCGTCGGCAAGCTCATGGTCCGCCAATTTGAGGAAACGCGCCGATCCCACCTGCTCATCGTCCTCGACCTGGACACCGATGCGTGGGCAAGCGACGAGGAGTTCGAGATCGGCGTCTCCGCGGCGGCCTCCATGGCGCGCGCGGCCCTCGTCGATGCGAAGGAGGTCTCGGTGCACACCCAGGTCGGTCACCTCAAGACCCCCACCCCGATGCACGCGATGGACTCCCTCTCCGGGGTCGAGCGCGTCCTGGGCGCAGAACGCATCAGCGCACTGACCCAGCGCGCTGGGACCGAGGCCTCCCAGGCCTCGACCGCCGTCGTCATCTCTGGATCGCGCACCCCCCTGGCGGACCTGCACGCGGCCCTCACGCGCCTCCCCCTCGACATGGTGATCACCGGCGTGCGCATCGACATGGACGCCGACTTCGAGCTGCGTACTCTCGGCAACACGCCGGTCGTCGTCGCGCCCACCCTGGATGACTTCGCCATCGGAATGTGGAAGGCCCTCGGATGACGACGAACCCTTCTCCCCTGGCCGCCTCCGCGCTCCGGCGCGGCATCGACGCCCTCGCGGTAGTCTCGCTGCTCGCCGCGGCGACCCTCATCCACGGCCCCGTCTTTGGCGGAACCACCGGGTACGTCGCAGCTCTGGGAGGCCTCGTCGTGGGCGTCCTGGTCGCCGCGCTCACCGCCGCGCTTCGCGTCAGGACGATTGGATCGACGCTGGCCTTGGCCGCCGCCTACCTGCTAGCCGGTGGCCCCCTCGCCCTGCCCACAACGACCGCCTACCACGTCCTGCCCACGCAGCGAACGATCCAGATGCTAGTCATCGGCACGATCACCTCGTGGAAGGACCTGCTGACCGTTCAACCGCCCGCCGGAATCTTCGTCGGGCCGGCGATCATGCCCTTCCTGAGCGCCCTGGTCACCTCCTTCATCGCGCTCACCATCGTGCTGCGCACCAAGCGACCGGCGTGGGCGCTCGCTCCCGTCGGCATCCTGGGCCTCCTCGGCATTATCTGGAGCTCCCATCAAGCCCCCCTCGCCCTGCCGATCGGCCTGTTCACCGTGATCGTGGGCGTCGTCTGGTCCGCGCACGTGGCCGGACGCACGCGCCGCGAGGGCGGGCGCGGGGTCGTCGAGTTCCACGAGCGTGCTGCCAACCCCGCCGTGCGCCGAGGCCTCGGCGCGGTCACGCTGATCGCCCTGGCCCTCGCGGTCGCCGTTCCCCTCACGCGCGTCGTCGTCACGGATTCGCACCGCACGGTCGCGCGCGACTACGTCGAGCCGCCGCTCAACCTCCAGGAATACCACTCACCGGCCACGCAGTTCCGCTTCCTGAACACGACCGACAAGGACACAGAGCTCCTGACGGTCGACGGGCTGCCCGAGGGAGGCAGGCTCCGCCTCGCGACCCTCGACTACTACGACGGGACGGTCATCCAGATCGCCACGAACGCCAACGGGTCTGGATTCCGCCACGTCGGAACCTCCTTCTACGAGACTCCCGCGCCCGCCGACGCCCAGGCCTCGAACGTGACCGTGCGCATCGAGGGCTACTCAGGGAACTGGGTTCCCACCGTCGACGGGGCGCGTTCCCTGGAGTACACCTCCGATCGGGCCAACCAGCTCGCTGACGCGCTCTACTTCCACGACCGCCTCGAGACTGCGCTGTCCACCGTGCGACTCGCGCAGGGAGACTCCTACCGGGTCACCGGCGTGGTGACGCGTCAGTGGAGCGACGAGGAGCTTGAAGGCCGAGCGTTCTCGCGCACGACGTCAGCAGCCGACGAGGGAGTCCCCTCCGAAGTCGCCGACGCCGCCACGGAAATGATCGGCGACGCCGCGCCGGGCATCGCGCAGGTCCGCGCCATTCAGCGCACGCTCCACGACGAGGGCTTCTACTCCGACGGCTCCGACCAGCTCTCCCTGCCGGGCCACCGCACCTCGCGCATCGAGGACTTCCTGAGCGCCGACCAGCTCATCGGCGACGACGACCAGTACGCGGTCGCGATGCTCCTCATGCTGCGCTCGCTACAGATCCCCTCCCGGATCGTCATGGGATTCCACCCGGAGACCCCGGCCTCGGGACCGGTGACGATGACGGGCAAGGACACGCACCTGTGGGTCGAGGTCTCCTTCGAGGGCGCTGGATGGGTCGCCTTCGACCCGACTCCCCCGCGCGACCAGGTGCCCCAAACGGAGGTCCCCAAGCCCAAGCCCGATCCGAAGCCTCAGGTCCTCCAGCCGCCGGACCCGCCGCAGGACCCGGCGGAGCTTCCGCCGGACACCTTCGACGACTCGGACGACAACGAGGAAGGCTGGCCCGCGTGGATCGGTATCCTCCTGGCGATCCTGGGCTGGACGGCCCTCGGCGTCCTGGCGCTCTCCCCGATCTGGGGTCTGCTCCTCTTCAAGGCGCTGCGTCGGCGCCGCAGACGCACCCAGGGGTCCGATGAAGAACGCGCCGCGGGCGCATGGGAGGACGTCGTCGACTACGCGACGGACACCGGACTGCGCGTGCCCGTGGGGGCGACACGCCTGACGCAAGCGCGCGCCATCGACGCGCGGCTGGAGGACCGCCGCGCCGAGATCCCCGCAGATACCGGTTTCCACCGGTGGGACGAGCAGTGCACCGAGCTGGTGTCCATGGCCCGTTCGCTCGACGCCGTCGTGTTCTCCGACGCGGGCGCTCAGGGTGGGGGCGCGGAGCGTTCCTGGGAGATCAGGGACGAGGTCGTGGCAGCGATTTCGGGGAAGACACCCTGGTATCGGCGCTACTGGGCGTTCCTGTCGACGCGTTCCCTGCGGATGCGCCGGGTTCCTCTGCGCGTGCGCGTCGATTCCCTCATCGAGCTGCTCGCCCAGTGGCGCGCGAAGAAGACAACACCCGCGGCCACCGACGAGGCCACACCCCTGAAAGGCACGGACAATGTATGAAATGACGGTCCCGGGAAAGCCCTCCGTCGAGGTTCCCCCACACCTGGCGGGGACGGTCGCGGTCAGCCTCGGGCGCCGACTGGCGTGGCGTATTCTCGCCACGATCATCTATGGCACGCTCGATGTGTTGCTGACCTTCGCGCCCTTCTACTTGCTGTTCATCTACAGGATGTCACTGGACGCGTTCAATACGCTGAACGTTATGACGGGCGTGATGGCTTTCGCATGGCTCGCCTTCGTGATCCTCAAGCTTGTGCGCACCGGTGCGAGTCCTCTCATGGCCTTGACCGGCGTGCGTTGGGTCCGCTATGACTCGGGGGCTCCCGCCGGGTGGGCAGGCCTGGGAAAGCTCCTCCTGCAAAGCGTCATCGGTACGCTGACCTTCGGTGTCGGTTCCATCATCATCTGCTTCGCCAGCATGGACGAGATGAACCGGACGTGGTTCGACCGCACGCTGGGCATCGTCCCGATCAACACGAAAGCGGGACGCGACACCTACAAGACCCCCGCCCCCGAGCCCGAGGAGGAGCCCGAGCCGGTCGTCCACCCGTGGAACGCCACGTCCTCGGCCGCCGCTTCGCTGCCGCCTGTCCCAACAGTGCCCGAAAAGGAAACGGAGACGGTGCACGTGCCGTGGGGAAGTGCGATCCCCGATCCGAGCCCGGCAGCGCCCTCCGTTCCTTCGCCCGCGGCGAGCGCACCCGCGCCTTCCTCCGACTACATCGGGGCAACGCCTTGGTCGACTTCCGGCACAGGTGTCAGCACGCCAGCCCCCGAGGTGTCCGAGCCTCCTTTGTCCTTCACCCCGCCCTCGTCCTCGTATTCGGGGAGCGCGTCGGCCTCCTCCCACCACGAGGATGACGACGATGACCGCACGCAGCTCGGGGTGCGCTACGACACGGCTCGGGTCACCTTCGACACGGGCGTGGACTATCCATTCGGCGGCTCGATCGTGCTCGGGCGCAACCCGGTCGCCCCGGCCTCGCGCCCCACTGCCTCCCTCGTGCCCGTCGATGACCCGGATCGGACGGTATCGAAGACTCACGTCGTGCTCACGGCGACGCCTGAGGGGGTTCTCGTCGAGGACCTGCACTCCACCGGCGGCACGGTCGTCGTGCGCGCCGACGGCCAGGAGACACCTGTCGTGCCCGGTTCCCCCGTCGTCGCGGCGCCCGGAGACACCGTCCGGTACGGGCAGCGGAGCGTGGTCATCAATGGGTAACGAGTGTGTCGAAGCGGTCGGCCCCGGGGGTTCTCGGGTCGTCGTCGCGCACGCTGCCCGCACGGATGTGGGACGCCGCCGCACGCACAACGAGGACTCGTGGGGGGCTTCCTTCCCCACCTACTTCGTGGCGGACGGAATGGGAGGAAACGACGCGGGCGACGTCGCCTCTCGGGTCGTCGTCGACACCATGTGTGACTCGTTGGCTCCGGGCGAGTTCACCACCCCCGCCCTGCTCTCGGCCGCGGTATCCCGCGCGGCGTTGGCAGTCGCGGATCTGGGAACGGGCTCGCGGGCACCGGGTTCAACCCTGACGGGCATCGCCTTCCAGGAGTACCGGGGTAAGCCCTGCGCCGCCGTGTTCAACATTGGAGACTCGCGGACGTACCTGCTCTCCGAAGAGAGTTTCGAGCAGATCTCTGTCGATCATTCCGAGGTTCAAGAACTCATTGACGCGGGCTACGTGACCGACGTCGAGGCCCGCGCCCTGCCCCACCGAAACATCATCACCCGGGCGCTGGGAGCCGGATCCACCCGTCATGTCACCGCCGATATCTTCATGGTCCCCGTGCATCGCGGCGACCGGTGGGTGATCTGCTCCGACGGGCTGTCGGGAGAGGTGACGGACGCGCTCATCGAGATGATCGTGCGCCACGTCAAGGACCGCGAGCAGGCAGCCGACGAGTTGATCGCACAGGCGCTGGGTGCTGGCGGTAAGGACAACATCACCGTCGTCATCGCGGATGTCCTTGAGGCCGAGCCCGAGTGGGGGCAGTCGAGTACCGGCGACGAAACCGTCGATAACGACGTGACCGTCAACTCTGCCGGAGACGCGGACTCGCAGCCGATGGAGAAGCAGCAACTGGCGGATGCAACGCGAGTGGAGGAACAGCATGCGTAAACGCACGTGGACGCCGGGTGGCTATCCCGCAGCGGTGACCGAGCGCGGGATTGTCGTCCTCGAGCCCGGCAATGAGGCGCTCGCCCAGCGATTCTGGGAGCTCATGCTGGAGGGCGCGGACCTGGCTGTCCTCCTCCAGGAGCTGACCTCCGCCTTCGCCGCCAACCTGGCCGCGCTGCCGAGTTTCGTCGCACTCATCGACGAGTCGGGCGAAGCACACATCGCTGTCCGCGGAGCTTTCGAGGTCGTCGTCGACGGGCCGGAGGGGCCGACGTCCGTGAGCGGGGGCAGCGTCATCACGTGGTCTGAGCACCGCTTCCGCACACATTCCGGCTGGCGGATCGCCACGCCGGTGGACGGTCCCATGCCCGAGGCCGCCCGGTGGCAGGTGATCAGCGCCGTCCTGCCCGTGGCCACGCTCGCGTCGGGCACGGTCGGCGAGGTAGCGTGCGGCGCGCCCGCCGATTCCCGCGTCGAGTCCGTGGCCTCGGACGAGGCCTCCCCCGCTTCCTCCGGGCCCGCTTCCTCCGGGCCCGCATCCTCCGCGAGCGCCGTCGTCGCTTCGGACGAGGCCTCCCCCGCTCTCGGCGCACCCGTTCCCTCTGCGGGCGCGCAAGCGAGCCCCGAGGAGCCGTTGCCGCCTGATCCCGCCCCAGTAGATTCGGGCGACGCGCCTGCCGACAGCGAGGGTTCCTCCGCCGATCTCTCCTGGCTCGCGGGGGCCTCGTCCGGGTCTGACGAGCCTGCGGGTGAGGCCGACGACGCTTCCTTGTCCGCCGAGGACAACGATTCCCCCGCTGCGGCCTTCTTCGCGCAGTTTGTCTCTCCGTCCGACGAGGAGGAGGAATCCGAGCCGGAGGACGCGGCGGCAGAACCTGTGATCGCCCAGCCAACTGCCCCCGCCCCCGTTCCTGTCGACGACGAGCCATCGGGCTCAGGGGCCTCGGGAGAAGAGACGCAAATCCCCTGGTACGAGCGCGAGGACGAGACACCCGAGCCCGACCCCGTGGACGAGGCCGAAGACCCCGACGACGACAACCCACCCCTCGAAGCGACAGCTGACGATGCGGCGGACGAACCCCTCGAGGTGGAAGCGGAGGATGGCGTGCGTTCCCGCTTCGAATACCTCTACGGTGCCGAGCGTCCGGAGTATTCCGTCGAGCAAGCGGCCGTCAGGCAGATTCAAAACTCCGATGTCATCGACGACGACCCGGTTCCCGTGCCCCCGTCGTTCGCCTCCCCGCCTGAGGCAGAGCACCGGGAGGCACCGGAGCCCGCCATCGATGATCCGGTCCCACCCGTCCCCGGTCAGGCGGTTTCGGGTCCACCGGTCTCGGCAGCAGAACCCGAGCCACGATTCGACCCACCCCCGGGAAGCTTCTTCATCGACTCTGTCCCCGGACTCTCCTCAGGCGCTCCGCGAGCGCAGGAAGCAGCGCCCAGCGCCGCCTATCAACGACTCGCGGCGACGCAGAGCGAGGGCGATCACGACGGACAGACGATGCTCCCGGAGCGCGCCCGTGAGCTGCGCGAGTACGCCCGCCGGGTCGGGACCGACACCGCGCCGGACATGCCCGCGGCACAGTCGTCCCAGACCGCGGTCGGTCCGCAGGTCCTGGCCGTCCTGTGCGAGAAGGGGCACCCGAACCCGACCCACGCCTCGTCGTGTCGCATCTGTTCGTCTCCGCTGAGCAGCAGCTCCGTCACCGTCCCGCGCCCAGACCTGGGCCGGATCATCCTGTCCACGGGGGAAGAGGTGCCCCTCGACCAGGACATCATCATCGGGCGACGTCCCCGCTCGACCCCGACCGCTGGTCGCGCCCCCGCGCGCCTGGCCATTGTCCCGAGCCCCGGCAAGAAGATATCTCGCAGTCACTGCGAGCTGCGGATCGACGACTGGGACGTGCGGCTCCACGACCTCGGCTCCCAAAACGGCACTCTGCTGATGCGCCCCGGGCAGGCCCCCGTCCGCCTGGACGGGTCTGTGGCCATGGTCCTCAAGCCGGGGGACGTCGTGGAGCTCGGCGAAGGCATCTCATTCCGAATGGAGGCGTAATGCGACAACCACTCGATCCCCCGGCAATTCCGGGCGCAACGTTCGTCCGCCACCTCGGCACGGGCGGTTTCGCCGACGTCTACCTGTTCCGCCAGCAGATGCCCCAACGCGACGTGGCGGTCAAGGTCCTGCGTCCGGATTCCAACGCCCGGGCCTCGGCGGCCTTTGACGCCGAAGTGAACCTGATGGCTCAGGTCGCCAACCACCCGTCCATCGTGTCCTTCTACACGGGGGGAATTGCGGACGACGGCCGCCACTACCTGGTCATGGAGTACTGTCCGCCCCCGCACCTGGGCCAGCGTTCCAAAGAACACCGCATCCCCGTGTCCCAGGCGCTTGACGTCGGCGTGCGCATCGCGGGCGCAGTGGAGACGCTCCACCAGCGCGGGATCATCCACCGCGATGTCAAGCCCATGAACATCCTGTTCACCCAGTTTGGGCACCCCGTCCTCACTGACTTCGGCATCGCCGCGCAAACGGGAACGGGCGAGGAATCCCCGGGCGGTTTCTCCGTGGCGTGGGCACCGCCGGAGCAGCAGGACGGCACGGGTCCCTTCGGTCCCACGATCGACGTCTATTCCCTGGCCGCCACCGTGCACGGTATCCTCACAGGCCACTCCCCCTTTGAGATTCCCGGAGGGGACAACCGCGAGCTCTCCGTACTCAACCGCGTGCTGCGCTCCCCGGTGCCCGCTATTGGCCGCACCGACGTGCCCGCGGAGCTCGAGCGCATCCTCGCGATTGCGATGTCCAAGGACCCCAAGCGGCGCTACCAGTCGGCGCGGGAGTTCGCCCTCGCGCTTCAAAACGTGCAGTCTTCGCTGCGCCTGACCCCCACGCCCTTCGAGGCCATGGGGGTAGAGGCCCCGGCCGGGACCTTTGAGGACGAGGACGGGGACGAGACCTGCGCGGCGCCCATCGCCGTGTTCTCCTCCCACGCCCCAGCCCCGGCCTCGTCCGTCCCTGACGAGGAGGATGACCGCACGGTCGCCGTCCTGGCGAAGGTGGACCCGGCCCCGGCTCCGGCAAGCGCGCCGCAGAGCGGTCCCACGAACGCGGTGTCCACGCGTGAGGACGGGCCTCGGGCCTCTGAGACGGACGAGGCCGAGGAGGCTCCCTCCAGGGGCTTCGGCTCGGTCGTGGCTGGGTTCCTGCTCGTGCTTCTCCTCGTTAGCGGCGTCGCCTTCGGCGTGTGGACGGTGCTGCGCGGCGAAGGAAGCACGGTGGCTCCGGCCCAGTCCTCGCCTGATGCGCCTCCACTCGACGGGCTGCCCTCGGCCAACGCAAACGCGTCGATTACCGGTCTGGCGGGCACGGTCACCCCTGAGGGGGTCACCTTCACGTGGGACGCGGTCGGCACCGGGACGACGTACCTCTACCACGTCGAGGACCCCAAGGAGGACCACCCTGTGCGCCAGACGAAGGAGACGACGGTCACCGTTCCGGTTGTTCCGGGGCGCACCTGCCTGTCGGTCGCCGTGCGCAACTCGGACGGGCGCTCCTCGAACGAGGCCATCGAATGTGTGGAGACGCCATGAGTGCGGAGAGTATCCAACCGGAGTCCACCGAGGACGTATCCGCGGTCATCGACTACTGCGGCGAAATCTATGAGGTTCGCGCCGATCAGGAGTTCCTCATTGGCCGCGAGGCCGACCTGTGCATTGACGACAACCCCTACCTGCACCGCAGGCTTGTGCGGATCAGCTGCCACGACGGCCTGTGGTGGCTGGACAACATTGGGTCGCGGATCGCGGTCACCGTCGCCGACGCCTCGGGGTCCATGCAGGCTCGGGTCGGGCCCGGGGCGCGCATCCCCCTGGTCTTCGAGTCGGCCGTCGTCGTGTTCGCGGCCGGGCCCACGACCTACGAGTTCTCCATCACCGTGCGCGGGACGACATTCCGCAGCTACGCTGCCCCCACCGCCGACACCGGCGAGGCCACGGTCGGGGAAGCACGTTTCACGCCGTCGCAGTACCTGCTGATCCTGGCGCTGTGCGAACCCTGGCTGACGCAGGCTGGTTCCGGCGCGACCGATATCCCGCGCAATGCCGAGGCTGCTGCGCGGCTGGGGTGGCCGATCACCCGCTTCAACCGAAAGCTCGACAACGTCGCCGACAAGCTCGACCGGATGGGAGTGCCCGGCATGCGGGGCAGGCCGGGGTCCTTGGCGACACACAGGCGCGTCAGGCTGGTCGAATACGCGGTCGCGGCGCGGCTGGTCTCCAGCAGCGACCTGTATCTGCTCGACGATGAGAAACGACGCAACAGCACACCCGATGCACTCACCGGAAAGGACCGGCGATGAAGATCAAACTGACACTGCGCGGGCGTACCCGCGAGGATATCGACCTGCTGGTCACCACCGATGCAACGGCGACGGTCGGAGATGTTGCTGCCGCTCTGGCTTCCTCGGGTCCGCGACAGAGCGCCGCTACCCTGGCTGCACCCGATTCGCTGACGCTCAGGGTTCTCGATCCCGTGGACGGAAGAATCACCTCAGTCCTGCCGTCAACGGCATACGTGACTGAGACAGGACTCAACTCGGGTTCACTTGTCGACATCGCCTCGGCGAAAGACGCGACTCCAACGGGAGGCGTGGCGGGCGAGCTACGCGTCCTGGACGGAAATGACAAGGGCATGTGCGTCCCCCTGTATTTCGGCGGCACAACCGTGGGCCGATCTCCCTCGTGCACGATCATGCTCAACGACCGTCGAGTGTCGAAGGAACATGCTCGCATCACCGTCGGCTCAAGCATTGAAATTCACGACCTCAACTCAGCCAACGGTGTCCTCGTTGGCAACCAGCGCGTGCAGCAGGCCACGGTGACACCCGGTGACGTGGTCCTCCTTGGAGACACTCAGATCCAACTGGTCCAGACAAAGATGCCCGAATCGACTGGCGAGTCCACGGACATCGCATTCATCAGGTCGCCTCAGGTCATCCCACACGCGATCCCCCGAACGATCAAGCTCCCCGATGCACCAACCCGCCCCAAGCCCTCGCGTTTCCCATTCATCGGCCTCGTGGCCCCCCTGATTATGGGCGCATCCATGTTCCTCCTGACCCGACAGCTGACGAGCTTGGTGTTCATCATCCTGAGTCCGATCATCATGATCGGCTCGTGGTGGGACCAACGTCGACAGTCGACAAGCGAGTTCACCGAAGCAATGACGCAGTTTGAAGATGCTCTGAAGGTCACCCACCAGGACCTGGATGACAGTCGACGCGAGGATGTGGAGTCCCGCCACGCTCAGTTCCCTCCGATCAAGCAGACCATCGAGGGGGCGCTGCGTCGCGACGGCTCGTTGTGGATACGCAGGCCCGAGCACCCGGAGTTCCTGAAGTTCCGCCTGGGGCAAGGGACGGACACCGCGACGGTCACCATCGAAGGGGCGGATCAGCGCACGGGTCTTCCGGAGGCGGTCGCCAAGGTGCGCGCGCTCGCCGTTGAGTACTCGCGGGTCACGAATGTTCCACTCGTTGCCGACATCCGCTCGTCCGGAGGCCTGGGCTTGTGCGGCCCGAGCGACGTCCTCAGGCAGGCGCGCGGGGCGATCGCAGCCCAGCTGGCGGCACAGTACTCGCCTGCTGAAGTCATCGTCACCTGCATGACCTCCACCGATCACGTGCAGGGATGGGAGTGGATGAAGTGGCTCCCTCACTGCTCCTCCCCGCACTCCCCCTTCGGTGCCGGCGTCCACCTTGCCTCCGACTCGGCTTCCGCGAAGGTCCTGCTCTCTTCGCTCGAAGGCCTGCTCGAAGCCCGCACTCAGGGCGACCCCAGCGAGGTCTCCGACCGCGGCCCCGAGGTTGCTTCCGCCTCCTCTAGCGAGGCCTCTGCGCAGGATACGTCGAAGAAGTTCCCTAATCCGATTCCCGCGGTGGTCGTTTTCGTGGACGACGTGCTGGTGGACCGCGCTCGCCTGAACCGTCTTGCCGAGTTGGGCCCTGATCGAGGTATCTACTTTGTGTGGATGGCCCCTTCGTTCTCCGAATTGCCTGCGGCGTGCCGATCGTTCATCGCATTCGACGGCAGGCAGGCTTCCATCGGTGACGTACGCGCGTCGCGCGCGCTTGAGGACGTGAGCGTGGACCGCGTCTCGGACGAGGAGTTGGCTGCCCTGGGCCGGTCACTATCCCCTCTCTTCGACGCGGGAGTCCCCGTCGACGATGACTCGGATCTGCCAGGCTCCATTTCCTACGTGGATCTGACTGGCCAGGAACTGGCGGACGATCCCAACGCCATCATCGAACGGTGGAGGGCCTCGCACTCGATCATCGACCGCACACCGGGGCACCCCCATCGCAAGATTCCGGCCGTTCCCCTGTCAGCCATCGTCGGTCAGGGGGCGAGCGAGCCCATGCAGCTGGACCTACGCTTGCACGGACCGCACGCGCTGGTCGGCGGCACGACGGGTGCCGGCAAGTCCGAGTTCTTGCAGGCGTGGGTCCTCGGCATGGCCCAATCGGTGTCACCCGATAGGCTGACATTCCTGTTCGTCGACTACAAGGGCGGTTCCGCCTTCGAGCAGTGCACGGATCTGCCGCACACCGTCGGCCTGGTCACCGACTTGTCGCCCTACCTGGTGCGCCGCGCCCTGACCTCACTACGAGCGGAGCTGCACTACCGCGAGCGCCTTCTCAACAAAAAACGAGCAAAAGACCTCGTCACCCTCGAGAAGTCCGGCGATCCCGACTGCCCCCCATCGCTCGTCATTGTCGTCGACGAGTTCGCGGCGCTCGTGAACGAGGTTCCCGAGTTCATCGACGGCGTCGTCGACGTCGCCCAACGAGGACGTTCGCTCGGCCTGCACCTCATCCTGGCGACCCAGCGCCCTGCGGGCGTCATCAAGGACAACCTTCGTGCGAACACGAACCTGCGCGTCGCCCTGCGCATGGCTGACACCGATGATTCCCAGGATGTCCTCGGGGATGCCATGGCCGCCCACTTCCCGCAGAACACGCCCGGCCGTGCTGCGGCAAAGACAGGCCCCGGCAGAATCTCAGTGTTCCAGTCGGCCTACCCGGGTGCCCGCACCGCCGAGGGACTCAAGACGACGCAGGTTGACATCGAGGCGCTGGGCTTCGGCCTGCCGCAGAAGTGGAAGACGCCCGAGCCGCCCAAGCCTCGCGAGGAGATCCCTACCGACATCACCCGAGTTGTCGGTACTATCTGCGCAGCGTCAACCAAAGCGAACATCCAGGCGCCTCGCAAGCCGTGGCTGCCCGAACTCGCACCGATCTACGACCTCTCGCTTCTACCCCAGCGTTCCGACGCCAAGATTGTCCTCGGTGTCCTAGACGACCCCGAGGACCAGTCGCAGGAAGTCGAGTACTTCCGACCCGACACGGACGGACACATCGCCTTCTACGGCGCCTCCGGTTCCGGAAAGACGACCGCGCTGCGATCGCTCGCTATCGCTGCAGGCATCACCCCCAGCTCAGGTCCCGTCAACGTCTACGCCCTCGACTTTGCCGGCGGAGGCCTCGACATGCTGAAGAAGCTCCCCAGCGTCGGCAACGTTATCCAGGGCGACGACGAAGAGAGGATTGCTAAGCTCATCGACTTCCTCGGTAGCATCGTCGACGAGCGTTCTGTCTCCTACAAGGCCGTCAACGCCAGCCACCTGACCTCCTACCGGGAACTCTCGGGTAAGCAGGACGAGCCCCGATACCTCGTGCTCATCGATGGGATCGCCACATTCGCCGAGACCTACCAGCTCGTCGGCCGACATGCGAAGATCTGGAGCCGTTTCCAGCAGATTCTGTCGGACGGGCGCGAAGTCGGCGTTCACTTCGCGGTGTCGGCGGACCGGCCGCAGGCCATCCCGAACTCGATCGCCGCATCGTTCCAACGCAAGGTGGTTCTGCGTCTCACCGACGAGGACGCATACCTCTATTTCAATCTTCCGCGCGATGTTCTGAGCGCGTCGAGCGCTCCAGGACGCGCCATGCAGGTGGGTAACCCCAACCTCTTGCAGCTGCCGATCCTCGGCAGGAACGTCACGGACTACGACCAGGCCAGGGAGATCGAATCACTGGCAGGCGCCTCGTTTATGCGCCGACGCACCCGCCCGACACCGATCCGTTCCCTGCCGCTCGACATACCGGAGCGCGAGGTTGATCGCGTTGTCGAAGGACGCCCCGTCATCGGGGTCGAGGCGGGCTCGCTTGCCCCGATGCCGCTGCGCCCTGGGGGTACCTTCGCGATCACCGGCCCCGCTCAGTCTGGCAGGACCAACACCGTCCGGTGGCTGGCACGCAGCGTCCACAGTGCTTTCCCGAATGCGGTCATGCTGCACGCATGTGCACGCCGATCCCTGGTGGCGAGGGAACCGCTGTGGACGGAGACAGCGCAGGGAGCAGACAAGATCGCGTCCATGCTTGCCAAGCATGGTCACCTGTTTGAGGAAGAAGCTCCGGAGACCACGCCGGGAGTCGTCCTCTTTGTTGAGGGTATCGGAGAGTTCTCTTTCTCCGCGTGTGACCAACAGTTGCAGGACGCTATCGCCTCAGCGAAGGCCAATGGTCATTTGGTCGTGGCCGAGGCCGACGTGTCCGGGTGGTCATTCGGCGGCTCGCTGGCATCCGGGGTGCGCAGCGGCCGGACAGGGATCGTCCTGTGCCCCTCGCCCGGTGAGGGCGAGAACGCCGTCGGAGTTCCCGTCCCCGGTATCTTCGGGGCCGAGGCCGTGCCGGGTCGCGGCTACTTTGTTCAGTCCGGCAAACAGTGGAAAGTGCAGGTGCCCCGAGTATGACAAAACCCGATGGGGACTAGTCCCCATCGTCAGTGACAAAACGAAATGTTAGTTTGAGATTACGGGCTAATCACCCATCCGACGTGGGAACCGTCGGCTCGAACACACCAGATCCGCGATACCCACCCCGGGTATCCAATTCTCAACGGAGGAACACAATGACAAACCTGAATGTCACCTACGATCAGATGCATTCTGCGGCCACCCGCCTGCGCAACGGCCAGCAGGATCTTGAGTCCAAGCTCAACGAGCTGCGCTCGCTGGTCCAGCAGCTGGTTCAGAACGGCTTTACGACGTCGCGCGCCTCGGGCGCCTTCGACAGCTCGTACCAGGAGTTCACCCAGGGCGCGACGCGCACGGTCAAGGGAATCGACGGCATGGCCGACTACCTGAACAAAGCCGCCCAGGCCCTCCAGGAGACTGACGAGCAGCTGGCACGAGCGGCCGGTAAGTAAGGTCGTCACCGCCTGGGGCGCGGGATGACACGTCCGCGCCCCAGGTCCTCTGAAGAAAGGAAACGCCCATGCCGAACCTCAAACTCGACACTACTGAGTTACGCAACCGATCGAAGTCCCTGCGCGCAACGGCAGCCCTGTTGGACGATGCGAAGATCGACGCCTTGGACATTGCCTCTGTTGTCGGCCACGACAAACTCGCGGGAAAAGTTAGAGAGTTCGGCAACAACTGGGACACCACCCGGGGGCGTTTCCGCGAGCACCTGGAGGCACTGGCGAAGACATTTGACGCCATCGCCGAAACCTTCGAGGATCTCGACAGAGACCTCGAGAACGCGCTGA